>Ga0116193_1003157_pt1 | contig 12033 bp, 10 predicted proteins | sample AD_UKC115_MetaG_FD_89892 | JGI IMG/M metagenome (GOLD analysis project Ga0116193, IMG submission 89892) | Active sludge microbial communities of municipal wastewater-treating anaerobic digesters from Hong Kong - AD_UKC115_MetaG | ecosystem: Engineered > Bioreactor > Anaerobic > Digestate...
CTCGGTGATAATGGTTGACGCACAAGCACGCTCACCTGAAGAGTTGCAAAGCGAAAAAATTTATACTTCTTTGGAAGAGGCCATGTTAGAACCCGAAAATGTATTTCGGTTGAAATTGAAAAAATGCAAAAAATGCGATTCTCTTCCGGAACAAGTTTTTCAATTATACAATCTTCAAGAATTAAATATTTCCCGATTAAAAATAAAGAAACTGAATGTAAATATATCGAAATTAACCCGATTACAATTTTTAAATGTAAGTAATAATAAACTTAAATATCTTCCCGAATCCATCGGACAACTTAAAGAATTAAAATCTTTGATTATTAATCGCAATAAAATTGAAACTTTACCAATAACTATTGCCAACCTACACAAATTAACCATGGTTGATGCTTGGGATAACCCACTTTATACGTTACCCAAAGAAATAGAACAAATCTCTAATAATTTAAGAGTTCTAGATTTAAGACAAATTCCTCTCAAAGAGAGAGAATTAGAAGAAATGGAGCAGCTTCTTCCTTTAACGAATATCCTCTTTACCTCAGTTTGCGAATGCAATGACGAAAGATAGGTTGTCATTTTTTATCCAATAAACGACTCTTTTTTATTAAAAATCGGTTGTTTATATTTTTATGTTCATATCATTTCCTTAGATATACATCTCTTTTATTTTTGTAAGTTAATTAGAATTAATATATTAATGATAAAAATTCTTTCGCTATGAAAAAAACAACCCTATTCTTATGTTTATTCGCTTTCGTTATTTTCTTTTCAGGATGTGTTACCAAGCAAAAATATCAAGAATTGGAAGCACAATACAATAAATGCAATGAGAATTTAGCTCAAACAACTTCAGAAAAAATTGATTACGAGAATATGAGTAAGGAGTTGACACAAGAATCGGAACAATTAAAATTAAAAGTTGACCAATTAAAAAAAGACACCTTGTCTCTCAGCCGAAAGTTAAGGCAATCGGAAAGAGATTATGCTAAAGCCCGAAGAGATTATGATGAATTGATGAATGATTTTGCAGAGTTGAATATGTCCAGTAATTCAGAAGTAAATACCCTGTTACAGGATTTAGATAAAATCAAAGAACAATTAAATGAGAGGGAAACTGAATTGAATGCAAAAAGTGCTGAGTTAATGACAAAAGAAGCTCGATTGAATGAACTTCAACAAATTTTGGACCAAAAAGATGCAGAAGTAAGGCTATTGAAAGACAAAGTAACCAACGCACTTCAAGGTTTTGAAAATAGTGGATTAAATGTGTATGAAAAAAACGGGAAAGTATACGTTTCCATGAATGATAAATTACTTTTTGCGTCTGCGAAATGGGATGTTGAAGCAGAAGGAGAAGCTGCAATTCGTGAATTGGCCAAAATTTTGGAAAATGATACGACCATTAATGTATTAATAGAAGGTCATACCGATAATGTTCCCTATAGAGGTGCCGCTCAAATAAAAGATAATTGGGATTTAAGTGTAATGCGTGCCACTTCGGTAGTAAAAGTATTGCTAAAATATGGGAATATAGCCCCCTCAAGAGTTGCCGCATCCGGCAGAGGAGAATATTTCCCGATTGAAAATGCAGATACCCCGGAGGCAAGAGCTAAAAATCGGAGAACCGAAATCATTCTAACTCCGAAATTGGACGAACTCTTCCAAATTATTAACCAGAATTGACATTAACGAGAAAATGACTCCTTTTTCTCAGACGCTCCTTAATTGGTATTACGAACATCAGCGAACTTTACCCTGGAGAAATGAAACCGATCCTTACAAAATTTGGGTTTCTGAAATTATTTTGCAACAAACTCGTGTTAATCAGGGATGGAATTATTATCTCTCTTTTATTGAACATTTTCCAACAATTCAAGATTTGGCAGAAGCACCCGAAGAAAAAGTTCTTAAAGTGTGGCAAGGATTGGGCTACTATTCCCGTGCCAGATATATGCACGAAACTGCTCGCCATGTAATGAAATGCCATCAAGGCGTATTTCCAGACAAATATGAAGAAATTAGAAAATTAAAAGGAATAGGAGATTACACGGCAGCAGCCATCGCTTCCATTGCCTTTCATCTCCCTTATCCTGCCGTTGATGGCAATGTATTACGAGTAATCTGTCGATATTTCGGAATATTTGAGGATATCGCTCTTCCGGGAACCATTCAAATGGTGAGAGAAAAATGTGCCCAACTAATGAAAGATTATCCACCGGGAGATTTCAATCAAGCAATGATGGAATTTGGAGCCATACAATGCCTACCCCAAAACCCCGATTGTGAGCGATGCCCATATAATTCATCCTGCTATGCCAAGAAACACAATCAAACTAACTCTTTGCCCATTAAGATTAAAAAAATAAATATTCGTTCAAGATATTTTCACTATCTGTTTTTTATCGATCGGCAACAAAAAACAATTATTCATCAAAGAACAGAAAATGATATATGGAAAAATCTTTTTGAATTTCCTCTCATAGAAACAAAAGAACCTGATTTTTCGATTGATGATTTTTTAATCAAAAAGAAGATCGATCATCTTTCCCCTCCTCAATTATTGAATGAAGTTCGTCATCGTTTAACGCATCAATTAATAAATGTTTCCTTTTATACAATTTTAGTTTCATCTGTAAACAATATTATTCCAAATAGTTGTATTATTCCATTGGAGGATTTATCAAAATATCCAATGCCAAAAGTGATGTTTGAGCTGATTTTATCATACAAATTGTAAAAAAACATCTTTTTAATGTAATTTTCCCTCTATAAAATTATTTATTATGTGATTTTTTGTATTTTTGTTTCCTAATTACAAAAATTATAAAATTATGAGAAAAATTATTACCTTTTTAAGCCTGCTTCTTGTTCTATTTGCAGCAAAAGCTCAATATTATTTCGATGATGTTGAAAGTTATGAGCCTTTTACCGTTAATCCTACCACTGGACCATGGACATTTGTGGACATGGACTCAGGAAGCACCTATCGTATCGGAGGATACTTATGGGATAATGTTCTTGAACCCCAAGCATTTATTGTTTTTAACCCTTCTCTGACCGATCCTGAATTTACCAATACTACAGGATCTCCCTATTCCGGAAATCAATATTTTGCTTGTTTCCGAAGTTTTAAAAGAATAAGTGATACTGAAGTCGAAGAATGCCCTAACAACAACTGGATGATTAGCCCTGAATTGAGTGGTTTAAGGCCTGTTAAGATTTCATTTTATGCAAGAGCTTTTCAGGGAGAACAAGAAAAATTCAGAATTGCATACTCTACAACCGGGAATGACATTGCTAATTTTACATTCCTCCCTGCTACCCTTCCTTTCGTTGAAATGGGAGAAAATGAATCAGAATGGACATACTATGAATATGTTTGTCCTGCATCAAAATATGTTGCTTTAAATAATGTTTCCGATAATGGTTTCTATTTTATGGTGGATGATATTACTGTCAGAGAAGTTTTCGAGAACGATTTGGAAGTTTTCGGCTTGGGCGTTCCTGATTATTCATGTAATTTAACTACCACAGAAACCATCGAAATTGGTGTAATCAATGCCGGAAATAACGCTATAACCTCTTTTAAAGCTTTTTACCAAATCGGAAATGGTATTCCGATTGAAGAAACTGTTTCTGGAGTTAACATTCTCAGTGATTCTGCTTATATCTATACTTTCACTACTCTAGCTGACCTCACTTTCCCCATGGATGCAGACTCTATTCGTGGATGGGTGGAAATGATCGGTGACGGATACCCCGCAAATGACACAACAGATTGGTATTTAACCGGTGTTCCTGCTGCTGCCGTAGTGCCTTACTATAATGATTTTGGAAATGATGATTTATACAAAGGATGGAGTGTGCAGGATATTAATAATGATGGAAGTACTTGGCTGAGAGTAGATTATGAAGATAATCCTATGTGGTATTATGTGTATAATGAAACTAATGTTGCAAATGACTGGCTATTTTCTTCTTGCTTTGATTTACAACCCGGAGATTATACATTAGAATTTAACTATGCCGGTTATGTATATTATAAAAATGAATCTTTTGGTGTTTACTTCGGCACAAGCCCCAATCCAGCAGACATGACCCTCATCAAAAATTTTACGGATGTTACGAATGAAGAATTTGCTCAAGCATCCGAATTTATTAATATTACTACTGCAGGAACCTATTATATTGGGTTTAAAGCAACCAGCAATGCAGATCAATATTATGTGTTTATTGATAACGTGAATCTTGTAAACGCAAGACAAAATGACCTTAGCGTTATTCAACCTATTGTTCCTGATTATAGCTGTGAATTGACCAATGCGGAACAAATTTCTGTTGAAGTTAGAAACACCGGTCTAAATACAGTGAATTCTTTTAAAGCATATTACCAAATTGGGAACCAAGCCCCTGTTATGGATTCCGTAGTGGAAACTATTAACTCATTGGCTACTTATACACACGACTTTACTACCCTTGCCGATTTAACTATTCCGGCGATGGATTCTGTATTGATTTGGGTGGAATTAGACCAAGATGAATATGCATTGAATGATACTGCAGAGGCATGGATACTTACCGGTGTAATTAGCCCTGTAGATACATTTCCCTTTGTAAATCATTTTACGACTGACGAGGATAATATTAATTGGACAACCGTTGATGTAGACAACGATGGTACTGCATGGAGACCTGTAAGTTATAATAGTAACCCGATGTGGTATCATAATGGCACTGCCTTAGGTGGTGGTCCTGAAGCCAACGATTGGCTTTACTCATCATGTTTTGACTTAACCGAAGGTGAGTACACAGTTAAATTCAATTATTGCGTATATCAAGAATATGCAGCTAATTTACGTTTTTATTACGGAACAGAAAAAGATCCCGATCAAATGCAAATGGTTGAAGATTTAACATTATTCGACAATACTGATTTTGCTCAGTTGGAAAGAGTAATCAACATAACCGAAGCAGGAACTTATTATTTCGGATTTTATGCTTACGGTAGTGTTCAATACTTTATGTTTGTTGATGATTTTGAATTACATCAAGGTGACGTTACCGGTATTACCGAACAAGCAACAGCTCAATCAGGACAAGTTTCCATTTTCCCGAATCCTGCAAAAGATAAAATTAATCTTCAAAGCAATGAAGATATGTCACAAGTAAGGATTTTCGATATTTTCGGAAAAACTATCGGTTCTTATGAAGTTACAGGTTATGAAACCACCATTGGTGTTGATAAATGGGCTGCAGGAATCTATATGGCTGAGATTAGAACACGTGACAATAACGTAATCGTAAAGAAGTTTTCTATTGTAAAATAAAAATATCTTTAAACATTAATATTATTTCGTATTTATAAATAATAAATCAATTATGGAAAAATCAATTAAAGGAACACAAACCGAAAAGAATTTATTGGCTGCATTTGCCGGTGAATCTCAAGCAAAAAACAGATATACTTTTTTTGCAAAAGCGGCCAAAAAAGAAGGATTTGAACAAATAGCAGCTATTTTTACCGAAACAGCAGCTCAGGAAGAGCAACATGCCAAACAATTTTTCAAATTTTTGGAAGGTGGAATGGTTGAGATTACCGCTTCCTACCCTGCCGGTATAATTGGAACAACTGCTGAAAATCTACTTGCTGCCGCTGAAGGCGAAAACGAAGAGTGGACTGACCTTTACCCGGGATTTGCTAAAGTTGCCGATGAAGAAGGATTCCCAAAAATTGCAGCCAAATTTCGTGTTATTGCCAAAGCAGAAATCACTCACGAAAACCGCTATCGGAAATTGTTAGCCAATGTTGAAAAGGGTATTATTTTCGAAAGAGAAGAAAAGGTAAAATGGATTTGTCGTAATTGCGGATACATTCACGAAGGCACAAAAGCTCTTGCTAATTGTCCCTCTTGTGAACACCCAATGGCCTATTTCGAAATTCAAGCCGAAAATTATTGATTTTTCAAAAAACGCTTAGCTATAATGAAAAATTGTTATATCTTTGCGACTGATAATTATTAACCAAAAACATAGAAACTATGGCTTATAAAATTGATCCGGATTCCTGCGTAGCATGTGGATCTTGTATTGGAGAATGCCCTGTTGAAGCTATCTCTGAAGGCGATGTTTATTCAATTGACCCCGATACTTGTGTTGATTGTGGGGCATGCGCTGACGTTTGTCCTAGCGAAGCAATTCATCCGGAATAAACAAATTTAAACTCCAATCACAAATGAGGCGATTTTGAAAATTGCCTCATTTTTTTTTCATCCATGAGAATGGATTAATTGATTTTTTCCATTTTTTAATGTTTGTAAAAAAAAACTGTAAATTTGCATGTGTAATTATTTTTTATTGCTATGAACCATTCCGATTTTTTAAAACTGCTGCAAAGTGATGCTGAACTAAACAAAATAAGGCTAAATATTAGAACCTGCCTTTCTAAATATATTACGGACTATAAACTTAATTCATTGGTTTTGGGTATTTCGGGGGGAATAGATAGTGCCCTCTGTGCTGCACTTGTCAAGCCGGTATGCGAGCAATTTAATATCCCATTAATAGGGAGATCTATTACAATTGAATCTAATAAAAAAGAGGAAGTAGAAAGATCTTTGAAAATAGGAAAACTTTTTTGCCACGATTTCCAACACCTTGACCTTACCCCAACTTTCCGTGAAAATAAAAAATTATTGATACATTTTGATGACTCTCCCCTATCAAAAATGCGACAAGGAAATATGAAAGCCCGTATGAGAATGATGATTCTTTATGACTTAGCTCAATTATACCGAGGAATCGTCCTTTCTACAGATAATTATACGGAATATTTAACAGGTTTCTGGACTTTGCACGGAGATGTCGGAGATTATGCCCCTATTATTAATCTGTGGAAATCAGAAGTGTTCTTTTTATCAAAATTTTTACTGAAAGAATGCGATGAAAATCAAAAATTCGCCCTCCAGCAATGTATTGATGCAACTCCGGAGGACGGACTCGGAATAAGTAATTCCGATTGTGATCAATTGGGTGTAGCAAATTATTTTGAAGCAGATAAAATTTTAATTCAATATTTTAAAGGAAATCAAGAATTCGAGAATCATATCTTGGTTAAAAGATATCTCAATTCTGACTATAAGAGGAAAAATCCGATTTATATTTCACGAAAAGATATTTTGAAATAAATATTTGGTTGTTAATTTAAATAATATGGAACGTTATAAACTTCTTGCAGATAGTGGGGCAACGAAATCCGAATGGGCTTTGCTCGGTAACGGTGGAGTGCTGGAACATTTTTATACATCCGGCATTAATGTAACCTATAGTTCTGAAGAAGATATAAAACAAATTGTGAACATCGTCGTTTCGCGTCTTTCAATTACCCCTGACCAACTTAATGAATTAATCTTTTACGGAGCCGGGTGTGCCAATGAGTATAAAACAATTCATTTGAAAACTATTTTGTTTCATCATTTTCCAAATACCAATATCCGTATTTATTCAGACTTAATAGGGGCTTGCCATGCTCTCTGTGGAACGAATCCGGGTTGGGTAGCCATCCTCGGCACCGGTTCCGCATCTTGTCTTTATGATGGTCAACAAATGACTATAACTACCCCTTCTCCGGGGTACCTCCTCGGCGACGAAGGAAGCGGAACTTCTCTGGGGAAAAAACTCCTTAAAGCTTACTTGATGAACCAAATGTCAACTGAACTGAAAAAGGATTTTGAAAACAAATACCAACTTTCCCCCACTCTGGTTCTGGAAAAATTGTACCGACAACCCAATCCGAATCGATTTATGTCTTCTTTTGCCCCCTATATGATGGAACAAATTGAAAATCCATTTATACACAAAATTTGTGCTCAAAATTTTCAAGAATTTATTCAATTAAATCTTGATTATTACCCTGATTATAAAAAATACAAGTTAAATATACTCGGTTCTATCGCCTACCATTTTCGTGCTTTGATTACTCAAGTTGCAGCACAAAATTCTATTGAGATGGGCCTTATTGAAGCAGCGCCCATGCCGCGCCTCATTAAACAATACTTAAACGCTAACTTAAAATAGAATATGAATCTTATAGCCAAATCTGAAAAAGATCTTCCAAAAATAGCATCAACGTTGTTAGAAACCTATCCCGATTCTAGAATTTTTGGCTTTTTTGGTGATATGGGAGTAGGTAAAACAACTTTTATTAAAGTATTGTGCCAACAATTGGGGGCTCATGACGTAACGTCAAGTCCCACCTTCTCTATCATCAATGAATATCTGACCGATAAGAAAGAACCTATTTTTCATTTCGATTTTTATCGTATCAATGAACTTAAAGAAGCAATGGAAATTGGGTTTGAAGATTATTTATATAGCGGAGCTTATTGTTTTATTGAATGGACTGAGAAAATCGAAGAATTGCTTCCCTATGAATATGTCAAAGTTATTATTGAAACCGATGTTCATTTTAATCGAATATTTACTGTTAGCGAAGAAAAAAGAGTATGATGAACGAGAATCCCCTATTCGAACTAAATCCTCAAGAAGAGAAGTTTGGTGTTACCCCGACAACTACAAATTGCTATTTGGGTATTCTTAGGGATAATGATTCTGCTACAAACAATTGGATGATTTCTCCTGATATGGTGGCAAAACTGACTGAAAATCATGTTTCCGTGTTGATGCAACGAGGAGTCGGTGAAACATGGGGCTTCCACGACCTTAATTATGCCGATGAAGGCGCCGAATTGTTCGATGACCCACAAAGTGTAATTCAAACAGCAAATATTATATTAAAAATATCTAATTTTACTTTTGAAGAATTATCTTTAATAAAAGAAGGACAAACCCTTATTTCATGTGTAGGTTTCAATAAAATGACAACCTCTGATGCAGAAATAATGATGAAAGCAAAGGCTAATGCTTTAGCTTTGAATCTTATTACAGATAGAGAAGGACATCTTGTTCTGGAAAATATGCAAAAAAATATCCTTGGAGAAAAAGCACGTCAAATCGCATTTGCAGAATTTCTTTTACCCATTCTGATTGTCCTGATGTTTAATCGTATTCGCTTCGCCGTTCAAACGAATCCCGCTATTCTTCAAAGTATATATTGTTACAATGGGATTCTTACTCATCGAGAATTTGCAGAAAAGCATCACTTAAAATGGCAGGATATCCTTCTGCTTTGCTGGAATTGGAATTAATTTAACGTAATGCTAAAATAGCTTCTTTAATTCTTTTTACTGCTTCTTTTAATTTATCTTCAGATGTCGCATAAGATAATCTTATACAATTATCATCTCCAAAAGCAACCCCTTGTACTAAAGCAACATTGGCATCATACAATAAATACATACAAAGATCGGTTGAGTTCTCAATAATAGTTTTTCCGTATGTTTTGGCAAAAAGAGTATCATCTGCAACATATTTTCCATATAAAGAAGAAACTTCGGGAAAGAAATAGAATGCACCTTGAGGCATTCGTAATTTGAATCCCGGAATCTCATTTAATAGTTCATACATCATATCTCTTCTCTGTTGAAAAATATTACGCATATTAATAATATCTTTCGATTGCTGTGGATCCATTTCCATAGCTTTGATGACGGCACGTTGGGCAATAGAACACGTAGCTGAAGTAACTTGCCCCTGTAATTTATTACAAGCTTTCGCAATATATAAAGGAGCTCCGATAAACCCGATACGCCAACCGGTCATGGCAAAACCTTTCGCCACTCCGTTCACCGTTACAACCTGTTCTTTTATAAAATCAAATTGAGCAATACTCTCATGCTTTCCGTGAAAATTGATATGTTCATAGATTTCATCTGCCATAATGATGACTTGCGGATGTTCTTTGACAACTTCTGCAATGGCTTTCAACTCTTGTTTGGTATATAACATTCCCGTAGGATTAGAAGGACTGCTGAACATAATCAATTTGGTTTTGGGGGTAATCGCCTCCTTTAACTCTTGAGGAGAGACTTTGAAATCATTTTCAATTTTAGTAGGGATGTAAACAATATTTCCTTCAGCAACTTTCACAATTTCTTTGTAGGAAACCCAATAAGGAGCAGGAATAATTACCTCATCTCCGGGATTTACCAAACTCATGACCACCTGAAAGATGGATTGCTTGGCTCCGGTTGATACGATAATCTGTTCGGGCGTATAATCCAAATTATTGTCACGTTTAAACTTGTGACTAATGGCTTTTCTTAATTCCGGATATCCGGGTACCGGAGGATAATGCGTCCAATTTTCATCAATTGCCTGCTTGGCAAAATCTTTAATTTCTTCGGGGGTGTTGAAATCCGGCTCGCCAATACTCAAACTGATGACATCTTTTCCCGTCTCTCTGAGCTCGCGTGCAATTCGTGTCATGGCCAAAGTTTCAGACTCAGCCATGGTTAAAACTCGGTGTGCTAATGTTTCCATATTATATTTTAGTTGTTTATTTTTTTCTATTGCTGCTGCAAATTTACACGTTTTTTTGTTCAAATTTCAAATATATTTTTTTATTATTTTATTATTTTTCAATGATTTGTTTTTATGATCAATTTATTATCATCTTATGGTGTCCGAAAAAAATAATCACCAAGAAAAATAAAAAAAATTAAGATAATTAAGTATCTGATTTTATCTATTGGGAAAACAAAAAATAAAACGATTACAAGGCGACTACCGTAATTCCGTCTCCTCCCATTTCAATCCGTTCATCATTGAACGAGAGCACTTCCTTGCGTTTTGAGAGAAAATCCCGAATAACTCTTCTTAAGACTCCATTTCCTTTTCCGTGCAGAATTTTAATTTCGTGCACGCTCAGCAGGACTGCTTCGTCCAAATAGAGATCCAATTCATTGAGGGCTTCTTCTGCTCTTTTGCCGCGTAAATCAATTGTAGATTTAAAGTTTGCTACTTTTTTATTAAGAGTATCTGAAAGTGTACTGCCATCCCATTTTGTTCCTTCCCTCCTGATGGTGCCACGCGCCTCTTTTTTGCTTATTTTCTCGACTTTATTAAGGGTTGTCTTAAAGGAAATCGAATTGAACGATACGACCACCTCATCACCGCGCAGTTCTTTTACTTCCCCGACCGTCTGAATATTTTCAATAAATACAAAATCCCCGATTCGGATCTCCGTTGATTCGGGTTTTTCCGGTTTTACTACTTTATTTATTTTTCTTTTTTTCGGAATCAGGGTTTGTATTTCGGGCTCTTTTTCAATGGAATCAATTGGTTTTTCCAACTCTTTTTTTAGCACTTTAATCTCTTCGCGTGCCACTTTCGTTTTCACACCATCGGCCTTTGATTCTTTAATCTCCCGAATCGTTTTTTCTATAATTTTATTTGCATTATCTATAATAGTAGTGGCTTGATTTTTAGCTTTAGATAATATCTCTTTTCGTTGTTTATCCAGTTCATTAAACTTATATTGATAATCGGCAATCATAGTTGCCAATTGCTCATCGGCCGCTTGTACTAGTCGTAATCGTGTTTCAATCTCAATTTTCTCGTTTTCAATCTCTTCCAATTTTCGTTCATAGTCAATTTGAGCGGTTCCCGATTTTTGGGTAGCGGAATGGATAATATCTTCCGGAAGTCCAATAAGACGAGCTATTTCATAAGTAAACGAACTTCCCGGCTTGCCAATTTTAAGCATAAAAAGCGGTTTCATCGCCCGAGTATCATAGAGCATAGCCCCATTAATAGCTTCGGGAAAACGATCGGGAAACATTTTCAAATTTCCGTAGTGGGTGGTAATAATCCCATAACAATCGGTTTGATAAATTGCCTCCAAAATAGCTTCGGCCATGGCACCCCCTAACGTGGGTTCAGTACCCGAACCAAACTCATCAATAAGAAATAGCGATGACGCATTCAAGTTCTGAATCATCATGTGTAAATTGGTAAGATGAGAACTATAGGTACTCAAATCATTATCAATAGACTGTTCATCTCCGATATCAATAAAAAAATCAGAGAAAATACCCATATCAGAAGTCTCTTTCATTGGCACTAACATAC
>Ga0116193_1003159_pt1 | contig 12030 bp, 11 predicted proteins | sample AD_UKC115_MetaG_FD_89892 | JGI IMG/M metagenome (GOLD analysis project Ga0116193, IMG submission 89892) | Active sludge microbial communities of municipal wastewater-treating anaerobic digesters from Hong Kong - AD_UKC115_MetaG | ecosystem: Engineered > Bioreactor > Anaerobic > Digestate...
GGATCCCGCGGTCATGCAGCGCGCGTTCGACGCGGTCGATGCCGCGCTGGCCGAGGGCGAACTGGTCTGCATCTTCCCGGAAGGCGCATTGACCAAGGACGGTGCGATGGCGCCGTTCAAGTCCGGCGTGGAGAAGATCCTGGCGCGGCGCCCGGTGCCGGTGGTGCCGATGGCGCTGAAGAACATGTGGGGCAGCATGTGGAGCCGGCGCGCCAATCCGAAGGAAGGCGACCTGCTGGATCGCATGCGCGTGCCGCAGCGGCTGCGTGCGCACGTGGAGGTGGTGGCCGGCGCGCCGGTCGATGGCGCGACCGCGACGGCGGAATCGCTGGAGGCGCAGGTGCGCGCATTGCGCGGGGATGCGGCCTGAGGAAAACCGGGGTCAGAGTCGACTTTTTCCGGAAAACCGGGGTCAGAGTCGACTTTTTGAACTGGAACCCGGTTCGCAGCAATTTCTCGGAAAAGTCGACTCTGACCCCGGTTTTCCTGACCCCCGGTTTGCTTTCAGCTCACCCAGCCGGCGACCACGAACAGCGCGATCACCGCCAGCCACAGCACCAGGATGCGCCAGACCAGGTTCATCGCGTCGCGCAGCTCGGGCAGTTCGCCGAAGACTTCGCTGAGCGCGGTGGAGGCCGACACGCCGGACTCGGTGTAGTCGGCCACTTCCTCGGCGATCTCGCAGCGCACGCTGGAACGCGCGGCGGCGGCAAGCAAGCCGCCGTGCAGGCCAAACGCGCCCTCCTCGCGCCATGCCGCCAGCACGCTGTCGAAATTGCCGACCAGGGCCAGCGCCAGGGTCATCAGCTGGGTGACCGGCCATTCGAGGATGGCGAGCCAGGTGTTCGCGCCGCTGGCGGTGTCGTGGGCGAGTGGCGCATCGTCGCGTTCGACCGCGAGCACGCTCAGGCGGTACAGCAACGCGCCGAACGGGCCGAGCGCGCAGAACCAGAACAGCACGCCGAACCAGCGGCGCAAGGCGTTGCGGAACACCGCCTCGACCAGCGAGGGCCCATCGAGCTGCACGCTGCCGCCCACCGGCCACAGCCGCGCGGCGGCATTGCGGCGCGATGCGGCGTCCGGCGCGTCGAGCACGGCAGCGACATCGAGGTCGAGGTCGCGCGGGCCCCAGCAATAGAACAGCACGACGATGTCGAACAGCAGGCCGACGAAGCCCCAGATCGGCTTGTCCAGCGCGACCTGCAGCAGGCCGACCGCCAGCAACGGCACCACCAGCGCCAGCGCGATGCCGTACCTGCCGCGCCAGAAGCTGCCTTCGGGGAACTGCGCATTGAGCCAGCGCAGCCAGTTCGCGTACCAGCCGTACTGGCGCAGGCCGGAGGCGATGTCCGGCGCGAGGTGGCCGATGGCCAGCGCGACGAGGACGGCAAGCAGGGTGGCAGCCATGCCGCGAGTTTACTTGCTGGCGCGCCTACTTGTTCGCGTGCGCCGCATCGTGTTCGGCCAGCCATGCGCGGATCACGTGCCGCGCGATCGAGATCGGCGACGACAGCACGATGCCCTCGCCTTCGGCATCCGCCTTGGCCCAATCGTTGGCCAGCCCGGCGCGCACTTCCTCGGCATCGAACCACTGCGCCTGTTCGAGCTCGTCGCTGGCGCGCGGGGTGTCCGCGTCCGCGTCGGCGATGAAGCCCAGCATCAGCGAGCCCGGGAACGGCCATGGCTGCGAGGCCAGGTAGCGCGCGGTCCCGGCGCGCACGCGCACGCCGGTTTCCTCCAGCACTTCGCGGGCCACGGTCTGTTCCAGCGTCTCGCCGGGCTCGACGAAGCCGGCGACCACCGACCAGCGCCTCGGCAGCCAGCCGGCCTGCCTGCCGAGCAGCAGCCGGTCGCCGTTGCCGACCGCGACGATCACCGCCTGGTCGGTGCGCGGATAGTGTTCGCTGCTGCAGCCGGTGCACACGCCCAGCCAGCCGGCACGGCGGAATGCGAGGGCCGCGCCGCAGGCGCCGCAATGGCGATGCCGCTGGTGCCAGTGCTGCAGCGCGCGCGCCTGCGCGAACAGGCTGGCCTGCCAGGCCGGCCAGTGGCTGGCGGCGCTGCGCAGGTCGACCCGGTTCGGCGCCTCGATGGAAAGCGTCGTCGCATCGGCGAAGAACCAGGCCCGGCCCTCGCGCAGGCCGAGGAAAGTCGCAGCGCCGGGGCCGCCGCCGAGTTCGGCGCCGGCGACGATGCGCAACGCCCTGTCGTCGTCGGCGAAGGCGCGGCCATCGGCATCCAGCACGATCACGCCGGCCTGCGGCCATGCCGCGTTCAGTGCGTCGGCGTCGTCGCGCAGGTGGTCGGCGCGATCCAGCGCGCCGTCGACGAAGGCGAAGGGCGAGTCGCGCCCGCTCACATCGTGAACGACGAACCGCAGCCGCAGGTGGTCTTCGCGTTCGGGTTGCGGATCACGAACTGCGCGCCGCTCAGCGATTCGCTGTAGTCGACGGTGGCGCCGGCGAGGTACTGCAGGCTGAGCGGGTCGACCAGCAGGGTCACCCCGTCGGTGACGATCGGAAAGTCGTCCTCGGCCTGGTTCTCGTCGAACTCGAAGCCGTACTGGAAGCCGGAGCAGCCGCCGCCCTGGATGTACACGCGCAGCTTGAGCCCGGCATTGCCTTCCTCGGCGATCAGTTCGCGCACCTTGGCCGCGGCCGCGGCGGTGAAATCCATCGGCGCACGCGGCGCGGCATTGGTGACGGTGTCGAGGGTGACGATATCCATGCGCACAGGATGGGGCGCAGACGCGCCGCATTCAACCGCATGGGCGGAAATCAGCGGCTTGCGGGTGCGCCTGCCGTGGCGTCGCCCCAGGTGAAGCTCTGCTCCACCGCGGCACCGGAGGACGGCACCAGCCGCGCGATCACCCGCACCGGCTTCACCCCGGCGGGCAGCACCAGGTCGCCCTCGACCTGCTGGAAATACTTGAACGAATACTCGATGCCGGGCGCGTTCTGCTGTTGGCGCAGCGCGCCCCAGGCGAGTTTCTGCATGCGTCCGGCATCGCTGACTTCGACCGACAACAGCAGGTGGCCGCTGTTGACCGCGCCGCGGTTGAGGTTCTGGGTGAGGGTGGCGACGAAGTGCCAGAGCTGCGGATCGCGTTGCGGCTCCAGCTTCAGTTCGTGCACGGTCAGGCCATGCCGCTGCCCGGTGGCGCCGACGAAGCGCTCGTAGAACGCCACATCGGCGCGCAGGCCGGCGATTTCCTCGTCGCGTTCGGCCAGGGTGCCCTGCAGGTCGGCATTGGCCTGGCGGCTGATCTGGTCGGAACGCTTGAGCGTCGCGGCTTCCTGTTCGAGCGCATCGATCCGCGCGGTCGCTTCGCGCAGGCGTTCGCCGGCATTGGCCGGCGTCGGGCCATAGGCGCGCCACAGTCCCCATCCCCCGAAGGCCAGCGCGGCCAGCACCAGCAGGACGAACGCCATCCGCGGATGGCCGCTGCCGGTGGCCGAATGCGGCGATGTGAAAAATTGCATGCGGCGATATCGCATCGCTTTTAAGCCTGCGTCAAGCCGCACTGCCGTATAGACTCGGGCCATGACGCCGCTGCGTGGCGTCGGGGAAGTGCCGTGGATCAAGCCCACCTGTTCGCCATCGGCGTGCTGCTGGCCTGGCTGGCCGGCATCCGCGTGTATCTGACCGTGTTCGGGGTGGGCCTGGCCGGCTACTTCGGCTGGCTGCACCTGCCCGAAGCCCTGCAGGCCACCCAGTCGCCGTGGGTGCTGGGCGTGTCCGGCGCGCTGGCGGCCGGCGAATTCTTCGCCGACAAGATCCCGGGCGTGGATTCGGTGTGGGACCTGTTGCACACCTTGCTGCGGGTGCCGGCGGGCGCGTTCCTGGCGGCGGCGGCGATGTCGCCCAACGGCGAACTCGGTGCCGGCATGCTGGCCACCGGCGCCGGCGTGGCCCTGACCAGCCACCTGATCAAGTCCGGCTCACGCGCCCTGCTCAATACTTCGCCGGAACCGGTGAGCAACTGGACGGCCTCGGCGACCGAGGATGCGGTGGTGGTCGGCGGGCTGGCGCTGGCCTTCAGCCATCCCTGGATCGCATTGGCGATCGTGGTGTCGATCAGCCTGTTGTTCGCGTCGTTCGTGTGGTGGCTCTGGCGCAAGCTGTTCAGGCGCGCGCCCAGGCCGCAACCCGGCTGACCGCCGTGCAAGCGCCGCGCGGTGGCCGATCGCCGCCGTGTTTCGCGTCAAGCTTGGATACGGGCGCATGCCGTATGGGTGCCCGACAGGGGGCTCCATGATCGATCCGTCCGCCAGTGCCGGCACTCCGGCCAATCCGCAACCCGTCACTTCCATCAATTCGATCTCCGGGCAAAATGCGGGGATCTCCCAAGCTGCGGTTCCCATGTCCGATTCCTCCGCCGAACAGCCCTATCGCATCCTCGTGGTCGAAGACGACCGCAGCCAGGCCCTGTTCGCCGAAGCCATCCTGCGCGGCGCCGGCATGCAGGCCGAGGTGGTCGCGGTGCCTGAACAGGTGATGGCGACGGTGGAGCGCTTCGATCCCGACCTGGTGCTGATGGACCTGCACATGCCGGGCGCCAGCGGCACTACCCTGACCCTGCAGATCCGCGAACATCCGCGCTTCTCGCAGGTGCCGGTGGTGTTCCTGACCGGCGACCAGGACCCGGACAAGCAACTGGAAGTGCTGGAACAGGGGGCCGACGACTACATCCTCAAGCCGGTTCGCCCGCGCCACCTGATCGCCGCGGTGCAGAGCCGCGTGCGCCGGGCCCGGATGGCGCAGACCAGGCAGGTGACCGCGGCCGAACCCGAGCGGCACCCGATCACCAACCTGTATACGCGCCCGGTGCTGATGAAGAAGCTGGCCGAGCTGCTGCCGCAACGCTCCGGCGGCGTGCTGATGCTGGAAGCCGGCAATGCGACCGCGTTGCGCAACCGCTACGGCTATGCCGAGTTCGAGCAACTGATGAGCGATGCCGGCCGCCACCTGGGCAAGGTGGCGCAGGCCCACGCTTCCGCACGCCTGAGCGACAACGCGTTCCTGGTGGTCGCCGCCGACCTGGGCGGGATTCCGCTGGAGGCGCTGGCGCGCAGCCTGCGCGACGGCATGGGCTACCACGATTTCCGTGTCGGCGACGAGGCCGTCCGCCTGCGCACCACCATCGGCTATGCCGACCTGGTGCACGGCTTCGGCGACGCCGGGGCGACCCTGGCGGCGGCCGAGGAAGGCGCGCGGCTCGCACGCACGGAGCCCGCCGGGATCGGCGCCTACGTCCCGCCCAGCACCACCGCGACCAATGCCGCGGACGGCCTGCTCGGCGAAATCCGCAACGCGCTGGACGGCGATGGCCTGCAGCTGGCGTTCCAGCCGGTGGTCGCGGTCGCCGGCGGCGACGAGGCCCAGTTCCAGGTCCTGCTGCGGATGCGCGACAGCGCCGGCAACCAGCGCAGCGCCGGCGAAATCTTGCCGCTGGCCGACGCCGCGAACCTGTTGCCGCAACTCGACCGCTGGGTCATCCAGCAGTCGATGGCCCTGCTCCAGCGGCGGCGCGCGGAAAGCCGCCCGGTGCGGCTGTTCGTCTCGCAATCGCCGCGCACGCTGGCGCAGGACAGCTACGCCGGCTGGCTGGCGCAGGAACTGGAAGCGGCGAGCATCGACGGCCCGTCGCTGGTCATCGACATCCGCCTGGAGGACGCGCTGGTGCATTCGATGCTGCTGCGCCAGTTCTGCGAACAACTGGTCCCGGCCGGCGTGCAGTTCTGCCTCAGCCAGTACCGCCACGGCAGCGATGCCGAACAGCTGCTGCAGCAGCTGCCGCTGGGCTACCTGCGCCTGTCCGCCGAGTACGCCCGCCAGCCGCTGCCATCGAACCTGCGCGACGAAATGCGCGAAGCGATCGACCGCGCGCATCGGCTGGGCCTGCAGGTGATCGGGCAATCGGTCGAGGATCCGCAGGCAGCGGCCGCGCTGTGGATGGGCGGCATCGATTTCATCCAGGGCAATCTGGTACAACGCGCGGAACACGAGCTCAACTTCGACTTCCAGCACGCGACCCTGTGAACGCCGACGACGATCGCGGATTCAACCTGCTCAGCGCACGCTGGTTGGCGCTAGGCGCGGCGGCCGGGGTCGCGTTGTCGCTGGCGCTGGCGCAATCGGGCATCCAGGGCCCGTGGCAGGGAATCGCCTTGGTGCTGGCCCTGCTGGCCCTGTTCGCCACCACCACCCTCGCATTCACGGCCGGCAGGCATGAGGCCAGGCTGCGCGAGGAGAGCGAACGCAGCCGGCGCGGCGAAGCCGAGGTCAGTGCGCTGCAACAGGAAATCAACCGCCATACCCAGCTCGAGAACGAACTGACCCAGGCCAAGCAGGCGGCCGAGGCGGCGGTGATGGCCAAGGGCGAATTCCTCGCCACCATGAGCCACGAGATCCGCACCCCGCTCAACGGCATCGTGCCGATGCTCGACCTGCTGATGCATTCGCGGATGCCGCCGGACCAGATGGAACTGGTGCGGACCGCGTTCTCTTCGTCGCACCAGATGCTGCGCATCGTCGACGACATCCTCGACTACTCCAAGCTCGAGGCGGACAAGCTGGAGCTGGAAACCACCGGCTTCAACCTGCGCGAAGTGCTCGAAAGCGTGATCACCCTGATGGAGCGCCCGGCCGAGGCCAAGGGCCTGCGCCTGCAGCTGAACATCGAGCAGGGCGTGCGCCTGCCGGTGCGCGGCGATCCGGTGCGCCTGCGCCAGGTGCTGAGCAACCTGATCAGCAACGCGGTGAAGTTCACCGAGCGCGGCAGCGTGACGGTCAATGCCAGGCGCCTGCGCGAAACCGCCGCCCAGCACCTGCTGCGCTTCGAAGTGCGCGACACCGGCATCGGCATCGGCAAGTCCGCGCAGGAACGCCTGTTCCAGGCCTTCAGCCAGGCCGACGCATCGACCACCCGCCTGTACGGCGGCACCGGCCTTGGCCTGGTGATCTGCCAACGCATCGTCACCCTGATGGGCGGCAGCATCGGCGTCGAGTCCGAGGCCGGCCAGGGTTCCACGTTCTGGTTCGAGATCCCGCTGCTCAAGGTGCAGGGCGACATGCCCACGCGGGAAGCGGACCTGACCGGCGCGCGCGTGCTGCTGGTCACCGCCGATGCCCGCCTGCGCCAGCGCCTGGCCATGCTGCTGCCGAACTGGGGCATGCGCCTGACCACTGCCGAGAACACCCAGGACGCGCTGGAACGGCTGCGCCAGGCAACCGCCCAGGGCGAGCCGTGGACCTACTCGGCGGTGCTGGCGGATCTCGGCACCATCCGCAGCACGGCATTGTCGCTGGCGCGCAACCTGGAACGCACCGCGCTGTACGGCAAGGTCCGCCTGCTCTACCTGCGCAGCGACGACACCACCTCGGTCGAACTGCCCGCTGGCGCCAGCGTGGTGCCGCGCGGCTCGCCGGATGCCGACCTGCGCGCCGCGCTCTCGGGCGCGCAGCTCGGCAACAGCGAACCCCTGGCCACCCGCAACCCTACATCCGCAGGAAGCGACATGACCCAACAGGCGATGCCGCGCATCCTGCTGGTGGAAGACAACCCGGTGAACCTGATGGTGGCGCAACGCCTGCTGCAGGTGATCGGCATGGAATGCGAAACCGCCGGCAACGGCCAGGTGGCGCTGGAGAAACTGCAGGCGACCGCCTACGACCTGGTGCTGATGGATTGCCAGATGCCGGTGCTGGACGGTTACGCCGCGACCCGTCGCTGGCGCGAGCACGAACACGCCAGCCGCGCCGCGCAGCGGCTGCCGATCATCGCGATGACCGCGAACGCGATGGCGGGCGACCGCCAGAAATGCCTGGACGCCGGGATGGACGACTACCTGGCCAAGCCGGTCACCCGCGGCGAACTGGAGCGCTGCATCGGCCGTTGGCGCGGGGTGAAGATGCCGGTCGAGGCGGTGCCGCAGGCCCGCCCAGCGCAGGCAGGGCCGGCACAACCACCGGTGCTCAATGCCAGCGTGCTGGACGACCTGCGCGAGGTGCTCGGCAGCGAAGTCGACAAGATCATCGCGCTCTACCTGGAGGATGCGCCGCGGCTGATCGCGCAGCTGGAACGCGCGGTGGTCGGCAACGACCCGATCGCCCTGCGCGTCGCCGCGCATACGCTGAAGTCGTCCAGCGCGAATGTCGGCGCCACCACCTTGTCGGAAGCCGCGCGCGACCTCGAGCATGGCGCGCGCGACGGCACCCTGGCCAAGCCGGAAGCCCTGGTGGCGCGCATCGTCGGCGAATTCGCCCAGGTGCGCACCGCCCTGCAGGCCAGGTTGCCCGCCAACGCCTGACCCGTTGCGGGCCTTACTTGTCGAGCTGCTGCGCCAGGTAGTTCGACTCGCCGATCCGCTCGATCAGCGACAGCTGGGTCTCGATCCAGTCGATGTGCTCTTCCTCCGAATCGAGGATGTCGGCGAACAGCTGGCGGCTGGTGTAGTCGCCCACCGATTCGCAATACGCGATCCCGTCCTTCAGCACCGGCAGCGCTTCCAGCTCCAGCGCCAGGTCGCACTGCAGCAGCTCGCGCGGGTTCTCGCCGATCTTCAGCTTGCCCAGCGCCTGGAAGTTCGGCAGGCCGTCGAGGAACAGGATGCGGTCGGACAGCTTGTCCGCATGCTTCATCTCGTCGATCGACTCGTGGTACTCGTGCTCGGCCAGTTCCTTCAGGCCCCAGTTCTTCAGCATCTTGGCGTGCAGGAAGTACTGGTTGATCGCGGTCAGCTCGTTGTAGAGCGCCTTGTTGAGGAATTCGATGACCTTGGCGTCCCCTTTCATGGCCGCGCTCCTTCGTCTTGGCAGGGGTGGACTCTAGCGCGAAGCCCGCGCGCCGTGGTGGAACGCGAATCGTCCGCAACCAGCGGCGAAGGCCGGCATGGCGAGGGGGTCGGGCCGGCGCGGCTAGGCAGCGCGCTGCAATACCGGCAAGGGCAGCTCGCGGCGGTTGCGCACTTCGTCGAGGATGGCTTCGGCCGACGGCAGGCAGCTGCCGCAGTTGGCGCCGACGCCGGTGCGCATGGTCAGTTCGGTCAGCGACACGCAGCCGGCTTCCGCGGCTTCGCGGATCTGGTGGTCGGTGACCCCGTTGCAGATGCAGACGTACATGGCCCGGCTATCAGACCGCAAACGCGAATGATTGTCAATTCCGCAAGGCCGCGCGGGTGCGGGCGTTCAGCCGCGGTAGGAACAGCCGGAAGTGCAGGTCTCGTGCACCACCACTTCCGACAACAGCGGCAGGGCTGGCTTCAACCTGGCCCAGATCCACATCGCCAGGCGCTCGCTGGTGGGGTTGTCCAGCCCTTCGATGTCGTTGAGGTAATGGTGGTCCAGCTGCTCGTACAGCGGCTTGAAGGCCGCCTTGATGTCGGCGAAGTCCATGACCCAGCCGGTGTCCGCGCCCGGTTCGCCGGACACGCGCAGCTCGATGCGGAACGAATGCCCGTGCAGCCGCGCGCATTTGTGGCCTGCCGGCACGTTCGGCAGCCGGTGCGCGGCCTCGATGGTGAAGACCTTGAAGATGTCCATGCGCGGAATTGTACGCCGGCACTGCCCGCGCCCATTCAGCGCACGCTGTAGCCCATGAACCGCCAGGTGCGGTCCTCGTCGCGGTGGAAGGTGACCAGCTCGGTGCGCGGCGGCCCCTGCCGCAGGCGCAGCAGGAATTCGGCGGTGACGTACTCGCCCCCGGGGATGGACTGGCCATCGCCCAGCTGGCGGCTGATCACGAGCCATTCGCGGCCTTCGATGGCGGCCAGGCCGTGGCGGCTGGCCTGCACGCCGGCCACGAAATCCTCGCGCTTGACGCGCTGCTTCATCGTCGGCGAGGCCCCGTCCCACAACTGCGCCAGCTGGCCGCGGTCGACCAGGGCGAGCGCCTGCAGCGCCCACTTGCCGACCGAATTCGGATCGACCAATTGCGCCGCGGGGGCTCGCCGCGCGGCATCCTGCTGCACCGGCACCGACGGTTGCGCCGCGTTCGCGACGGACAGCAGGCCAACCGCGATGCAGCTGCCGGCGACGAATCTGAGGGCGGGATTCATGCTGAGGTTCCGTTTGCCTGTCGGTTCGGATGGATCGGCCCCGGCGCTCGCACGCCGGGGCCGCGCCGGTGTTACAGGTCGACGCCGAAGCCGACGCCGGCCGAGCGGTCGCTGCCGCTGAACGCGCCGCTGAGCGAGAACGAGGCGCGGTCGCCGAGCTGCTTGGCGTAGCCGATCGACAGCGCGCTGGTGCCGTTCTGCCAGCCGGCACCGATCGCCACGCGACCGCGCGGGCTGCGCGCGTTCGCCGCGTTCATCGCCATGTTGGTCATCGCCGCGCCCATCGCGCCCTGGCGGTCGATGCGGCGGTCCTGGTCGCCCAGGCGCATCCACACGTCGACGCTGAAGCGGGTGAACTGCTGGTTGAGCTCGGCCACGCGGCTGTCGGTGTAGCTCTTGGCCTGGCCGAGGGTCTGCGTCGCGGTGGCGTCGGTGTACTGCCGCGCGCTGGCGATGGCGGCGGCGTCGCCGGCCTGCATCTGGCTCAGGTTCACCGCATCGGTGGCGGAAGTGCCCGCCGCCACGTTGGTGACGCGGCGCTCATGGCCGTCGCTGCCGACCGAGACCGTATTCGCCTCGTCCGCCACCGAACCCTGGCCGATCGCCACCGCGCCTTCGGCGGTGACCGTGGCGCCCTGGCCGACGGCGGTGCCGTTGGCGGCGGTCACGCTGCTGCCCTCGCCTACCGCAACCGAATCGGTCGCCTCGGCGGTGATGGTGGCGCCGGCACCGACCGCGGTGCTGCCGTCCGCACCGACCGTGGCGCCGATGCCGACCGCGGTGTCGTTGGCGTCGGCCGCATGGCTGCCGGGGCCGACCGCCAGGCCGTCGCCGGTGCCGGCCGGCACGCCCATCGGCTTCTCTTCCAGCGCGGTCAGGCGGCTGTCGAAGCCGCCGAATGCCGCGCTGATGGCGTCGAAGGTCGCGCCGACCGTGCCGTAGCTGGCGCCGGCGAAGCTGAAGCTCGGCGCGCTGAAGATCCCGCCGCTGAAGCCGGCGCCGCCGCCGAGGGCGTGGGCCACCGCCGACAGCTGGAACAGGTTGACCGCGTCGTTGTCGCCGGTGCCCGCCTGCACGTTGGACAGGCGGGTGCCGGCGCTGCCGCCGAACGAGATCGCGCCCTTGCCGGCATCGTCGTAGGTGACTGCATTGGCGACCACGCCGCCGATGCTGCCCAGCTGCCCTTCGATGTTGTCGACGCGACCGCCGATCGCATCGACCAGGCCTTCGACCACGGTGACGCGGTTGTTGGTGGCATTGAGCTGGCTGCCGTTGACCGCCTCGGTGCTGCCGGCGCTCAGCTCGCCATCGGCGACGTTGGCGATCACCGTGCCGCCCGCGCCACCCAGGGTGATGCGGCCGTGGGTCGCATCGTCGTAGCCCACGCTGTCGGCGAGGGTGGAGTTGATGCTGCCGATCTGCCCTTCCACGTTGTCCACCCGCCCTTCGACGGCGGCGACCTCGTTGTTGGTGGCGTTGAGCTGGCTGCCGTTCACCGCCTCCTTGCTGGTGGCGTCGACCGCGCCGTCGGCGACGTTCGCGATCACCGTGCCGGCTGCGGCCAGGGTGATGCGGCCGCGGGTCGCATCGTCGTAGCTCACCACGTTGGCGACCGAGGAACCGAGGCCGGCGGCGACCGCATCCAGCTGCGCCTTGTTGACCGCGTCGGTGGCCTGGGTGCCGGCGGCGACGTTGGTGATCTGGCGGTCGATCGCGGCATGCACCACGCCGGCGGAATCGGTCCACGCCAGCGCGGCGCCGACCGAGACGCTGTTGGCGCGGTCGGCCAGCGAACCGCTGCCCAGCGACACGCTGTTGGTCGCGGCCTTGGTGGTCCAGGCGTTGCTGCCCAGCACGGTGGCGCCGACCGCCTGCGCGTAGCTGTTGTAGCCGAGCACGACCGCATTGTCCTCGGTGGCCCAGGCCTCGCCGCCGATGGCGATGGCGTGCAGCCCGGTGGTGACGCTGTCGA
>Ga0116193_1003160_pt1 | contig 12024 bp, 11 predicted proteins | sample AD_UKC115_MetaG_FD_89892 | JGI IMG/M metagenome (GOLD analysis project Ga0116193, IMG submission 89892) | Active sludge microbial communities of municipal wastewater-treating anaerobic digesters from Hong Kong - AD_UKC115_MetaG | ecosystem: Engineered > Bioreactor > Anaerobic > Digestate...
TCACTCGTTCTTCGAGCCGCTTCGCCTCGTAGTTCTTACCTTCAGCGTGCAGTTTGTTGACCTGCGTACCAAGATCCACCTCGATCTCTTCGATGGCACGGTTGACACAATCTTGCGTAGTGACGAAAAGATTGGTCGGATAGATGTTCAATTCATCCTGCTCACTGATTTCATTACCGTTGATCGGATCGAAGGATGAGATGCGATCGATCTCATCACCCCAGAATTCCACACGATAAGCGGCGCCGTCGAACGTTTCGATGGCCGGAAAGATATCGACTGAATCACCGTTCACGCGAAAGCATCCGCTTTTGAATTCGATCTTATTATTAATGTATAATGCATCCACCAACCGATGCAGTAACTTCTCCCGACCGATCTTCAGACCTCGTTCGAGATGCGTTACCTGCTGTGCGAAAGCACGAGGATCGGCCATACCATAAAGACAGGAAACGGACGAGACGACAATCACATCCTTACGGCCGGAGAGCAACGAGGCTGTGGCACGCAGACGGAGTTTGTCGATCTCTTCATTGATGGAAAGATCCTTTTCTATATAGGTATCGGTTGTCGGCAGATAAGCTTCAGGCTGGTAGTAATCGTAATAGGATACGAAATACTCAACTGCATTGTTCGGGAAAAATGATTTGAACTCGGAATAGAGTTGAGCCGCAAGCGTCTTGTTATGGCTCAGCACCAAGGTAGGACGATTGAGATTACGAATCACATTCGCAATTGTGAAGGTCTTGCCCGAACCGGTCACACCAAGAAGCGTCTGAAAAGGAACTCCGCTCTTTATTCCATCCGTCAAGGCAGCGATGGCTTCCGGCTGATCGCCGGTTGGAGCAAAAGCTGACGTCAGTTCAAAGTTCATTGCTTATTCCAACTGTTTAGGCATGATGATCCACAAAATCAAATACAACAGGATTCCTGTACCAAAAAGAAAGATAAGCAGCACATAGATCACTCTGACGATCGTCGGATCAACATTGAAGTAATCTGCAACTCCGGCGCATACGCCACCAATCATCTTGTTTTTTGTCGAACGGGATAATTTCTTTTGTTCCATAATCAATATTTAATAACAGTTTGTGATTCACCTGAAAGATTAATCAGCAGCAAAGTTAGCTTTTATTATAGATTAAACCAATAATTCATCTTCACCATAAACGTGTTCGTATCGGCAAGCCCGAACATACGGTCCAAATTGTCGCCCCAACCGGAACGATAGCCTTTGTCACGCTGCGACATTGTATGTTCCCAAACGAAATAAAGCGTCGAACCCGGAAGATATTCCCAACGAGCCACGAGATTCGAACGGAATTCGTTGAAACTGAAGTTCGGATTGCTGAACTTATAACTATTCTTGCCGCTAGTGGCCGTATAAGTTGTGCCGTCGAGAGTGAGATTCTGTGCATCAATCACAGTGTAACGGCGGGAATCGATCCATGACTTCGTGTCAGCAGCCTCCTTGAACTCATCGAACTTCGCGATGGAGGTGAACGGAGAAGCGTAAGCCTGGATAGAGAAATCAGGCGTGATATTGACCTGAGCCTTCATCGTAATACCATACGTTTTCTGCTGCAAATGTCCCATGAGATAGACACGATCGCCGGAAAGCACCTTGCTCGCATCGAAAAGCGGCGTGGCATTCAGCGTGGAGACATACTGGGAATTATCCTCGTTCCATTTGTAATCGAACTCTCCGGAGAGATAGACGTGATTGCCGAGCCGCAGCGTCAGCAGCGGGCGAACGTATAGATGTTGTTCTTATGATCGAAGTTGTTATCAGAATGGAATTTGAAGGTGAAGACCAATCGACGCGCTTTATCGGTGTTGAACGCAGCATCAGAAAGAAAACTGTTATTGTAACGCATATCGGGACCGCCGCGCAGCATTCGCGTGTCGATATAGGTCCAGGCATACTGTCCGGACATGGTGAGCTCGAGGCGACGGAGCGTCATCGTGTACCAAGTAAGTTTGATGTCATTACCCGTCGCTGTCCCTCCGTAATTCCAGGTATTGGTCTGATCAAGCGTCAGCTTGTTCTGACGAAAATATTTCCAAGTGTCGGTCTTGCGGAATCCAATCTCAGTGACGTTCGACAGTTGATCGGCCTGCGGCAGATAACCTACGTCATTCAGATCGAAGCCCGGCGAAAGCCAACTGAATGTCTCGGAAAAGAACCATTTGGCATTGCCTTTGCGTCCGATCGTCACATAACCGCCCGTTCCGCCCAGCGAACCACGATCATTTTTCACGCCGAGATAACTTTGCGAAGAAACACGCTGATAATAATGGACGGCATTGCGTTGCAGGACTGAGATAGCGGCGTCGCTGCCATTGAGCTGGCTGAACATTCCCTTGGCGTCAATATAATAGAGACGGTTTTTGAAATACTGCGTAAAATCCAAACCAGCAGTGAAAGCATTGCGGACCAGCAGCGACTTCAGCGTCTCGCCTTCGAGGTTTCGGTTGACGGAAGTTATCATTCCACCGAGAAGCGTATTACCTTTCCAGTTCTTCTGAACGCGTGCCACCGTGTAATTGGTGAGCGGTTCCACAATCTCGCTTTCCTCTCTTCCATCGCGCGTCACCTTAGCCGACGAACGAGCTGTAACGCTCTGCACTACACCGATGGTAACGCCGTTGCGGTTGGTTCCTGTCAACTTCAAGGCTCCGATAATCGGAATATTTTCCTTAGTCTCAGCAAAACTGTTGACATTGTCAATGCCTGTTGGACTATAATGCGGCGTCGCACCGATGCGTCTCGTGTAGAACGCTTTCACATCGCCGTTGGAGAAGTCGAGGATATGTTTTCCTTCGAGGAAGAAGGGACGTTTCTCGTCGTAAAAAGTCTCGATACTGGTAAGATTCATGACGGAAGGATCGAGCTCGACCTGTCCGAAGTCTGGATTGATGGTCAGATCCATCGTGAAATCGCCCAACGCCTTCTTCATATCAAGTCCAACATTACCATCCCAGCTGTTTCCCTTCTGATAAGGGCTGCCGCTGATGGATGGCGAACTCTTATATTTTCCCATGACGTAAGGAAGGATCTCAAACTCTTTGGCTTTGGGAAGATCGGTCATACCATGCATTTCGCCGAACGAAAAGACGTGGCCGTTGTTCTTGAGCGGGATAAGACTCCAATTCTGCACCTCGTTGTTGCGGCGAATGATGCGTCGTACGTGCAATCCCCAAACACCATCGGCGGATTTCTGATTGTAACGGAGCTGACTGAACGGGATGCGCAGCTCAGCTGTCCACGACGAATCGGCCATGTTGACATGCGTCTTCGCTTCCCAAACGGCGTTCCAACTAAGGTTAACCGACAAAGCATCCGTCACGACCAGATCAGTGCGATTGCCGCCGAGATTCAAATTGAACTCGGGAGCTGCACGGAAGTCGTGATAGGTATCGAAGGCGATGCTCACGAGATCGCCGAGACTGTTATCGTCGCGGTTTCCGATGAAACGGTTCATCTTCTCCGGCTCAGAGTCCTTGCAATAGACGCCAACGTAGATGTATTTGTTGTCATAAAACAGTTTGACACGCGTGGGCGACGGCGAAATATGCTGCACATAAGGCTGCACCTGAACGAAACGCTCGGACCAAGTGCCCTGTTTCGTCCAGAAATCTTCATCGAGGCGACCGTCAATCGTCACCTTGTAATTACCTGATTTCGTGATATTATAAACACGCTTGTAGGCTTTATCTAAAGGGATAATGGAATCCTGTTGTGCCAAACAAGGCACACTGAGCAACAATGCAAATATGATAGAGATATACCTCATCGTAATAAGAACTGATTAATGGGCTAACAAATGTTATTTTGATGACGTAAAGATACATATTTTTCATATAAGAAAAGAAATCAAGCCTCATAGATTGAATTTTGACACCTAATTTCATATATAATTGGTAGAGAGGGAAATTTTACTTGCGCGATCGTTTTCGGATTCCGTTTGAGGCACTTTTTCTCTGCGGGGCCATTTTCGGATTCCGTTTGAGGCACTTTTTCTCTGTGGGGCCCTTTTCGGATTCCGTTTGAGGCACTTTTTGTCTGCGGGACCCTTTTCGGATTCCGTTTGAGGCACTTTTTTCCGAATTGACCCTTTTCGGATTCCGTTTGGAGCACTTTTTTCCGAATTGACCATTTTCGGATTCCGTTTGGAGCACTTTTTTCCGAATTGACCATTTTCGGATTCCGTTTGGGGCACTTTTTCTCTGCGGGACCCTTTTCGGATTCCGTTTGAGGCACTTTTTGTCTGTGGGGCCCTTTTCGGATTCCGTTTGGGATCATTCTTTCGAAAAAAGAAATCGTCGGAAACTTGCGGCACCGAAATCAGGGAGAATCTTTATATTTGTGATGTGAAACAGATCCAAAAGAAAAAAGAAGACGCCCTCATGAAGTTTTCGCTTCAGCTGAGGCTGTACGGAAAAGAGATCCGTTCGCTACTGAGCGTGGCGGCCGAAGTGATGATTCTGTTTGCTTCGCTGGCCACCATCTTCGTCCTTACTTACCAGATCGGCTTCGAACATTCCTACGAGCGTTCCGTCCTGCTTCATCACTCGCACATCTATCTGCTGCTGGTCTTCTTCTGGTCCATCACGCTTCGCTATGCGCTTCATTTCAGAGAGATCATCAAGGCCAAGCTGATCTATCTCGACATCTCGATCTATCTGCTGCTTTTCGCGGTACTTGCCTACAAGGTCTTCTTCACGAAGGAGATGAACGAGACGCTGCCGTATCTTTCCTTCCTCTCCCATTCGTTTTTCGAATATTTTCTGCTCATCATACTGACCGTAAACCATCTCTCGAGACAGGTTTTCATGCTGCTCAGAAGCCGATTCAAGCCATCGCTGCTTTTCGTAACGAGCTTCACGCTGTTCATCCTCGTCGGAACCGGTCTGCTTTTGCTGCCTAACGCCACCTTCGGAAAAATTTCATTTACCGATGCCCTGTTCACTTCGGCAGCATCCGTCTGCGTGACGGGACTTGACACGGTCGGCGTTGCCAACACCTTCACGCTGTTCGGAAAAACGATCATCCTGATTCTGATCCAGATCGGCGGCATCGGTGTCATGACCTTCACCAGCTTCTTCGCACTTTCGTTCGTAGGCAATGCATCTGTCAACAGCAAGATGCTGCTCAAGGATATGCTCAATGCCGACCGCGCAAGTGGGTTATTTCACGTTCTGGTAAACATCATCTGCGTGACGCTGCTCTTCGAGGCATGCGGCGCCTATTTCATCTACGAAGATATCAAAGGCAGTTTTCCCGGAGGCACTTCCGACGAGATATTCTTCTCCATCTTCCACTCCATCAGCGCCTACTGCAATGCGGGCATCTCCACGGAAGACGGAGGACTCTGCAATCCGCTGATCGCCGGCAATCTCAATCTTCATCTTTGCATCGGCATCCTTGTCGTCCTCGGCGGATTAGGCTTTCCCATTCTGTTCAACTACCTCAAGTTGCTTCGACACATCGGCGTAAACAGCGTGAAAGTACTGCTCAAACTTCAGAAAAGCTATACGCATACACCGCGCATCATCAACATCAACTCCTATATCGTGATGATCAGCACCATCGCGCTCATCGTCATCGGTACAGTGATCTATTACCTCAACGAATCGGGAAACACGCTCAGCGGAATGTCGGAAAGCAGCAAATGGATCGAATCGTTCTTCGGAGCAGTCACGCCTCGTACGGCAGGGTTTCTGCCCGTTGACATTCACGCGCTCTCCGTGCCGACGTTATTCTTCCTGCTTGTATTCATGACCATCGGCGCGGCACCGATGTCAACGGGCGGCGGACTGAAGGTGACCACGGTTTATGTGGCCATGCTCTCTGCCCTGAACGCAGTCCGAGGAAAGGAGAAGATCGAAGTGCGTCGTCGCGAGATCACTTCCGCTGCGCGAAACAAAGCCTTCTCCACCTTCACCTTCTACTTTATCTGGATCGGCATCGCCATCTGGCTGCTGAGTCTGACCGAGAAAGGAGCTGATCCGTTCGCCATTGTCTTCGAAGTGTTCTCTGCACTGAGCACCTCCGGATTCAGTCTCGGTCTGACATCTCATCTCTCTGCTGCCGGGAAATGCATTCTGATCGTCACTATGCTCGTAGGCCGCATCGGCATCTTTACCTTCATCATGAGCTTCTGCCGGACGGCGGCAAAGAAAAGATACACCTATCCGCAAGAAAATATATTAATGTAAAGAATCAAAAACAGTACCATCATGAAATATCTGATCATAGGACTTGGAAATCTGGGACGCGCTTTGGCAAGAGACTTGACGAGCGCGGGGAACGAAGTCATCGGTGTGGATCGCGACGAACAGGTCGTAGAAGAGATGAAGCAAAGCGTCAGTAGTGTCGTAGCTCTCGATTCGACAGATATCAATTCGCTCAATTCGCTCCCGCTAAGCGACATGGATGCCATCATCGTCACCTTCGAGAAGGATTTCGGCACTTCGGTAAAGACCGTTGCACAGCTCAAAAGCGTCGGAGCGAAGAAGCTTATCGTCCGCTCCATCTCGCCCGTGCATGAGACGGTGGTTCGCGCCATCGGCGTGGACAGTCTGATCAAGCCCGAAGAGGATTACGCCGCTACTTTTGCCGCTCAGCTGATGATGGGCGACACTTTCGAGCAATGGTACCGCCTAAGCGAATCCCATCACATCTGCAAGATCAAGCTGCCTCAAGAACTGATCGGACAAAGACTCATAGACATAGATTGGGAGAAACAGTTCGGCGTGAAATTCATAGCCGTCGAATCGCCAACTATAAAGAAGAACCTCATCGGGAACTCGCAAACCGTGTATCACGTCATCGAACATCCGGCCGACGATTTCACCCTGCAGGAAAACGACCGGATCATCCTGTTCGGTAAAGTCGATATGCTGCGCAAATTCGCCCTCACATGACGCTCAAGTAAAAAACCTTGAGAAAAATGATTGCTCAATTAAAAGAATGAACTACTTTTGCGTGTCAAAAATAAAAGTTGTAACAATGCTCGATAAAATCAAAACTCTACTGGCTGAAGTAGAGAACATGAAGGCGTCAAACGCTGAAGAACTGGAAGCTTTAAGAATCAAATATCTCAGTAAGAAAGGTGAAATCCCCGCTCTGATGAACGAATTCCGCAATGTAGCAGCTGACCAGAAACGTGAAGTCGGACAGTTCCTCAATGAATTGAAGACTACCACACAGCAGAAGATCAACGACCTGAGAGAAAGTTTCGATAATGTCAAGAGCAATGACGAAGACATCGATCTTACCCGCAGCGCCTATCCTATCGAGTTGGGACGCCGCCATCCAATCTCCATCGTCAAGCAACAGATCTGCGACATCTTCGGTCGCCTCGGCTTCAGCATCGCCGAAGGTCCGGAAGTGGAAGATGACTGGCACGTTTTCTCCTCATTGAACTTTGCCGAAGACCATCCTGCCCGTGATATGCAGGACACCTTCTTCATCCAGCATAGTCCCGACATCCTGCTTCGTACGCATACCTCATCGGTACAGACACGCGTCATGGAGGTTCAGAAACCGCCGATCCGCATCATTTGCCCGGGCCGCGTCTATCGTAACGAAGCCATCTCTTACCGTGCACATTGCTTCTTCCATCAGATTGAAGGACTTTATGTGGACAAGAACGTATCTTTTGCCGATCTGAAGCAGGCACTGCTCTATTTCGCCAGAGAGATGTTCAGTGCAGACACCAAGATTCGTCTGCGTCCATCTTACTTCCCGTTCACGGAGCCTTCAGCAGAAATGGATATCTCGTGCAACATCTGTGGCGGCAAAGGCTGCGGATTCTGCAAATATACAGGCTGGGTTGAAATCCTCGGCTGCGGCATGGTGGATCCGAATGTCCTCGAGAATTGCGGTATCGACAGCAAAGTCTATACGGGATACGCATTCGGTATGGGAATAGAAAGAATTACAAATCTGAAATACCAAGTGAAAGACTTGCGCATGTTCTCGGAAAACGACAAACGTTTCCTGGACGAGTTCGAGTCAGCCAATTAAATTGAGAACCTAAAATCAAATCCTCCCCGGACTCCTAACCAAGGTCCGGGGAAAACACACAGTTGTTCTATCGATAACCATCTCTACATACCTCATTCTAACTCCTTAAATAAGTACCTCTCATCATAAGTTATGCCAAAAACATCCAGTGTCTTCCTATATTCTTCAATAAAAGAATATTTCTGATGATGCAATTCCTGATTATCTATATAATTGATGACTGCTTTCATCTGCGATTTGCTATACGAAAACACTCCGTAACCTTCCTGCCATTTAAAATGGCCTTGCACTAAATGATTTTGATTTATCCAAATCGATGAATCTCTTTTTATAATCCTTACAAGTTCCGAAATGGATTGTTCTGGACGTAAGCCCAATAAAACATGTATATGATCAGGCATTCCACCTATTGACAAGACTTTGTGTCCGTGGTTTTGAGCAATTGAAACGATATACTGATACAAACGATTCTTCCATTCTGGTCTGATTAATGATAACCTGTTTTGAACGGCAAAGACAATGTGTAAATGAATTTGCGAATAGGTGTTTGACATAGATGAATAAGGAAACAGGGATAAATGACGAGCAATATAAGGATCATAGTCAAGGTCTGTTTCTTCCACAAAGATAAAAGGGATTCGGTTACAATCCTAGCGGAATGTAACTTCTTCATGGCACTACCGCGATTTCTACCGAACTTCGCAAACCTACGGTATGCGCTGCCTCATCAAACCGTTCTCTTTTGGCAAACATGGTGTTTCATGCCGTTAGGCTTGAATAGCTCGGTAGAATTAATGATGAATAAAAGGACCGGCATTCCTTTAGGATTGCAACATCTGCTTATTTTTTCCTTATCTTCGCATATCTAAACATTAAGACAATGAGAAAATCAGAACGATATAAAGGGGTGATCGGATGGTTTAAGGAAAACGTGCCGGTGGCTCAGACGGAACTGCATTACCATGATCCGTTTCAGCTGCTGGTGGCAGTAATCCTGTCGGCACAATGCACAGACAAAAGGGTGAACATGATTACACCGGCGCTGTTCGAAGCGTTTCCTACGGCTGAAGTCATGGCAGCGGCAACGCCTGACGCGGTACTAGAATTTGTACACAGCGTCTCCTATCCGAACAGCAAGGCGAAGCATCTCGTCGGAATGGCTCAGAAACTAATGAGCGACTTCAAAGGCATCGTTCCCTCTGATGTGGACGAACTGATGACGCTGCCCGGCGTCGGACGAAAAACAGCCAACGTCATCGCCTCGGTCGTGTTCAACGAACCGAAAATGGCTGTCGATACCCACGTCTTCCGCGTCGCCAACCGCATCGGACTGACAAACAACAGCAAGACGCCCAGAGAAACCGAACTGGAACTGACCAAAAACATTCCCGTTGAGGATATTCCCATCGCTCACCATTGGCTTATTCTGCACGGCCGCTATACCTGCATCGCCCGCAAACCCAAATGCGAGGAATGTGGACTCAAACCTTGGTGTAAACACTACTTGGAACAGTTTGCCAAGGAGAAGAATGAGGATTGACACGCGAAGTTTTCAGCTTCAGGCTTGGCTATTCCGATTTTTATTTAGTACTTTGCGCACATATTAGTTAAAAATGTGCAATCAATAAACCGATGACAGTATCCAAGACAAGAGAAATGCTCATTAAGGTAGCTAAAGAGCTGTTCGCACGCCACGGTGTGGACGGTACTACGATGAATGACATTGCTCTGGCATCAGGGAAAGGAAGACGCACACTCTACACCTATTTCAAAAGCAAAAATGAGATCTATCAGGCTGCGGTGGAGTCGGAACTCAACCAGCTTTACAACATGCTTACGGACATTTCCCGAAAAGAGCTGCCCGCCAATGAGAAACTCATCACGTTCTTCTATACAAGACTTGAAGCTCTCAAATCGCTAGTGATACGCAACGGTTCCTTACGTGCAAACTTCTTCCGCGACATCTGGCGTGTGGAGAAAATTCGCAAGAACTTCGACCTGCGCGAGACGGAACTGATCCAGAACATCCTTGAAGCCGGTGTGAAAGAGGGGATATTCGTTATACCCAACGTTTCTGTGACTGCCATGATCCTGCATTACAGTCTGAAGGGACTTGAAGTTCCTTTCATCCGTGGCTCAATGGGCGATGAGGCAGCGCAGAAGGAGGTCCGCCGTGAGAATGTAGTCAATCTGATTATGAACGGACTTATGGTCAAGAAATAATTATACATTTATATACAATAGAAAATCATGAAATTACTTGAAGGTAAAGTAGCCCTGATCACAGGAGCTGCAAGAGGAATAGGCAAAGCCATCGCCCTGAAATTCGCTTCAGAAGGAGCTGACATCGCATTCACCGATCTCGTCATCGATGACAACGGACTGGCAACCCAAAACGAAATCGCCGCTCTCGGAGTGAAGGCCAAAGGATACGCTTCCAACGCTGCCAACTTCGACGATACGGCCAAGGTGGTTGAGGCTGTCGCACAGGATTTCGGCAGAATCGATATTCTGGTCAACAACGCCGGAATCACCAAAGATGGACTGATGATGCGAATGACCGAACAACAATGGGACGCAGTCATAGCCGTCAACCTGAAGTCTGCATTCAACTTCATTCATGCCTGCACACCGTTCATGATGAAGCAGAGAGCCGGCAGTATCATCAATATGTCGTCTGTAGTGGGCGTTCACGGCAATGCCGGACAATGCAACTACGCCGCTTCGAAAGCCGGACTGATCGCTCTCGCAAAGAGCATCGCACAGGAGATGGGATCACGCGGCATCCGCGCCAACGCCATCGCCCCGGGATTCATCGAGACAGCCATGACAGCTGCGCTTCCTGAAGAGATCCGCAAGGAATGGATCAAGAAGATTCCGCTCCGCAGAGGCGGTACGGTAGAAGACATCGCCAATGTGGCTACATTCCTTGCTTCCGATATGTCATCTTACGTATCAGGCCAGGTGATCCAGATCGACGGCGGCATGAACATGTAATCATGGAAGTTATCTACGAAGACAATCACATCATTGCCGTCAACAAGACGTGCAGTGAGATCGTCCAGGGCGACAAGACGGGCGACAAGCCTCTCTCTGAAATGCTGAAGGAATGGATCAAGGAGAAGTATTGCAAACCCGGGAACATCTTTGTCGGCGTGACGCATCGTCTGGATCGTCCGGTTAGCGGCGTCGTGCTGTTTGCCAAGACCAGCAAGGCGCTGACACGGCTCAACGACATGTTTCGCGACGGTGAAGTGAAGAAGACCTATTGGGCCATCGTCAAGAATTGTCCTCCGAAAGAGGAAGATGATCTGGTGAACTGGCTCGTCAGGAATGAAAAGCAGAACAAGAGCTATGCGTACGACGAAGAACGTCCCGACTCCAAAAGAGCAGAACTGCACTACCGTGTGATTGCCCATTCCGACCGCTATTTTCTGCTCGAAATCCATCTCAAGACAGGTCGTCATCATCAGATACGCTGTCAGCTGGCGAAGATCGGCTGCCCCATCAAGGGCGACCTGAAATATGGCTTCGACCGCTCCAACAAAGACGGCGGCATCTGCCTGCACGCCCGCAGCGCTGAATTCATCCATCCCGTATCCCTGAAGGAGATCAAGATTGTCGCTCCCGTTCCGGACGATAACCTTTGGAAGGCGATGGAACAGGCCGTCACAGAGTAGATATCTCTCATTTATCAAATAAAACAGGAAGGAAGCCGTCGTGTTTCCTTCCTGTTTTTGTTATATGCCCTCATAATATTCCGTTCCAAGATGAAACTGGGGATTGCACCCTTGCAAATGAGGTGAACGAAGCGCCTCGCGTTTCCACCCACAAAAAGGTAGTTAAGCAGCAAACGGAAACTCCGCTTAACCACTTAACTACAGCAATTCACATAATGGAATCAGTCATCCATAGGGTTTTGGTCTGAGAGAGGGGAAACAGACTTCACAGCTTGCTTCCCCTGCAAACACAAAACAATCAACAAAAAA
>Ga0116193_1003164_pt1 | contig 12022 bp, 9 predicted proteins | sample AD_UKC115_MetaG_FD_89892 | JGI IMG/M metagenome (GOLD analysis project Ga0116193, IMG submission 89892) | Active sludge microbial communities of municipal wastewater-treating anaerobic digesters from Hong Kong - AD_UKC115_MetaG | ecosystem: Engineered > Bioreactor > Anaerobic > Digestate | place...
GCATTCGAGCCTCGGGTACCGCACGCCCAAGCAGTTCAAGGACGAACACAAGCAACGAGATCAAGCATCAACCCACCGAGCCAGCCTCAACTAATCGGTGGCCCGAAAAAACCCGGCAGGTCACCGCCATGCCCAGCAGGGCGCCGTAGTGGCTCGGGTGCCGGGCATGCGCTTCGTGTTTTTCATGGTGCATGGTGGCCATGACACACCTCATCGCTAGGGGAGACTCGCAAAAGGTGCGCCTTCTCACCAAACCCAACGATGAATCGGAGCAAATCGTGGAAGCCGTTCAGGCGCACTTGAATACCGTTAGCGCAGTTGCTGCACCTTGGAGAGCCGCCATGCGAACAATTCCGGTCGCCGCACTCCTGAGTGTGTCGGTTGCGGTCGCTGGGTGCGGCACACAGGCCGCTAGCGGCCGAGACACCCCGACGGCAGCGACGGCACCGCAGGCTGAACCGAATGCAATGCGACGCGCGCGGCAGACCATCCAGACGCCTGATGCGTCGGCATACCCGACAGCGGACGCAGAGCTGGGCGAGGCGTTGTTTCCTAACGAGGCGAGCGTGGCGGAGCAGATCAGCCTCGCGATCGAAGACATGCTACGTCACGACTATGTGCCTGGGCGTGCACGGCGCGATGCGCATCCCAAAGCCCATGGCTGCGTCAGGGCAGAATTTACCGTCGATCCCTCGTTACCGAAGTCGTTGGCCCAGGGAGTTTTCATTCCCGGAACCACGTATTCAGCATGGATCCGGTTCTCGAACGGCAACAAGGACGCGACACGCGCGGACATCAAAGGCGATGCGCGCGGCATGGCGATCAAGCTGCTCGACGTGCCGGGAAAGAAACTGCTCGATGACGTTTATCAAGCGACGACGCAGGACTTCATTCTGATCAGCCACCCGGTGTTTTTTGCCAACGATCCGAATCGTTATCTTTCGCTAGTCCGCGATGGCAGTAGTGGCGGAGTATTCGCGAAGCTGCGCATTCCTTTCGACTTGGGTTTTCGCGGTCTCATGATCGCCCGCAAGATCACCAGCAAGACCATTTCCAATCCTCTGCAAACGCGATACTGGTCCACTGTGCCCTATCAGCTGGGTGTAGGCGCTGACCGGCAAGCCGTCAAGTACTCCGTCCGTTCCTGTGCAACGACCTCAGACCCGGTCCCGAAGAAGCCGGGCCCTGACTATTTGCGCGGTGCATTGCGCACAAGCCTGCAAACGGGCGACGCGTGTATGGACTTTTTGGTGCAGCCGCGAACCTCACCGCGCATGGGCGTGGAAGACGTCATGACGGAGTGGGATGAATCGGAGTCCCCGTTCTACCACGTTGCGTCGATCCGCATTCCTCGACAGACGTTTGATACCCCTGAACAAGATGCTTTTTGCGAGGCGTTGTCATTCAACCCCTGGCACGCGCTGCCGGCGCACAAGCCCCTCGGCGCCATGAATCGGCTACGCAAAGTGATCTACAAACAGATAAGCGAAGTCCGGCATGCGATGAACGCATCAAATCCAACGACTCCCACGTCGAAAGCTCCGACGAGGTGATCACTCGCTATCAGTGATACCCGTTTCGAATGTGGCGCGGCTCCCAACAACGATGAAACCGTGCAATTCGTGGACTACGTTCAGGCGCATTAGCATTGCATCGAGCACACTTTGCGACGTCTTGGAGAATCGCCATGCGCCTGGTCCAGTTCGCCACACTCCTTACGTTGTCGACTGCGGCCGCAGGCTGCGTCACGCACACCGCCATCGGCCGAGACGCTCCCTCGGCGATGGCAGCACCACGGAGTGGGGCCGACGAGCCGATCATTTCTTCGCAGCAACAATGCGAGGCGCTTGGTGGGACGTGGAAGCGTGTGGGGCCGCGTCAGCTGGAAGCCTGTGATCGACCGACGAGCGACGGCGGCAAGGCGTGTCGCGACAGCAGCGAATGCCAAAGCCGGTGCCTCGCTCCGGAAGGCGCTGACCCGACGAAGCCTGTGGTCGGAACGTGCGATCGCTCGCATCTGCAACCCACGCACTGTGTGTCGACCGTGAGCAAGGGGCGGATCACTGCAGCCGAATGCGGCAAGTAGAAGAACACTTCGCTATGGCACATTGAACCGATGCCGGGACGTGGCCGGCGGCTGATCATCGATCATGGGAGGAGCCGCCGGGCGCCACGTTGCACTGTGTGGCACCGCATGAACGGTGCTCGAGCTGGATCGTGGCGTGTTCGATGCCATAGCGGTCGTGCAGCACGGACTGAATCGTCGCCAGAATGTCGGCGTCGTTCATCGCGGACGCGGGGTCACGGTCAACGTGGGCCGTCAACAGGACTTTGCCGCTACTGACCGCCCAGACGTGCAGGTCGTGCATCCCGGCGACGCCCGGAGTGCTGCGCAGCGTCGCCTCGATGTCCTGCACGACGAGGCCGGGCGGCACGCCTTCGAGCAGGATGTTCAGGCTGTCCTTGAGCAGCACCCACGTGCGCGGCAACACCCAGAGGCCGATGGCCACGGCGATGATGGGATCGATGGGCTTCCACCCGGTCCAAGCGATGACGCCACCGGCGATCAGCACGCCGACGGAGCCCAGCATGTCGCTCCAGACCTCCAGGTACGCACCCTTAACGTTGAGGCTGTGCTCGCTGCCTCCGCGCAGGAGGCGCATGGCGATGAGGTTAACGATGAGGCCGAGCACCGCGATCGCCATCATGGTGTAGGAGGCGATCGGCGGCGGGTTGCGAAAACGATCGATGGCCTCCCACAGGATGTAGAGCGCTACCAGGAACAGCGTGACGGCGTTGAACGCGGCGGCGAGGATTTCGAAGCGGGCATAGCCGTAGGTGCGGCGTGCGTCCGATGCGCGCTTGCCGATGCGGATGGCACCGAGCGCGATCGCCAGCGCCGCGGTGTCGGTGAGCATGTGGGCGGCATCGGAGATCAGGGCGAGGCTGTGACTCCACCAGCCACCCACGGCTTCGGCGATCATGAAGCTGCCGGTGAGCAGCAAGGCCATCCACAGCGCCTTTTCGGGCGCCTGGGCGATGCCGTGATCGTGCGCGTGGCCGGAACCTTCGTGAGCATGACTCATGGCGCTCTCTCTACGATTGGGGCGGCTGGGAGCCGTCGATCGGCAAAGCCAGCTCGACCGGACTAACGTACACCCAGCCGGCGAGGGCCTGGCCCGTTCGGCCGTGCAGGCGGATCAACTGCACAGCCCGGTCCACCTCTTCGTCCTTGCAGACGAGCTCGAGGCGGACTTCGTTCGTGACCCGTTCGCCGAGCTCGATGGAGTATTCCTCTTCGCGGGCGCTGAGCGCCCGCAGGAGGCCACGCACGTCGATCACCGTGAAATGACGATAGCCGGCAGCGGAGAGCGCATGGACGATTTCCGCCACGCGGCCGCGGTGCACGAAGGCCTTGATCTCTTTCATTGCTCGTTCTCCTCGCGCCGTGCGGCGCGTTCTTCCAGCCATTCGTACAACACCGGCAGCAGCACCAGCGTCAGCAAGGTGGAGGTGATGAGGCCGCCCACCACGACCGCGGCGAGCGGTCGCTGGGTTTCGGCGCCCACACCGCGGGACAGCAGCATCGGCACGAGGCCCAGGATCGCCACACTCGCCGTCATCAGCACCGGACGCAGACGCAGCTCCGTGCCGCGCGTGACCGCCTCGCGGATGGAGAGGCCCGACTCGCGCAGTTCGTTCAAGAAGCTCACCAGCACGATACCGTTCAACATCGCGACGCCGAACACCGCGATGAAGCCGATGGCCGACGGCACCGACAGGTACTGCCGGCTCAACGCCAGCGCCAGCACGCCGCCAATGGTGGCGAACGGCACGTTGGCCAGAATCAGCGCCGCGTAGCGCACGGAGTTGAAGGCGGTGTAGAGCAGCACGAAGATGAAGAAGATCGTTGCCGGTACGATCAGCGCCAACTTGGCCAGCGCCCGCTGCTGATTCTCGAAAGCACCGCCCCATTCGACCCAGTAGCCGGCCGGCAGTTTGACTTGCTGCGCAATCGCCGCGTTGGCGTCCTTGACGAAGCCATCGATGTCGCGGCCACGCACGTCCATTTGGATGACGCCGTAGCGCTGGAGCTGTTCGCGTCGTACGAAGGAATAGCCTTCGCCCACGCTGACTTCCGCCACCTGGCGCAAGGCCACCAGCGCACCGGTGGGTGAACGCAGCGGGATCGCTTCGATCGCCGGGACGGAGGCCTTCGCCGCGTCGTCCAGGCGCACGGCGATGTCGAAGCGTTTGACGCCGTCCAGCAGCACCGACACCGGTTCTCCGCCCACGCCGTTGCGCACGATGGTCAGCACGTCTTCGGCATTGAGACCGTAGCGCGCCAGCGCCTCGCGGTTCACCGCCACCTTGATCTGCGGCTTGCCAAGGTTGGCTTCGAGCGAGAGGTCGGCAACACCCGGCACGGTAGCGAGGACCGCCTTGATCGTCTGGCTCTGGCGGTCGAGCTCGGCCAGGTCCTCGCCGTAGAGTTTCAAGGCCAGCGTGGCGCGCACGCCGGAGATGAGTTCCTCTACGCGCATCTGGATCGGCTGGGTGAAACTTGTCACCGTGGTCGGAACGACTTCCTCCAGGGTCTCCAGCATCGCCGCATCGAGTTGCTGGATAGACCGCCCGGTCTTCCATTCCTTGGGCGGTTTCAGCGCCGTGTAGATCTCCATGTAGTTGACGTCGGCCGTCTCGCCTTTCTCGGCACGCCCGATCATGGCCAGCGTCGTCTCCACCTCCGGGAATTTCTTGAACGCCGTGGCGATGGTGTTGGACACCGCGATCGATTCGTCGAGCGAGGCCGAGGGGATGGAGGTCACGCGCCACATGATCGAGCCTTCCTGCAACTGCGGCATGAATTCCTTGCCGAGGAACGGGAACAGGGCGAGGCTCGCGATCAGCGCGCCGCCGGCGATACCCAGTGTGCGTCGCTTGTGTGCCAGCGCCCAGGCGAGGATCGGGGTGTAGCGGCGCTTCAACCACGCCACCAGGCGCGTATCGCGCTCTTCCTTGGGCTTGAGGATCAGCGATGCCAACACCGGGATCAGGGTGAGCGCGAGCAATAGCGAACCGGCCATGGCGAAGCTGATGTTGAGCGCCATCGGCTTGAACAGCTTGCCTTCGAGCCCTTCAAGGCTGAAGAGTGGCAGGAACACCACAATGATGATGCCGATCGCGAACGCGATGGGGTTGGCGACCTCGCGTGCCGCGGTGAGTACGGCCGCTGTGCGATCGACGCGTTCGCCGTGGGCGTGGCGTTCGGCCATCAACCGGAAGGCGTTTTCGACCATCACCACCGCGCCATCGACCATCATGCCAATGCCGATCGCGAGGCCGGCGAGCGACATCAGGTTGGCGGAGAGGCCCGCGTAGTCCATGCCGATGAAGGCGATGAGCATCGCCATCGGCAGCGCCACGATCACGACCAAGGCGGAGCGCAGCTCGCCCAGGAACAGGAACAGGATCACGGCGACCAGGATCGAGCCCTCGATGAGGGCACTGACGGCTGTGCCAACCGCCTTGTTCACGAGGTCCGTGCGCTCGTAGATCGGCTTCAGCGTCACGCCCTCGGGCAAGGCGGCACGCACCGTGTCGAGCTTGCCTTTCACCGCATCGACCACGTTCTTCGCGTTTTCGCCGATGCGTGCCAAAGCCATGCCCAGCACGACTTCCTTGCCGTCACGGGTCACGGCGCCAAAGCGCGGCGCGGCCGCTTCCATCACGTTCGCCACGTCGCGTATGTAGACCGGCGTGCCGTCTTCGGTCTTGAGCACAATGCGGCCGATGTCGTCGGCGTTCTTGACGAGCCCCAAGCCTCGCACCAGGAACTGCTCGCGACCGACGTCGATGAAGTTGCCACCGACTTGGCCGTTATTGGCCTCGATCGCGCCGATCACGTCCTTGAAACCCAATTGATGCTTGATGAGCTTCAGGGGATCGATGCGCACCTGGTACTGGCGCTCACCGCCGCCCCATGACGTCACGTCGTCCACGCCGGGCGCGGTGCGCAGGATGAGGCGCACGGTCCAGTCCTGGAGCGTGCGCAGGTCCATGTCGGTGATGGTGTCTTTGAGCTTCTCGTCGCTGCGTTCGACCGTGTACCAGAGCACCTGGCCCAGCCCGGAGGTGTTGGGGCCCATGCCCGGTTTGCCGTAGCCCTGCGGGATGCGATCGCCCACTTCCTGCAGGCGCTCGTTGACGAGCTGCCGGGCGAAGTAAACGTCCATGTCGTCGGCGAAATACACCGACACGTAGGACAACCCAAAGAGGCTCACCGAGCGGATCTCCTGCACCTTGGGCAAGCCGGCCATGGCCGACTCGACCGGAAAGGTGAGGAGCTGCTCGACGTCTTCGGCGGCGAGGCCTGGCGATTCGGTGTAGATGTTCACCTGCACCGGGGTCACGTCGGGAAACGCGTCGATGGGCACCGTGCGCACGGCACGGTATCCGAGAAACGCCACCACGACGAACGCGATGAGGACGAGAACTTTGTAGCGCAAGGAGAGTTCGACCAGGCGATTCAGCATGGGCGACCTCCCGCCTCGTAGCCGCGGACGTCAGTCGCCATGACCTTCTCCCAGCTGCGACTTGAGCAGGCGCGCCTTGAGCGCGTAGGCACCGGTCACCACGATGCGGTCGCCTTCGGCGAGGCCCTGCTTGATCGCTGTGTGCGGGCCGCGCGTTTCGCCGGTTTGCACGGGGGCGGCGTCGAACTCGTCGGCGGCGCCCGCCTTGAAGACGACGGATTGCCCCTGCAGCTGCACGATCGCGTCGTTGGGGACCGCGAGCACCGTCTGGGTCGTGGTGGTGGCGACGAAGGTTTCCACAAATTCGCCGGGATGCAGCAGGTCACCCTCGTTGGACACCTCGATGCGAATCGGCGTCGTGCGTGAGGCTTCCAACGTGCGGTGCGACAACTGCACGACCTTGCCATCACCGATGGACCGGTCGTGGGCGATCACGCGCACGCGGTCGCCGGTCTGGATGCGCTCGGCGGCGTCGGGGGCGAACTGCGCCTCGACCCACACGCGACTTTCATCGACCAGGGTGAAGAGCGCCTTGCCGGGCTCCACGCGCTCACCGACCACGAAGTCGTCAATGGTGACGCGGCCCGCCTGCGGCGCCGTAAGCATGAATTCGCCGTTGGCGCGGGCCGAGCCTTGTTTCTCCACCGCCGCGATCTCGCCTTCGGCGATGCCATAGGCACGTAGTCGGGCGTAGGCCTGATCACGCGCCACCTGTGCCTCGGTGTAGCGCTTGGCCGACACCGCTTCGGCGCCGAGTTGGCGCACGCGCTGCCACTCGCGTTCGGCCACGATCAACGTGCCTTGCGCCTCGGCCACTTCCACGCTCGACAACGTCACCAGCGGTTGCCCGGCTTTGACGGCATCACCGAGCTTGGCGTGGCGGCGCACGATCTGCGCGGGAATGCGGGTGGACACGAGCGCGGTGGCGTAAGCATTGGCCTTGACCTCACCGGGGGCCTTCAATTCATCGGCAAGCACTTGGCGCTCGACGGACGCAACGACGACGCCGAGTTGTTTCTGCGTCGCGGCGTCCAGGTGCAGCGGATTTTCCGCGGCATGCTCCGCGGCGGGCTTGGGGGCGGCTTTCTTCTCGTCGGCGCCGTGTGCGGCGGTAGCCGCGAGCAGCGCCACGAGACCCATCATCCAGGGGCATTTCATTGGGGGAGTTCCTTCGAGGTCGGGGCGCTGTCGGCAGGCAGGCCAAGCCAGCGGGCAAGGTCACCGGAGGCCGCAAGCCAATCGGCCCAGGCCTGCCAGACGCGGGCGCGCAGCCCCACGGCGGTGAGTTCGGTGTCGAGGCTTTGCTTCAATTGCACGAGGTAGTCGGCGGTGCTGAGCTCGCCAGCCTCCCAGAGCTTTTGCAGCAGGGCGGCGCGGTCGCCGGCGCTGGCCGCGTGGCTACTCTCCCAGCCCATCCACGCTTCGCGCAGGGCGGTGTAGCTGTCGGCGGCTTGCTCGGCTTCGGCGCTGGCGCGCCACTGCACGTCGCGCAGTGCCGCATCGGCGGCATCGGCGCTTGAACGTGCCGCCACCGCTTCCGCGCGGTAGGTGTTACGGACGAAGAGCGGCACACGCACGGTGACGCCGATCAGTCGATCGTTCAACGGACCGTCGGTGACGCGTCCGGTGCTGAGGGACACCGTGGGATCCGGTCGACGCTCGCGCTCGGCGACACTGACGCGCGCTTGCGCGGCGTCGGCCTCGGCCTGTGCACGGCGCACCGTCGGCAATTCCGTGAGATGCTCGGGCGTGGGTATCGCCACGGCCGGCGGCACGCTGCGGGGAAGCACGGGCAAATCGGCGCTGCGGCCGCCCACGCTCGTCAGCGTCTGTCGCGCCTTGGCCTTGTCGGCCAGGAGTTCGGCTTGCTGCGCCCGCGCTTCCTGCAGGGCGAGCTCGGCCAGATCGCGTTCGAGCGGGGGAATGTCGCCGGCGCGCAGACGGCGCTGGGCCAACGCGGCGAACTGGGTCAAGAGCTGCACGCGCTCGTCGCCCAGCGCGACTTGCTCGCCGGCGACCTGGTACGCGGCGTAGCCGCGCAGCCAGTCCAGCGCCACGCGCTGGCGCACGTCGTCGCGCTCGGCCTCGGCGGCCGTGAGCTCGGCTTGGGCCACGTCGGTGTGGGCGCGACGCTTGCCCGACCAGTCGATCTGCTGCGAGAGGCCCACGCTGCGCGTGTCGACGTCGGCCTTCTGCGTCGACAGTTCTAGCTCGGGGTTGTACAGCGGGCGCGACGCGCCTTCGTGCTGCGCGCTGGCGGCGGCAACCCGCGCGTCGGCCGCCAGCACGGCGGGATTGCGAGACCACACCTCGCGCACCGCGGCCAAGACCGCCGGTGGCGCGCTGACGAGGGGCTCGGTCGAGGCGGCGCTGGCCGCCCACACGATGAACAAGGCCATCGCGCCCACGACGGACGGCCCAAGGCGGACACGTCGCCGTGCCCGGACCCAATGTTCCATGAAATCACTCCTGATCGATTCGAAGGGCGCGACAGCGCCAGAACGCACGCACGAGGGCGTGCGGCGATTCGATCAGGCGATGGGAGGACGAAACGCGCTCGCTGAGGCGGGCGACGGTGTCGGGAATGCCAGCAATGGCAAGGGCACTGCGGCGTGTGTCGATGGAATCCACACCCAAGCCGCCACGGGCAAAGGCGACGCGTGCGCACACGCGCAATGGCAGCTCGCGCCTGCGTGCCAGCACGGTGCCGCATCGGCATCCACGGCGATCGGGACGTCGGCGGCGATGACCTGTGTGGCCGCGACGCTGACCGCGCTGCGTTCCACGACGGCAACGTCATCCAGGAAGCACGCTGTGGCCAACGCCGTCTTGCCCAGCACCAACAACGCGCACAGCCACACGCTCACCGCGAGGCGGTGACGCAGGCGAGCCAACAAGGGACGCGAGGGGCGAGGCATCCGCCAAGCGTAGCCATTGGTGTGACGGTTACACAATTTCATCGGATGCCACGCACCAGGAAGGCGGCGCCGCAGACGATCGCGACGTCCGCCAGGTTGAACGCAGGCCAGAACCCATCGCGCCAGTACCACTGAATGAAATCCACGACGTGTCCACGCACGATGCGATCAAGCGCATTGCTCAGGGCTCCTCCGATGATCAGGGTGTAAGCCAGCGCCGGCTGCCAGGCGTTGCGCGGGAGCCGTGCGAGCCTAAAAGTCAGTAGGACCACGGTGCCCAGCGCGAAGAACGCCAGCGCATGCCGTTGCCAGCCGCCAACGGCGCTGAGGAGGCTGAAGGCAGCGCCCGTGTTGTTGAAGCGATACCAGTTCCACCACGACGCGAACACCGGAACGGCCGTGTGTTCTGGCAGCGTGGAGAGCGCCCAATATTTTGTGGCGTGATCGGCGGCCACGACGACGGCGGAGGTGGCGAGCCAGGGCAGCGCACTGGCCCCCATCAACGGGCGGCCATCCACGTGCTTTCCGTCACTCACGATCAGGCTCACAAGACCGCCAGTCGGCGCGAATGGGCAGCGGCAAGGCGAGCGCGAAGAGCGATTGCGCCGCGGTCAGGATGGGCTCGTCGTGCTGGCGCGCATGCGGCGGCAGCGACATCAGTGGCATGAGTCACTTCCTCAACAAGCGCATGCCGTTGCCGACCACCAGCAAGCTCGCCCCCATGTCGGCGAACACCGCCGCCCACATCGTGGCCTGGCCGGCAAAGATCAGCACCAGGAACACGACCTTGATGCTCAGCGCCAAGGCGATGTTCTGCATCAGCACCCGAGCCGTGGCGCGTGACAGCCGGATAAAGGCCGGAATCTTGCGCAGGTCATCGTCCATCAGGGCCACGTCGGCAGTTTCGATCGCGGTATCCGACCCGGCCGCGCCCATGGCAAAACCGATGTCGGCCGGCGCCAGTGCCGGGGCGTCATTGATGCCGTCGCCCACCATGCCGCTGGTGCCCTGTGCGGTGAGCGCTTCGACCTCACGCAGCTTGTCTTCAGGGAGGAGGTTGCCCAGGGCGCGGTCGATACCCACTTCACCGGCGATGGCGAGCGCCGTGTGCGCATTGTCACCGGTCAGCATCAGTGTCTGGACCCCGAGGGTGTGCAAATCGGCGATCGCCTGCCGGCTGCTGTCCTTGACTGTGTCGGCAACCGCGAACAGTGCCTGCACCATGCCGTCGCTGCTTACCAGGGCGACCACGCTCTTGCCTTGCGCTTCCAACGTCGCGACGTGCGCTTCCAACGCGGCGGAGCTGGCACCCAATTCCTGCACGAGCCGGGGGTTGCCCAACTGGTACAGGCTCCCTGCGACGCGGCCGCTCACGCCGCGGCCCGGCAACGCGGTGAACTCCTCGACGTCTTGCACGGGCACACCGTCACTCTGACTTGCCGCGGCGATGGCCTGGGACACCGGATGGTCCGAGCGCGCCGCGAGGCTGGTCGCAATGGCGCGCACGCGGGTCGCATCGGCGTGGCCCCACGCGGTGAAATCGGTCTGCTTGGGCTTGCCGTGAGTGATCGTCCCCGTCTTGTCGAGCGCCAACCACCGCAGCTTGCGGCCATTCTCCAGGTACACGCCGCCCTTGATCAGAATGCCGCGTCGCGCCGCCGCGGCCAGACCGCTGACGATGCTCACCGGGGTGGAGATCACCAAGGCGCAGGGGCACGCGATGACCAGCAGCACCAAGGCCCGGTACGTCCACGCCAGCCATGGGGCGCCCGTGAGCAGTGGCGGCACCACGGCCACGCCGATGGCGACGGCGAACACCAGTGGGGTGTACCAGCGTGCGAATTGATCAACGAAGCGCTGCGTCGGCGCACGATTGCCTTGCGCGGCTTCCACCGCGTGGATGATGCGCGCCAAGGTGGAATCGCTGGCAGCGGCGGTGACCCGATACTCCAGAGAGCCGGCTTCATTGATGGTGCCGGCGAACACCGGGTCGCCTTCAGCCTTTTCGACTGGCAGGCTCTCGCCGGTGATGGGCGCCTGGTTGACCGTCGAACGGCCGAGCACCACCACGCCGTCCAGCGCAATGCGTTCGCCGGGCTTGACCCGCACTCGGTTGTTGAGTGCGACGGCCTTGGCGTCCAGCTCGACCCAGCGGTTGTCGTCCTGCAGGACGGTGGCACGTTCGGGTGCGAGATCCATCAAGCCGCGAATCGCATTGCGGGCACGGTCCAGCGATTTGGCCTCGATGAGTTCGGCCAACGCGAACAACACCATCACCATCGCGGCCTCGGGCCAATGCCCGATCAGCATCGCGCCGGTGACCGCGATCGACATCAGGGCATTCATGTTGAGATTGCGGTTTTTCAGCGCAATCCAGCCCTTCTTGTAGGTCGACAGGCCGCCGGTACCGATGGCGACCAATGCCAGCGCGACGACCGGCCCCGCGGGGGCGCCGAGCCAGGACGCGACCTCGGCCAAGATCGCCGCGATGCCGGAGACGACCAGCGGCCACCATGCCGTGCGGGTCGGCACCGGCGCGCCCAGCGCGTCACCGCCGCGGGTGTCGGC
>Ga0116193_1003165_pt1 | contig 12022 bp, 10 predicted proteins | sample AD_UKC115_MetaG_FD_89892 | JGI IMG/M metagenome (GOLD analysis project Ga0116193, IMG submission 89892) | Active sludge microbial communities of municipal wastewater-treating anaerobic digesters from Hong Kong - AD_UKC115_MetaG | ecosystem: Engineered > Bioreactor > Anaerobic > Digestate...
ATTGCTTTACTCCAAATTCAACCGGGGTGTCAGGTTTATAATCAAGGTTTTTAATTAAATCTGAAACGTCGGCCCATGTCGCCGAAACATCGCCGGCTTGCATCGGCATCATATTTTTAACGGCTTTTCTGCCTGCAGCTTTTTCTATAGCCTCAATAAAATCAAGAAGTTTCACTGGCGAACTGTTGCCTATATTATAAATTTTATAAGGCGCGCTGCTTTTTGACGGGTCTTCGCCTGACCATTTTTCATCTGCCGCCGGCGGGTTATCAATTACACGAACCACGCCGTTTATAATATCGTCAATGTATGTGAAATCACGGCTCATTTCGCCGTTATTAAATACGTCTATCGGTTTTCCGGCAAATATCGCCTTAGTAAATAAGAAAAGCGCCATATCCGGCCGGCCCCACGGCCCGTAAACAGTAAAAAAACGAAGGCCGGTCGTCGGTATTTTATAAAGGTAGCTATACGTATGCGCCATCAATTCATTCGATTTTTTCGTAGCTGCATATAACGAAATCGGATGATCGACATTATGCGACGTCGAAAACGGCATCTGCGTATTTAATCCATAAACGGATGAACTCGACGCATAAGCCAGATGTTTTATATTATTATGCCTGCACGCTTCCAGTATATTTATAAAACCGACTATATTAGAATCTATATAAGCATATGGATTTGTAATTGAATAGCGCACGCCGGCCTGCGCAGCCAGATTGCAAACTTTATAAAATTTTTCTGATTTAAACAACGACTGTATATTTTCACGGTCTTCCAGATTAAGTTTTATGAACCTATAATTCGGATATTTCGAGCTGCCGACAATTTCACCGTATTTTATGGCATTTTTATTGATACCATGAACGGCAAGGCGCGAATACTTTAAGTTAACGTCATAATAATCATTTATGTTATCAAGGCCGATAACTTCGTCGCCGCGTTCAATCAGCTTCGAGGCGAGATGAAACCCTATAAAACCGGCAGTACCGGTAATTAAAATTTTCATATATTCATTTTTCCGTTCTTAAATTAAAAATGATGTATAATAATATTATTTTCTAAACCATTCTTCAAAAACTCTTGCTTATTCACAAAAATATATTATAATATATCAAATTAACATTTATTTTGCAATTTTTTCTTTTTCAAAAAAATTAAGTTGGTAAAAAAATATTGTTTTTATAAAACGATTTTTATGATAATATAATGCCTGATAAAAGCAAGTGCTTATAAGGAGTAAGATCATTGGATTTACTGCAGGAATTTGTTAAACTTTCCAAATATGCCGGAATGCGTGAAGACCTTGTCCAGGCAGGCGGCGGAAACACATCTGTCAAATTGGATTCAAATAATATGTTAGTTAAGGCTTCTGGATATAATTTAGCGGAAATTAATCAGGATAAAGGCTATTCAAAAATTAATTATTCAATAATTCAAGATTTTTTTAAAATAAATAATGAATTAACGCTTGACGATGAAAAAAGCCTTATGGAAAAAGCTCTGCTTGATAAATCCAAACCTTCTATTGAAACTTTTCTACATGCTTTGACTAATGCAACATTAACATTACATATACATCCAACCGTAGTAAATATTTTAACAGCCAGTTCGGACGGCATGAAAATATTGCTAAAACTTTTTCCGGCAGCAGGTTTTGTCGAGTATGAAACGCCCGGTATAAAACTTGCCAAAAAACTTTATTCAGTAATAACTTCAAATAATAAAAAAGAAATATTTTTTTTAAAAAATCACGGTTTAATTGTTTGCGGCAACAATACTTCTGAAATAATTAATATCGTTGAAAATATAATGATAACAATTGAAAATTATATTAAAATCGATATGAATGAATATAAATCGGTCACTTTGATTGCCGATGCAATTAACAAAATAACACATTTAAATAACATCGTTTATACCTCATTTGATAAAAGAATAGAAGCAGCTTTAATTAAAAACAACGGCAAAGTGTGGGATTATCAATTTTGCCCTGATTGCCTGGTTTATTGCGGCGAGCAGGCATTATATTTAGGTGCGGTTGATAATGATGAAATATTAAATTTTTATAACAATTTCGGAGTACCGAAAATCATTGTTTATAAAAACAAAGTATATATTTATGCTGAAAATATAAAAAAAGCCAGAGAAATAGAAACCGTTTTAGCTTTTAGCGGTATTGTAGCAACCGAAAATATTGTTAAAAAACTTGATTTATTATCTAAAAAAGAAATTAATTTTTTATTAAACTGGGATGCTGAAAAATATCGTCAAAATATACGTTAACAAGGAGTGAAATTTGTTTTGCAAATTATAATTCCAATGACAGGTTACGGTTCAAGATTTGTAGAAGCCGGTTATAAAAACCTTAAACCTTTTATTGAAATCGAAGGCCGTTCAATTTTAGAATGGATAGTAAAGGGAATGTTTCCAAACGAAAAGAATTTTATTTTTGTTTGCAGGCAAGAACATTTAAACACAATTGAAAATATGCGTGAAAAATTATTAACAATTTGCCCTACAGCTAAAATACACTCTATAGGAAATTGGGTTAAAAAAGGTCCTGTTTATGATGTTTTAACGGCTGAAAAATTAATCGATAATGAAATACCGGCAATAATTAATTATTGCGATTTTTATATGAACTGGAATTGGGCTGAATTTAAAAAAAATGTAATTGCAAGAAATTGCGAAGGTTCGGTTCCTTGTTATACAGGATTTCATCCGCATTTAATTCCTGAAAAAAATTTATACGCAACTTGCAAAACTGATGAAAATGAAGATCTTATCGAAATTAAAGAGAAATTTTCATTTTTTAACGATAAAACTAAAAATCTTTTTTCACCCGGAATATATTATTTTAAAACAGGCAATTTATTAAAAAAATATTGTCAAAAATTAGTAGATAGTGATCAACATATTAATGGCGAATATTATGCGAGTCTTCCATATAATTTTATGGTAAATGACGGGTTGAAAGTCTGGATACCTTCAAATGTAAAATATTTCTGCCAGTGGGGAACGCCTTTTGATATGCAGGAATCAGTGTTCTGGATTAAAACAATTAAAGAGGTGATTAAAAATGAACATATTAATTCCAATGGCAGGTGAAGGCAAGAGATTTTCCGATGAAGGTTACACTGTTCATAAACCCGTTATTCCAACGTTAGACAGGCGTACAGGAAAAAAAATTCCTATGGTTGTGGCCGCAACGATGGATTTACCGGGTTGTAATAATTCTAATAACTCAGTTATATATGTTGACAGGGACTTTCACAAACGTGACGGAATTGAAGAAACTATTAAAAAATATATACCACGCGCAAAATTTATTACTATAGACAAACTTACTGAAGGACAGGCTTCAACTTGTTTATTAGCAAAAGATTATATTAATAGCAACGAAGAATTACTGATTGCCGGCTGCGATAACGGCATGGTCATTAATAACGATTTTTTTTATATGCTTAATAATAAATTTGATTGTATCGTATTTACATACAGAAATAATCCGGGTGTTCTTGCAAAGCCAGATGCTCATGGCTGGGCTATAGTTGATAATGAAGGAAAAATCACTAAAATGTCAGTCAAAAAAGCAATTAGCGACAATCCTTTAAAAGACCATACCGTTGTTGCCACATTCTGGTTTAAAACAGGTAAATTATTCGTTGAAGCAGCTGAAAGAATGATAAAAGACAATGATCGTATAAACAATGAATTTTATGTTGATCAGGTTATTCAGCATGTTATAGATATGGGTTATTCCGCAACAGTAATGGAAGTTGAAAAATATATCGGCTGGGGTACTCCTAAAGATTACGAAGAATATATGCTGTCATTCAAATATTGGTATGATTTTTTAAAAACTGATAAAATGTTTAATAATAAAGAGTGATTGTAATTTGTTATGGCAATTTTTTGTAAATAATAAAAGCTTTTTCTTAAGTAAAAATTTTTTACTGATTATAATTATATTAAAATTAATATGTGCAGGGCTTTTTTCATCAGATTATACGGATTTGATGTTTAAGCCTTTTGTTGCAACTTTTATAAATGGCAAAATTGATCCATGGCAATATTATTTAAATAATAAATTGCTTCCATCTTTTCCTTATATGCCATTGATGTTATTTATAATGAGCATCGGCGGCATATTGGTTAAAATCTTTTCTTTCTTACCGATTTTTTTTATTAACATATTATTTAAACTGCCTTTGCTGGGATTTGATCTACTTTGTTATTATTTTATATTAAAAATATTGCCTGAAAAAAAGCATGCAGTTAATTTACTTTACTTTTCCTCACCAATTATGTTTTATTCTACTTACATGCATGGACAGCTTGATATTATACCTACAGCCCTATTATGCGGCAGTATTTATTATTTTTGTTATCATAATTCTTTAAAAGCAAATATTAATGGAGTATTATTTCTTTTGGCGGGTTTAATGACAAAACTGCATTTATTGGCAGTTTTACCGCTATTATTCATATATTTAACAAAAAAGTATAATTTTCAAAAAGCGGCTCTGCTTATATTAACTCCCTTAATTGCCTTAGTAATTTTGATATTGCCTTTTTTAAGCGAAGGATTTTTAAAACTCGCACTTTTTAATACTGAACAGGCTGTATTATTAAATACCTTTGTAAATATATCAGGCCTTAAACTTTATGTTACAGTAATCGCAATGCTATATGTTTTTTTAATAGCTTTGAGAGTTATAACCATTAATAAAGATTTATTGATTTGTTTTTGCGGTTTATTATTTTCAATTTTCATTATTTTCGCGCCGCCAATGCCGGGCCGTATTATATGGTTAATTCCTTTTATGACATATTTTTTTGTTAATTCATCATTACCAAGATTTCAAAATATAAGTTTATATTTAACTTTTAACTTAGTTTCTTTAGTTTATTTTTTTAGTTTCCATCATTCCGGATTTGTTGACTTATATTTCAACGGTATAAATTTAAATTTTATTAAAACAACTAACGAAGTTTTTATAAATGTGGCATTTACATTGTTTATAAGCACACTTACATGTATGATTACTTCTATGTATTATTTCGGCATTAATTCAAATTCATTTTATAAACGTAAAAATACGCCTCTTGTAATTGGAATCAGCGGCGATAGCGGTACAGGTAAAAGTACTATGTTAAGTACTATACTTAACATAATAGGTGAAAATAATATTTTACAAATTGAAGGCGATGGCGACCATAAATGGGTTAGAGATGATAAAATGTGGAATACTTATTCGCATTTAAACCCTAAATCAAATTTTCTTTATAAACAGGCCGAAGATATAAAAAAACTTAAAATGGGCATGCATGTACTTAGAATTGATTATGACCACACTAACGGCAATTTTACGGTACAAAAATGTATTTATCCAAAAAAATATATTATAATATCCGGTCTCCATGTTTTTTATTTACCGCAAATGAGAAATATTGTAGATATTAAAATTTATATGGATACTGATGAAAAATTAAGGCGATATTGGAAAATCAAACGTGACATTTCTAAAAGAGGTTATTCGCAGGATAAAATTATCGAACAAATTGAAAAAAGATTACCTGACGCACAAAAATACATTTTACCGCAAAAAGATTTTTCGGATTTAATAATAAATTATTATTCACCAAATTTAACTGAACCTTTTGACGAAACAAAGGAAATAAGTTTAGGCATTCGCTTAAGTATAAATTCTTCAATTAACATTGATGAATTACTTAATCAATTATTTCAGCTTAATATACAATATACTCATGATTATTCAGAAGATTTAAAATATCAAATTCTTATTATTAATTCTGTAGATAGTTTAAATAATATTAATTATAATCAATTAGCTATGGATTTAATTCCTAATATTGATGAGTTAATTTTAGTTCCTCCTTGCTGGAGTAGCGGTTTTGAAGGATTTATTCAACTTGTGGTTTTACTTCTGGTCAGTGATAAAATGAGAGGTGAAACCATGGCATGGAAATAAAAGGAATTATATTTGACCTTGACGGAACAATTTATGATTATAATAAAGTTCATAAAACCGCAATGGCCGAATTAACAAAATATGCGGCAAAAAATTTATCAATAAATGGCGCCGAATGGGAAAATGCTTATAACGAAGGACGCAAAAAAATTCACAATACCCTTAAAGGTACTGCTGCGCAACATAACAGGCTTTTATACATTCAAAACGCACTCGAATTATTAAAAATAAATCCTTTAAAATATGCACTTAATTTTTATGAAATATATTGGAATACTTTTTTAGATAACATGGAATTTTTTCCGGGTATTTTGCAAACCTTGAATTGGCTTAAAGAAAATAGTATTAAAATGTGTATTTGCACTGATCTTACCGCACATATACAATATAGAAAAATTGAACGCCTTAAAATAGGACATTTAATTGATATATTTGTTACAAGTGAAGAAGCCGGTATTGAAAAACCGGATAGCCGTATATTTGAATTAACTCTTAAAAAATCAAATTTATCTCATTCTAGTGTCATATTCATTGGCGATGATTTTAATAAAGATGTTAAAGGTTCCATTAATTCAGGAATAATGCCAATATGGTTTAACCCTGAAAAAAAATTAATTCCCGAAAAATTAGAATCTAAAATATATGAACTAAATAATTTTCTTGATTTTAAAGACTGTATAAAAAATATATCTGAAATGGATTGATTGATTTTGCAAAAGATTAAATTAAAAGAAGTGTTACGCTTTTTAGTGGGCGGCGGAAGCGCTGTAATAACAGATTATATAACTTATACATTGTTTATACACATAATGCCTGTTCCTGCCGCAAAAGGAATATCTTTTATATGCGGTTCGGTAATTGGTTTTATTATTAATAAATACTGGACATTTGAACAGCCAATACTAAAAAAAATAGAAATAGTTAAATATTCAATATTGTATATTTCAACGCTTATAATTAATAACATATCAAATACGATATGTTTAAACTATTCTTCATCGTTCTTAAGTTATTCTTCGTCAAAAACCCTTGCTTTTTTAGTCGCTACAGGCATAAGCACTATATTAAATTTTTTAGGATTAAGTTTTTACGTATTTAGATAGGGAGAAGTTAGTTATGAATTTTTCAATTGTACTTCCATGTTATAACGAAGAAAAAAATATACCATTAATACTTGAAAGATTTAAAGCTGTTATTAAAAATGATGATATAGAAGTAATTCTAGTAAATAACGGTTCTACGGATAATTCACAAGAAGTTCTCAATAACCTTCTGCCTAAATATCAGTTTGCTAAAACTACGCTGGTAAGTATTAACAACGGATATGGAAACGGAATTCTTAAAGGGCTGGAAGCAGCTTCCGGACAGTATATCGGCTGGACTCATGCCGATTTGCAGACCGATCCCGGCGATGTAATTAGAGCTTTCGAAATAATTAAAGAACGAAATTTTCCTGAAAATATTTTTGTTAAAGGAACGAGGAAAGGCCGTTCTTTATTTGATGAGTTTTTTACTGTAGGAATGAGTCTTTTTGAATCAGTTTATCTAAATGAAAGGCTTTACGACATTAACGCGCAGCCAAATATTTTTCACAGAAGTTTTTATGAAAATTTTTATAACCCTCCATTGGATTTTTCTCTTGATTTATACGCGCTTTATATGGCAAGGCGAAACAAATTGGATATTATCAGATTTGAAGTTTTGTTTCCAAAAAGAATTTATGGTTTTTCAAACTGGAACACCGGATTATATTCAAAGTGGAAATTTATTAAAAGAACCATAGATTTCAGCGTAAAATTAAAAGAAAGGAAAATTAAAAATGATTTATATAAGCCACAGAGTTAATACAATAGAACAGCTTAAAACAACGCCTGAAAATTTCGGCGTAGAAATTGATTTAAGGGAAAGCGGCAACCGTATAATATTGCAGCATGACCCATTTACGCCGGGAGAAGATTTTGAAAATTATTTAAAACATTATAAACATGAAATGATGATTTTAAACATAAAAAGTGAAAGAATAGAGCACAAAGCAAAAGAATTAGTTGAAAAATATAAAATCAAGGATTATTTTTTTCTGGATTCATCTTTTCCGATGATTTTTTTATTGTCAAATCAAGGTGAAAAAAATGTAGCATTAAGATTATCGGAATATGAAGGCATGGACACTTTAATTAATATGGCTGGAAAGGTAAAATGGGTATGGATTGATTGTTTTACTAAAATTCCGGTCGAGAAAAAAGATATTGAAAAAATTAAAGCATTAGGTTATAAAACATGTTTTGTATCACCTGAATTGCAGGGTAGACCCGATGACGTAGAAAAATATATAAAGCATATACAGGATAAAGGTATTTATTTTGATGCAGTATGTTCAAAACAACATATGATGGAGAAGTGGATGAATTTATAAAAGATTTTAATAACCTATCTATATTAAAAATTAAGCATATAATATATGAAAATGGAGAAAGAATCGAATGAAAAGGGAAATAGAGTTATACAAATTGTTATTTTTATTCTTAATACAAATATTATCCCTTGGTTTATTTTTTAAATATTCAGGAAGCGCATATGAATGGCCGGCCATTGATATGGTACCTTATATAGAACGACATTTAGATTCTAATTTCTTATTAAATGATTATTTTACAAATACAAGCTCATTACCGGGGCCTCGTGAAATTTTTGGAAATTTGATTATATTAATGATTAAATGTCTTCATTCATCATGGTACGATATATACTTTATTCTGCGAATAGTGCTAACCATAACAATACCTTCTCTTTTTTTTACTCTTATATGTGGATACGCAAAAGAATACGAAAAACCTATATGTTTTCACAAAACTTTTATTATATTTTTATTATGTTCACTTGTACTTATCCATAAGACACAAACTTTTTTTTCAATTGCCTGGTGGCAACCAATTTTCATGCTTGTTCACCCGCAATCTGTATCTTTATTATTAGGACTTATAGGTATAAATATCTTTTTGTTTACAAATGGAAAAAAATGGAGTTATTTCTTTTTGTTTTTAGCAAGTTTGATTCATCCCACGATTGGATTATCTTTAATTATACTTCATTTAATTTATTTATTTACTCAAAGACAGAAGCAAATAAGTAAATTTAACGTAATTGGATATATTGGCAGTTTTGTTATTGCGGCTATAATATTATTAATCCTATATCCATCGGCTCATCCATTAGGAGCTCAGGAATTTGTGGATATTTATGTAAAGAATCATCATTCAAGTCATTATCTGCCATCTGAATTCGGAACTTTAACAAAATACCCCTGGTGGATACATTTTACATTAATTAATTTACTTTTAGGTATAAACATTATTATTAGCTTATTAAAAAAGAATATTCAGGCCCTGCATTTTTCAATGGTTGGATTTACTTGTTACTTTACATTTGTCGCTGTCCAATATTTATTTGTGGAAGTAATTCCGGTCAAAGTTATTGCTGTAATAGGTTTAAGCAGATTAACTTATTTGGGATATTGGTTTTGGGCAATTTCTCTGGCAATGCTTTTTGGATCATATCAATTCGAAAAACATAGAACCTTTTTTAAACTACCTTTAAAACAAGGTATTACAATAACAATAATAATCTCATTGTTATTAATGATATATGGTGTTCAATTCAAGGATAACCCTCATGAACGAATAGTAAAACAAAATAACAAAATTTTTTACTCCTGGATAATTAACAACACCAACAAAGATGACGTTTTTGCAGTATTTTTTGGCGATTTAAGGGTGGATTTACCATTGATTTATCGTAGGGCTGTTTTTTGCGGTAATGGATTTCCATTTAACGAAGATAGTATTATTGAATATAATAAACGTGCATCGTTACTAAATGGCACCTTCGAAGATATAAAAAAAATTAAAGGCAACTGGATTGGAGAAAAAATATCACAATATTTTCAGAAGTTAAGTCCCGAAGATTTTGTAAAAATATCAAAAACTTTCAAACTGGATTATGTAATAGTTGATCAAATTAACCAATTCAAAGAATTTGTTCCATCATATATAGATAATCAAAAGGCAGTATTTAAAATTTCTAACTTGCAAAAAAAATAAAACTATAGTTTTCAGTGACTGACAAAACTGAATTAATAAACATTTAAATTGCATAAACAATCGTCGTTATAAAACAATATATAGATTTTTAAATGTATAGTAAATACAAGATTTTATTTCGGCATCATAATAAATTACACTTGACATTAAAATACAAAATATTTATAATGACTTAAAAATTACTATCTTTTAGTGTGAAAGGAATTACCACTAATAATAAAAATAATATATAAATTATTACCTGAATTTTTAGCAAATAAATTATCTGAAAGCCAGAATTTTAAAAAAATATCTATTAATATTTTTTGGCTTTTTTCAGATAAAATATTTAAAATGATTATAGGAATTATTCTTGTATCCTGGACTGCAAGATATTTGGAACCTTCGCAATTTGGCAGATGGAATTATGCTATCGCTTTTGTTGCTATATTTAGTACCTTGGCCAACTTAGGTCTTGACCAAATAGTTATCAAAGAAATCATAAATCATTCAGAAGTTAAGAATGAATTTTTAGGAACTGCCTTTTTTCTTAAATTAATTGGTGGTATCGGAGCTTTATTTTTATCTTTAATTTTTATTTATATAATTAAAAAAGACGATTTTATTATAGTTGGAATTATTAGTGCCGGTTTTATATTTCAATCATTTGATGTAATAGATTTTTATTTTCAATCTGAATTAAAATCAAAATATGTTGTTTATGCTAAAAACATATCTTTTATTTTAATTGCATTATTTAAAATATGGTTAATTTTATCAGCAGCAGCGTTAATTGCTTTTGTTTGGACAAGTTTATTAGAAATAATTTTAAGCGCAATATTTTTAATTTATTTTTATAACTTAAATAATAATTATTTGAAAAATTGGAAATTTAATATAAATTATGCAAAAACAATGCTCCAAGCTAGTTGGCCTTTGATATTATCTGGAATTGCAATTATTATTTACATGAGAATCGATCAAATAATGCTTGGACAAATAGTAGGAAATAATGCCGTTGGTAATTATTCAGCAGCACTTAAAATATCAGAATTGTGGTATATTGTACCAATATCAGTTTCAAGTTCAATTTATCCAATTTTATTAGAAAAGAAAAAAAAAAGTCAAGAAGATTATTTTAAAAATTTACAATTATTTTATGATGTAATGTTTACTATGGCTTTTTTTATTTCAATTTTTATTATGTTATTTGGTAATAAAATTATTTTTTTATTATATGGTGCTAATTATAGTGATGCTTCAACGATTCTTATAATCCATATATGGTCAAGTATTTTTGTTTTTTTAGGGGTTGCTGCCGGATATCATTTATTAATTGAAGAGTTAACCAAAATATCATTTTATAGAGCTTTAATTGGAGCTATAATTAACATAATTTTAAATTTGATTTTAATACCTCAATATTCTGGAATTGGAGCCGCAATTGCTACATTAATTTCTTATTCATTCGAGTCTTTTTGGTCAAATTTATTTTTTAAAAAAACAAAAATTATTTTTTTTATGATGTTAAAATCATTAAATATTTTTAGATTAGCAAGAATATTAATTGAAAAATTTTCAAAAAAATATAAAATTTAGTATAAAAAATCAATATTGTTTGTTATTATATTGATGTGAGGAATTATGTGTGGTATTTTTGGCTTTGTAGGTAAAATTAATTCTAACGATGCTACTAATTGCATTAATATGTTAACCCATCGTGGTCCTGATGGAATGGGTTTGTTCAATATTAATGAAGCAACTCTGGCTCATAGAAGATTATCAATACTTGATCTTTCAGAAACCGGAAAACAACCCATGAGTTATGCAAACGAAAGATACTGGATTACTTTTAATGGAGAAATTTACAATTTTGTAGAAATAAAAAAAGAATTAGAAGAACAAGGATATCACTTTAAAAGTTCATCTGATACAGAAGTTATA
>Ga0116193_1003167_pt1 | contig 12011 bp, 10 predicted proteins | sample AD_UKC115_MetaG_FD_89892 | JGI IMG/M metagenome (GOLD analysis project Ga0116193, IMG submission 89892) | Active sludge microbial communities of municipal wastewater-treating anaerobic digesters from Hong Kong - AD_UKC115_MetaG | ecosystem: Engineered > Bioreactor > Anaerobic > Digestate...
ATTCGTCCAGCACCGACTCGCCGGTGGCGGCGACCTGCCGCAGCAGGGTGGCGAGCCCGCCGCTGTGCTCATCGTCGATCCAGTGGTGGGCGTCGAACAGGCGCCGGGTCGCGTGCGCCAGCAGTTCGTAGCGCGATGCCGACACGTCCTCGCGCTCGATGTCGCGGGCAAGGTCGTACAGGTTGGAAATCGCGCGCACCAGTTCGGCATTGCCGATCCGGCCGAGATACGTGGTGCTCGGCGGCCGGCTGGCGGCGAATTCCTCGGACACGAACGGGGTCTTCCACACCTGCATGTGGTGGACGCGGGTCGGGTCGTCGTTCTCGGCGTTGAACAGCACCATGCGGCCGTCGGCCAGGCGCGCGTAGCCGTGCGCCAGGGTCGGCGGCAGCAGCCGGCGCTGGATCATGTTGTAGACCAGCAGCGCGGCCATGCCGGAGGCGCGCTCGTAGAACACGTACATCACGTCCTCGCCGTTCGGCGAGCGGATCGCGCGCTTGTACTGCATGCCGGCGATGGCGGTGTCGAACGCCTTGTGTTCGCCGTTCTGCAGGTAATAGCCGCCGGGGAAGATGATGCCGTGGTCTTCCGGCAGCTGGATGCAGGCCTGGACGATGGCGTCGAGGCGGGTGACCTTGCCGGTCAGGGTGTTGAACACCAGCCCGCGCCAGCCGGTCTCGCGATACGGCAGCACCTTCAGCAGCACCAGCGAGCCGACCTTGGCGAAGTAGAACTGCGCGTCGTCCAGCGACTGGGTGCCGTCCTCGACCGGCTCGCTGTACACGCCGACGCCGGTCTCGGTGTTGTTCTCGGCCTTGATCGTGAGATCGCCGCCGGTGGTCTCGACGAACAGGGTGTCGAGGATGTTGAGGTGCGGGAAACGGCCGCTGACCTCCATGTCCTTGCCCGCGCGGATCCATTCGAAGTCGAACGGCGGCGGCAGGCTGATGTCGCGCTCGCCGCGCGCGTCGATGTAGCCGACTTCGCCGGTGCTGGACAGGTTCCAGCGGAACACGCGCACGTCCTTGGCCTCGGCGCCGATCTGGAACGCGGCCAGCAGCTTGCTGTCCTTGACCAGCAGCTGCAGCAGGCGCGCTTCCTTGTAGTACGCGTACAGCTCGGTGAAGTCGCGGACGAAGGCCGGATCGGCGAGGAAGCTGTGCGCCGGATCGACCGGGGTGACGTCGTAGCCTTCCGCGGTCTCGACCAGCCGGTACAGGCCGAACACGTCGCTGACCGCGGTGGTCGACTTCAGGCCGAGGAACACGTTGTAGCCGAACAGCAGCAGGTCGCCGACCTGGACGATGTCGCGGCCGACCGCGTTCTGCTCGCTGCGGATGCGGAAGCGCCCGGCGATCTCCATTTTGGAGTCGCCGAATTCCTGCAGGCGTTGCGCGTTGAGCGCATCGGCGATGCCGCGCAGGCGCACGCCCTGCTCCGCCAAGCGCTTGCGCAGCACCTCGTAGGCGCCGCCCTGGGCGACGGCGTCGTTGGTGCTGGTGTCCGCGTTGTTGGCGGCGACGTTGGCGGGATTGGTCATCGTGCGTTCCGTGCGTGCATCAGTGATGCGTGGTTCGGCGATCGAGTGCGTCGGGATGCCCCGGCATCACGCCGGGGCATCTCGGGCTCAGGCTTCGGCGTCGTCCGGCGCCGGCAGCTTGGCCGGCGCGATCCCGGCCAGCTTGCCGAGCAACTGCTGCAGCACCTGGCTCTGGCCGGTGATGCCGTCCAGCGCCTTGCCGATCGACACGCCCTTGGTCAGCGCATCGAACACGCCGCCGTCGCCGCCGATCAGTTCGATGTTGGCGTTCTGCAGCGCGGTGGCCAGCACCTCGGCGTTCTCGCGCGAGACTTCCTTGCCGGCGTCGAGCGAAGCCAGCGCCTGCTTGAGCGCGGCTTCCAGCTGCATGCGGAATTCTTCGTGCGCACGCGCGTCGGCCGACATCTTGCCCATCGCCTCGAACTTGCCGGTCAGGCCTTCGGCCTCGGCCGACATCTTCTTGCCGATCGCGTCGGCCTCGGCCTCGCCCATCGCCTTGGTGGCATCGGCCTTGGCCTGGCCCATCTTGCCGGCGCCGGAGGCTTCGGCTTCCAGCTTCTCGGCCAGCACGCGCGCATCGGCGTTGCCCTGCTTGTAGTTGGCGTCGGCCTTGGCTTCGATCACGCGCGCTTCGGCCACGCCGACCTTCTCGATCGCGGCGGCGGTGGCTTCCTGCACCTGCGCTTCGGCCAGGCCGGGCGCGGCGGTTTCCGCGCGCACGCCTTCGGCCAGCATCTTCTTGGCCTCGGCCTGCTTGCCGGCGGCGACCAGCTCGGCCTCGGCCAGCAGGGTCATCTCGTTGGCGCGGTGCTTGGCCGCGGTTTCCGCCGCCTCGGCCGCCTTCACTTCCTTGACCAGCACCTGCTGCGCGTCGGCCTCGGCGTTGAGCACGGTGACCTGCTTGGCGCGGTCGGCCTCGGCGACCTGGCGGGTTTCCTTGATCTTCTCCTGGGCGACGGCAACGGTCTGCTCGACCAGGGTGCGTTCGCGGATGGTGTTGGCCACTTCCATCTTGCCGGCCTCGACCGCCTTGTCGCGTTCGACGCCCTGCAGCTGCACTTCCTTGTCGGTGGTGACCTTCTCCATCTGCGCGGCGCGCTCGACGCGCTCCAGTTCGATGGCCACCGCGCGGCGGCGGTTCTGCTCGGCCACTTCCACCTGGCGCAGCTGCTCCTGCTCGCGGATCTTGATCTGCTCCTCCGCCTCCAGGCGCGCGCGCTCGGAGATCAGGCGCTGCTCTTCGCCGACCTTGGCCGCTTCGGCCTGTTCGCGCGCGGTGATCACCGCGATCTCGCGCTTCTGCCGCGCCTCGGCCTCGGCCTGCTGGCGTTCCATCGCCAGCAGGGCTTCGCGCGCGCTCACGTTCTTCTCGGTGATGCGCAGCTTCTCGTCCTGCTCGAAGATGTTGGTCTGGATGTTCTGCGCGGCGGTCAGCTCGGTGATCTTGCGGATGCCCTCGGCGTCCATGATGTTGTTGGGGTCGAGCTCGGCCTTCTTGGTCTGCTCCAGGTAGTCGATCGCCACGTCCTCCAGCACGTAGCCGTTGAGGTCCTTGCCGATCACGTCGACGATGGCGTCGCGGAATTCCTGGCGCTTCTCGAACAGGTCGACGAAGTCGAAGCGCTTGCCGACGGTCTTCAGCGCCTCGGAGAACTTGGCGTTGAACAGCGCGTCGACCGCGTTCTTGTCGGAGGCGCGGGCGGCGCCGACGGTCTTCGCCACCTTCAGCACGTCTTCCGCCTTTTCATTCACGCGCAGGTAGAAGTTGACGCGGATGTCGGCGCGCATGTTGTCCTTGCAGATCAGGCCTTCCTTGCCGCGGCGGTCGATCTCCAGGTTGATCAGGCTGATCTGCATCTCCTCGGCCTTGTAGAGCACCGGGATGATCAGCGCGCCGGTGAAATGCACCTTCGGCGTGGTGCTCATGTCGTTGACGATCAGGGCGGTGCCCTGCTCGACCTTGCGGTAGAAGGCCTTGAACAGGCCGATCAGGCCGAAGATCAGCACCAGCAGGACGGCGAGGCCGATGAGGAACGGCGCGATGAGGGACATGGACATGGACTACTCCTTGGCGAAACTCGGTGGTGCTCAGCGGGAAAGGAACTCGGATTCGGCGATCACGGCGTAGGCGTGGGACTGTTCGTCGAAGGACAGCAGCACCACGCGGTCGCCGCGATGGAAGGTGGTGCCCGGCGGGGCGCGCACCTGCAGGATCAGGCCGGCGCCGCCGTCGGCGAATTCGGCGCGGCCTTCGGTTTCGGTGACCTGCGGCGAGATCACGTTGCCGGCCTTGCCGAGCACCGACGGCGGCACCGGCGGGCGCAGCTTCATGATCAACCTGGCGACCGGGCGCAGCAGCAGCGAGGTCAGCACCAGCCCGGGCAGCAGGGCCGCGACCAGCACGCCGATGCCGGCGAGCACGCGCAGCGAATCCGGCAGGTATTGCAGGACCAGCAACTGCGCGAAATAGGTGATCAGCCAGCCGAAGAACACCAGCACGCTGAGGATCAGCATGAACGGCACGCCGGACAGGCCGAGCCTGGCGATCATGCCGGCGTTGTCGGCCGCGCCGTCGTGGTGGTGGTGGTGCGTGTGGATGCCGTCGAGGCCGTCGTGGTGGTGCAGCAGGCCGTGGATGGTGTCGTTGTCCACCAGTCCGGTCGCGGCCAGCAGCCAGTACACCACGCAGAACGCCAGCAGGATGCTGTACAGCAACGTGGGGAAGGTCAGCGCGGTGGTATAGAACTCGGTCATCGGCGGCGGGCCTGTTCGGTGCTGGGCGTGCTGGTGGAAGGCTTGGGCTTGATGCGGCGGGCGATGCGGTCGATCACCTCGGCCACCGGATCGTCGTTGCGGGCGGTATCCGGACGCGCGGCATCCGCCTGCGTTGCATGCGCGCCGGCGCGGGCGGGGCGGCGCATGCGCTGCGCCGATGCCGGCGCGGGTTCCGGATAGGGCGCATCGCCCGGTTGCCGGCGCGCCACCGCGGCCTGCGCGCGCTGCAGGCTGGCGGTTGCGCGATGGGTGTCGAGCTGGTGCTTGAGCCGGCGCAGGCGATGCTCCAGCTGCGACTGCAGCTGGGCGAACTTCGCCTCCTGCGCGTCCATCTCGGTGGCGTCGGCCTGCATCTCGGCAAGCTGCGATTGCAGGCGCACCACGTCGCCGGCGGCATCGCGCGCGGCGGTGCTGCGGCGGCGCTTCAGTTGCGCTTCGACCTCGGCTTCGGCCGCGCGGATCTCCGCCTTCAGCCGTTGCGCATGCTGCTGCGCATCGATCCGCCGCGCCTTCGCCGCCGCATGGTCGTTGCGCGTGTTGTGCAGCAGTTCGTCCACGCCGCGGATCTCGTCGTCCAGCAGGCGCTCGGCGCGGTCGCCGAACACGGCATCGCCGAGGCCCTCGATATCGTCCTGGATCGACTGGAACAATTTGCGCCAGGGGAATGTCATCCGTGCGTCCCCGCGTCGAGGTAGGGCGCATAGGCATCGCTGGCCTGGATCACGTTCTCCGCCAGCGTCTCGATCTCGAACATCAGGTTGGCGAGGCTGGAATGGGTGTCCAGCGAGCCGAACATGGTGTAGCTCGGCACCCCGGCGATCGACTGGATGGCGATGGTCGACAGCGGCAGCAGCTTGTGGGTGGCCAGCACGTGCGCGTTGAACGCGGCCGCATCGCGCACCTGCGCCAGCGGCCACAGGAAGGCCTCGACGATGATCTGCTCGCCGCCGACCGCGATGAAGATCGACAGCTCGCCGTACTCGCGCATCACCAGGTGCAGGCTGGGTTCGGCGCCTTCGATGGTTTCCAGCTCGATCGATCCATCGCGTACCGCGCTGGTCTGCGCCAGCGCATGACGGATGGTCGGCAGGGTCCAGCCCGGGCCCTTGCCGTCCTCGGACGGGTTGGACTCGGCCGGGTCGCGCGCCTCGCGCATCGCCTTTTCGATCGCGGCCAGTTCGGCGGCGTGCTCCGGGCGGATCCAGACGTCCTTCTTGACCAGCCCCTGCTCCCGCATGCGCTCGCGGAACGCACGCACGTGCTGCGTCGAAGAGCGTTGCAGGACAGATTTCATGCAATGAACTTATTTCATTACATGTAATCAGGCAATAGCGGCGATGACCGTTCGTCGGAACGATCGCGACCATGCCCCGATGCCGCCTCGCCGGATTTGCACTAAATTAGTGCAATGCCCCTCGATTCCCCCGCCGACGCCCTCGACGAGCTGGTCACGCCGCTGCTGCGGCTGGACGCGGCGGGCGCGATCGTCGAGGCCAACCAGGCCGCCGGGCGCTGGCTCGGGGTCGGTCGCCGGCGCCTGCTCGGGACGCCGGCCGCCGCGCTGGAGCGCGAGACGACGGCGCTGGCGCGGGCGTTGCAGCCGTCGCTGGAGGCGCCGCTGCGCCTGCGCCGGGTGGCGCTGGCCTTCCCCGGCAGCGACGAGCTGCGCTTCGCCGACCTGTGGCTGGCCCCGCGCGATGCCGGCGGTTTCTGGCTGGAAGCGCACGTGGTCGACGAATTCCCCGGCGAGGATCCGGCGCAGCTGCTGCCCTCGGCGCTGAGCGCCTCGCTGAAAGGCCTCGCCCACGAACTGCGCAACCCGCTGGCCGGGATCAAGGGCGCGGCACAGTTGCTGGCGCGGCGCGGCGATGGCGATACCCGCGAGCTCACCGGCCTGATCGAAGCCGAAGTCGAACGCCTGGCCGCGCTGGTCGACCGCCTGCTGTCGCCGGCGCCGCCGCGCGCGTTCGAGCCGGTCAACATCCATGCGGTGCTGGAGCGCGTGCTGCGGCTGGCGGAAAGCGACGCCGGCTGGGCGACCAGGCTGGTGCGCGATTACGACCCATCGCTGCCGGAATTCCCGGGCGATGCGGATCGCCTGACCCAGGCGTTGTGGAACCTGGTGCGCAATGCGATCGAAGCCGGCGCCGGCACGGTGCAGCTGCGCACCCGGGTCGAACACGGCGCGCGCATCTTCGACGCCGCGCATGCGCTGGCATTGCGGCTGGAGATCGTCGACGACGGCCACGGCATCCCGCCGGAACTGGCCGAGCAGGTGTTCCTGCCGCTGGTGAGCGGCCGCGCCGACGGTACCGGGCTTGGCCTCGCGCTCGCGCAGCAGGTGGCGCGCGAGCATCGCGGCTCGCTGGCGTATCGGTCGCGCCCCGGCCACACCGTGTTCACCCTGCTGCTGCCGATCCACTACGAACCGCACGGCGAACAGGAATCCGTCGATGGCTGAGCCCGCACGCATCTGGGTGGTGGACGACGACCGCGCGGTGCGTTTCGTGCTGGCGACCGCGTTGCGCGATGCCGGCTTCGAGGTGACCGCGTTCGCCGCCGCCGCCGAAGCGCTGGACACTCTGCAACGCGACATGCTCGAAAAAAGAAGTGCACCCGCGCTCGTCGTCACCGACGTGCGCATGCCCGGCGACAGCGGCCTGCAACTGCTCGACAAGCTGAAGGCCGCGCATCCCGATCTTCCGGTGATCGTGATGTCCGCGCATACCGACGTCGCCAGCACCGCCGGCGCGTTCCGTGGCGGTGCGCACGAATTCCTGTCCAAGCCGTTCGACCTCGACGAAGCGGTGGCGCTGGTGCGGCGCGCGCTGCCGCAACGCGAAGCGCGCAATGCATTGGCGTTGGATGCCAGCGTCGACGCCGATGCATCCTCCCTGATCGGCGAAGCCCCGGCGATGCGCGCGCTGTTCCGCGCGATCGGTCGGTTGGCGCAGGCGCCGCTGTCGGTGCTGGTCACCGGCGAAACCGGCACCGGCAAGGAACTCGTCGCACGTGCACTGCATCGCGAATCGCCGCGTTCATCGCGCCCGTTCGTCGCCCTCAACACCGCGGCGATTCCCGCGGAACTGCTGGAATCCGAACTCTTCGGCCACGAGGCCGGCGCCTTCACCGGCGCCCACAAGCGCCACATCGGCCGCTTCGAACAGGCGGACGGCGGCACCCTGTTCCTCGACGAGATCGGCGACATGCCGGCCTCGCTGCAGACGCGCCTGCTGCGGGTGCTGGCCGAAGGCGAGTTCTTCCGCGTCGGCGGGCGCGAGCTGATCCGGGTCGACGTGCGCGTCATCGCCGCCACCCACCAACCGCTGGAAGCGCTGGTCGAACAGGGCCGCTTCCGCGCCGACCTGCTGCATCGCCTCGACGTGGTGCGGCTGCCGCTGCCGCCGCTGCGCGAACGCCGCGAGGACATCCCGCAGCTGGCCGCGCGCTTCCTCGCCAATGCCGCGCAACGCCTGCAACTGCCGGCGAAGAAACTGTCGAGCGCCGCGCTGGAACGCCTGCGCGCGCACGACTGGCCGGGCAACGTGCGCGAACTGGAGAACCTGTGCTGGCGGCTGGCCGCGCTGGCGCCGGGCGCGACCATCGGCATCGCCGACCTCGACGGGGCGATGCCGGCCACGCGCACGACATCGGGCGAAGCCGCGCCCTGGCAGCAGGCGCTGGCGACGTGGGCGCGCGCGCAACTCGATGCCGGCGTCGAAGACCTGCATGCCGCCGCGCGCCGCGATTTCGATCACGTGCTGTTACAGGCGGCGCTGGATCATAGCGAGGGCCATCGCGGCGATGCCGCGCACAAGCTCGGCCTGGGCCGCAACACGGTGACGCGCAAGTTGGGGCCCTCGCGCAAGCGGCGCTGATGGCCGCACCGGGCTTGAACCTGCGTCAATGGTGGTGGTCGAACGCTGGCAACGCATCAGCAAGGAGTATCGAGATGACCCATGCACACGTACGCGGACTGAGTTTCGCGATCGCCTGTTCATTGCTCGCCGCCTGCGCAAGCACGCCATCGGCACCAGCAGCGAAGCCTGCGGCGAGCGCCGCGCAGAAGGCCGAGGTCAACCTCGCCTCCGCCTCCGGTTCGCTGGTCAGCGGCAAGCTGGTCATCGTGCCGATGGGCGACGGCGTGCACATCACCGGCGAAGTCGGCGGCCTCAAGCCGGGCGACGTGCGCGGCTTCCACATCCACGAGAAGGGCGATTGCAGCGCGGCCGATGCCAGCAGCGCCGGCGGCCACTTCAATCCCGGCGCGCAGGCGCACGGCCGCGCCGGCCACGGCGCGCACCATGCCGGCGATACCGACAACATCGTCGCCGATGCCAAGGGCGTGGCCAGGATCGATGCGCACGTCAGTGGCGTCACCCTCGGCGGCGGTGCGGCCAACGACATCGCCGGCCGCGCGGTGATCGTGCATGCGGCGGCAGACGACTACACCAGCCAGCCGACCGGCAATGCCGGCGCGCGGGTGGCGTGCGGGGTGATCAGCGTCGTGCAGTAGCCCGTCGTGGCGGCGTGGCTGGTTTCGCGGCCGTTTTCCGCTATTGGGGAAAACGGCCCGATCGGAAACCGCCATGCCCGCTTCGCTTCGCCCTTTGCTACCACTCGCCCTGCTGGTGCTGGCGGCATGTTCGCCGGAGCGCGGGCGAGAGGAAGACGCGCCATCGCCTGCAGCTGATGTTGTCGGGCTTGCATCCGCGCGGCAGGAAGAAACATGCACCGATGAGCCGCGAGCCGGCGAGGACGACACGCGTCCGCGCTGCGGCGGCAGCGGCGCGCCGCCGCCCGCGCCTTCGCACGCGTACCGCATCGCCCTCGACAACGGCGAATCCATCACCGCCTGCGACATCAGCAAGCCGTTCAGCGGCAAGATCGGCCGCGGCATGGTCACGATGTCGTTCACGCCGGCCGACGAGCGCAGCGGCAAGGTGTCCTGGCACTTCGCCGGTGGCGGGGGCATCGCCGATACCGCCTACGACTACACGCTGAGCGGTCCCGGGGACAGGATGACCGGTACCTTCATCGCCAATGCCGCCGTATGCGGCCAGGCGGCAGGTCGCGGCGTGTGCACGGGCGCGCGCAAACAGAATTTCACGTCCACCTGGACCCGGATCGAGGACTGCGAACAATGAATGCCGGCAACGAATCGGAACCGCTGATGCGCAGGCGGCTGGCGCTTTCGACATGCGCGGTCGTTGCGAGCGCGGCGCTCGGATTGGCGGCGTGCTCGTCGAAACGCGATGGGCAGCCCGGCGCGACTTCGCCGCATCCCGTCGCCGCGCCAGCGCCAGCCGCCGCAGCGCGGCAGGAGCAGCGCAAGTGCAGCGACGATCCGCGCGCGAACGAACAAGACAAGCTGCCGCGTTGCGGCGGCATGGCGACGGCAGCCGCGCCCCGCGCCTACCGCTTCGTCGGCGGCAGCGGCGATCCGGTCGACCAGGTCGTATGCGACATCGGGCAGAAGTTCGTGCTGGACGGCAAGCTGTTCGGCGTCGAGTTCAGCGGCGGTGCGGACGGCACCTACAAGTTCGTGCGCACGCCGAACATCCCCGGCCTGAGCTGGAAGGCCGGCGGGCGCTACCACATCGAGTTCGCCGACGGCCAGGACAAGCCCGGCACGATGACCACCGAAGGCGGCGGCACCACGACGGCAGGAACGATTTCGCGCACGACCTCCGGTGGCGAGAAGTTCACCGTGACGCCAACGCAGCCGTGCGCGCAATGAACCTCCGGGGCGCACCAAGCCGCAAGCCCGGGCGCTTCGTTTGTGCTTCCGCCTGCACTGCCGGCGTGCTGGCCATCGGATTGGCGACTGGCGCCGGCGCCCAAAGCCTGGACGGCGTGTTCAAGCATGCCGCGCAACGACTGAAGCAGGGGGCCGATCGGGGCGGCGAAGGCGGCGCCGGCCGCCAAGCCGGGAGCGTGCGGCGCGAGGTTCGCCGCAACGACGATGCAGGCGCCGCCGCCGCGCCCGACGACTCCGCCGCCGCACGCGATGCCGCGATCGCGCGCCTGCGCGCTTCCCCCGCGCGGCCGCCATGCGCGGACCGCAGCACGATGGGACGCGTGTACGGCACCACCTGCAACAGCCGCGAATTCCCCGCGCCGCCGCTCCTGTCGGCGCCCGCGTTCGCCTGGCAGACCAAGCCGGGCTGGTGGGGCGCGTGGTCGCCGTTCCTGGTCGGCAAGCTGATGCTGACCGGCAGCTGCAACAACGACGACAACGCCGGCCTGTCCGCGCTGGACATCGGCAGCGGCAAGACCGTCTGGCGGATCGGCAGCATCTGCGGCGTCGGCAACCGGCGCGGCAGCACCGGCAACGTGGGCATGTTCGAACTGCCGTCGGGCGAGGTGCTGCTGGTCTATCCGCGCGACAACGGCGAGCCGACCGATTACTACGTCGTCGACACCAGGGCCGGGCGCATCGTGCGTTCGCTCAAGCCCGCGGCCAATGTCGCCCTGCGCGGGCTCGGCGGCGGCTTCACCGGCGTCAACCAATCGAAACAGGACGGTGTCAGCAACCTGATCGGCTTCAGCGCGTCGCTGGGCCAGGTGCTGTGGCGCAACCGCGGCTTCCGGCTGGCCATGCGCGACGACGACGCGCATTACAAGCCCACCTTCACTCCCACGGCGCTGAGCGACGGCATCCTGCTGCTGGGCGCCCGCAGCACGGAGCAGCCCGATCCGCCGACGCGGCAACTGCAGGCCATCGATGCGCAAACCGGGCGCACGCTGTGGCGCAACACCGACCAGCCGGTGGCCGAGCGCGGCGACGGCAGCGGCGGCGACTGGCGCTCCGACGACGGCACGCCGATGGTGGCGGGCGGCAAGGCGATCATCCGCGTGCAGGGACTGCTGGGGCCGGCGGCCCTCGGCCGGCGGCCGGATGGCGATGCCTTGCGCGCGTTCGACCCGCGCAGCGGCGCGGTGGCGTGGACGACCCAGCCGTTGCGCGGCACCGCCATCGAAAACCGCGTGGCGGCCGGCGACACGCTGGTCGCGGAAGTGCTGCGCGGCGGCGCGCGCGAGCTGTGGGGCTATCGCCTGGCCGATGGCGCGCTGGCCTGGCGGCGCCCGGTCGCCGCGGATGCGCGCCTGCTGGCGTCCTCCGGCGGCGCGTTCTACGTGTCCGAGCGGATTCCGTCGGGACGTGGCAGCGACACGGACTATCGCCTGCAGGGGCTGGACGGCGACAGCGGGACGCTGCTGTGGACCACCACGCTGCCCGGTCACAACCTGGATTTCGACGGCGGTTGGGGCATCGAGCCCGATCCGCGCCGCGGCGGATCGCAAGGCCCGGCCTGGCGCATCGGCCGCGATGGCGCGATCTACGGCGTGACCCTGACCGGTGCGTTCAAGCTGCAATGAGCGGCATCGTCCGCATCCACGCATGTGCACGGGAACATCGCATGCGCAACCACGTCCTGTTCGTCCTCCTACTGGTCGCGCCTTGCGTCCATGCGCAGCCTTACGTCGGCGGCATCGGCGATGTCTGGAGCGGCAACGCGCCGGACGCCGCCATCAAAACCGGCTGTTCGACGCGCTGCCCATCGTGCTGGCGCAGTCGCCGGATCTCGCCAGGACCACGCACCGGGAAAAGCCGCGCTAGCGCCTCAGTGCAGGCCGAGCTGCTGCGCCAAGGCTTCGGCGTCGGCGCGGCTGGTTTCCTGCGGCAATAGGG
>Ga0116193_1003169_pt1 | contig 12007 bp, 15 predicted proteins | sample AD_UKC115_MetaG_FD_89892 | JGI IMG/M metagenome (GOLD analysis project Ga0116193, IMG submission 89892) | Active sludge microbial communities of municipal wastewater-treating anaerobic digesters from Hong Kong - AD_UKC115_MetaG | ecosystem: Engineered > Bioreactor > Anaerobic > Digestate...
CACGTTGCTCATCCTCGCCGCGTGGATTCGCGTCTTTTAGGGTTGGCGTATGCATGCGCTGTTCGATGAATGGCTGAAACTGGCGGCGTACCTCGGCGCGCGCTGTGTTGCCAGCAGGCAGGTGATCGCAGGCGCCGAGAGCTGCACCGGTGGACTGATTTCGGCGGTGCTTACCAGCGTCAGCGGTTCGTCCGCGTGGGTGGATCGCACGCTGGTGACCTACAGCAATTCGGCGAAGCAGGAGTTGCTCGGTGTGACGGCCGACACGCTGGAACGCTTTGGCGCGGTGAGCGAAGAGACCGCCCGCGAAATGGCCGTGGGCGCGCTTCGCGATCACTACGCAGACACGGCCGCGAACCGCGCTGACGCGACACCGAACTTGAGCTATGCCGTGACCGGCGTGGCTGGGCCGACCGGCGGTAGCGCGAGCAAACCTGTCGGCATGGTGTGTTTCGGCTTCGCACGACGCTGGGGCAGTTCAGCAGACGCCTCGGCAAGATATGTCGAGGTGTTCACCGATACGCGTTACTTTGCTGGCGATCGCAGCGCGGTGCGCGAGCAAAGCGTCAACCATGTGCTGGCTGAACTGCAACGCGTGATCGACGGCGATTGGCGCGTGAACCGATAAACTGCGAACACTGCCCGATTCGGGCCAAACCCATCAGTCCGTGCTCGCATGAAATGTCCGTTTTGCGGCTCCCTTGACACGCAGGTAATCGACTCGCGCGTGTCCGAGACCGGGGACGCCATCCGTCGTCGCCGCAAGTGCCTTTCCTGCGACAAGCGTTTCACTACCTTCGAGACGGTAGAAATGCGCATGCCGCAAGTGGTGAAGAGCAATGGTACGCGGCTTGACTTCAACGTCGAGAAGATCCGTACCGGGTTCAATCGCGCGCTGCACAAACGCTTCGTTCCGACAGAATTTGTGGATCAGGCGATCGCTCGCATTACTGCGAATATTCACAGCTTGGGTGAGCGTGAGATCCCGTCGCGAAGTATCGGCGAAATGGTGATGGCTGAGCTCTACAAGCTGGACAAAGTGGCCTACATTCGATTCGCTTCGGTTTATAAGTCGTTTCAGGACGTGGAAGACTTCCGGTCTGCGCTGCACGAAGTCGAGCGTCCGGCGGTCAAGAAGCCTGCCAGCAAGAAAGCAAAGCATGTTTAACGCTGCCGATGAAGGTTACATGCGCCGCGCGCTGGATCTGGCGGCGATGGCGATGAATCACGCTACACCGAACCCGCGCGTTGGATGTGTGTTGGTGCGGGACCGCCAGATCATCGCAGAGGGCTTCACGCAGCGCCCTGGCGAGCCGCATGCCGAAGCGCACGCGATTCGCAACGCACGGAGCAAGGGGCAGGACCTCGTCGGCGCCACTGCCTACGTGACGCTGGAGCCCTGCAATCACTTCGGTAAAACGCCGCCGTGCACAGAGGCTTTGATCGGTGCCGGAGTGAGCCGGATCGTCGCAGCCATGGAAGATCCGAATCCCCGTGTCAGTGGCACCGGCTTTGAGCGTTTGCGCGAGGCCGGTATCGACGTACGGGTGGGGTTGCTGCAGCAGGACGCCACTGAACTCAACATCGGATTCATCAAGCGCATGGCGACCGGTTTGCCGTGGGTGCGCTGCAAGGTGGCTGCCAGTATCGATGGCCGCACCGGGCTGGCCAACGGTGAGTCGAAGTGGATCACCGGCGACGAGGCGCGTCGTGACGGACATCGCTGGCGCTCGCGTGCTTGCGCAGTGCTGACCGGCAGCGGTACGGTCAAACAGGACAATCCGCAAATGACCGTACGTGGCGTCGCCACCCCGTTGCCCCTGCGGCAACCACTGCGCGTTGTGTTCGATCACATGGGCGAACTGAGCCCGCAGGCGAAGGTGCTACAGGGAGGCGCGCTGGTTTACTGTTCCGACCACGTCGCGGTGGGACTACCAGGCAATGTCGAGGTGGTGCGGTTACCCGACCCTTCCAACCCCGGCAAGATTGATCTTGCAGCAACCATGCAGGACTTGGGAGCCCGCGGCATCAACGAGCTGCATGTCGAGGCAGGCGCACGGTTGATGGGCCCACTGATCGCCGCCGGACTGGTCGATGAACTGCTGGTCTATCTGGCGCCCAAGCTGCTCGGGCGCGATGCTCGCGAGATGTTCTCCTTGCCCGAGCCAGACAAACTCGCCGAGGCCATGCAGTTTGATCTTCATGACGTCACCCGTGTTGGCGATGACATACGTGTACTTTTGCGCAGCAAGTAGCAGGGGAGTCGAATGTTTACCGGAATTGTGACTGGCCTCGGACGCGTCACCGAGCATCAACCGATCGGTGACGGCCAGCGGATCACGGTGGCGTGTGGCGACTGGCCGATCGACGATATCGCTATCGGCGACTCGATCATGCACTCCGGCTGCTGCCTGACGATTGTCGAGAAAGCGGCCGGCGTTTTGCGCTCAGACGTTACGGCCCACAGTTTGAGCCTGGTGACCGGGCTCAGCGTAGGTTCGCTGGTCAACCTCGAAAAGTCGTTGACGCTGGCGGACAAGCTGGGCGGTCACCTGGTGACGGGGCATGTCGATGCCGCTGGCCTGGTGACGCAATGGAAGAATCTGGCTGAGAGCTGGCTGCTGGAGGTTGAAGTACCGTCGGCGCTCGGCAAATACATCGCCCAGAAGGGCTCAATCACGGTGAATGGGGTGAGCCTCACGGTCAACGCGGTAAGTGACGTCGCCACCGGCACGCACTTCCAGATCAATGTGATCCCGCACACCTTTCAGGTCACCAACTTTGCCGAGTTGAAGCAGGGTGACCGCGTCAATGTCGAAATCGACACCATTGCGCGCTACGTGGAGCGTATGACCGCCCGCGTTTGATCGCCTGCCGTTGGCGGCGCTGGCACCACCTAAAATCAATCCGCAAACTTCACTGCAATAGTTCAACGAGATTCGCATGGCCAACAGCAAAGCCACATTCAACTGGAGCGATCCGCTCCTTCTCGATCAACAGTTGACGGAAGACGAGCGCATGGTGCGCGATGCTGCCCAAGCGTACGCGCAGGACAAACTGCTGCCGCGCGTGACCGACGCCTTCCGCAACGAGCACACGGATCCGGCAATCTTCCGCGAGATGGGTGAGCTGGGTTTGCTCGGGCCAACCATCCCCGAGCAGTACGGCGGCGCGGGCCTGAACTACGTCTGCTACGGCCTCATCGCGCGTGAGATCGAGCGCGTCGACTCCGGCTATCGCTCGATGATGAGCGTGCAAAGCTCGCTGGTGATGGTCCCGATCAATGAATTTGGGTCCGAGGCGCAAAAGCAAAAATACCTGCCCAAGCTCGCTACCGGCGAGTGGATTGGCTGCTTTGGTCTGACCGAGCCGAACCACGGCTCTGACCCCGGCAGCATGATCACCCGGGCGAAATCCGTGCCTGGCGGGTACGCGCTGACCGGCGCCAAGATGTGGATCTCCAACTCGCCGTTTGCCGATGTGTTCGTGGTGTGGGCCAAAAATGACGAGGGCCGCATTCGCGGCTACATCCTTGAGAAGGGTATGAAGGGCCTCTCGGCGCCGGCGATCAAGGGCAAGGTCGGGCTGCGTGCTTCGACCACAGGCGAAATCGTTATGGACGAGGTGTTCGTACCGGCGGAAAACGAAATGCCCGGCGTCGAGGGCTTGAAGGGCCCGTTCACCTGCCTCAACAGCGCGCGGTACGGCATCGCCTGGGGCGCACTGGGCGCCGCCGAGGACTGCTGGCACCGTGCGCGCCAGTACGTGCTCGACCGCAGGCAGTTTGGCCGCCCGCTGGCGGCCAATCAACTGATCCAGAAAAAGCTCGCCGACATGCAAACCGAGATCACGCTGGGTCTGCAAGGCTGCCTGCGACTCGGCCGCATGAAGGACGAGGGCTCGGCCGCCGTCGAGATCACCAGCATCATGAAGCGCAACAGTTGCGGCAAATCACTCGACATTGCCCGGCTGGCTCGCGACATGATGGGCGGTAATGGCATCAGCGATGAGTACGGTGTCGCGCGCCATCTGGTCAATCTCGAAGTGGTCAACACGTACGAGGGCACCCATGACATCCATGCGCTGATTCTTGGGCGCGCGCAGACCGGCATTGCAGCATTCGCCAACTAGACGTCGCTGACGGTGCCAGCGTAGTGTTGGCCCGCAGCGATGCATCGGCAAGGATCATGAAGCTTTACAACTACTTTCGCTCATCAGCGGCCTATCGGGTGCGCATTGCCCTGAATCTGAAAGGCATCAGTTGGCAGCATGTGGGCGTCCACCTGCTGAAAGCGCAGCACCGGGCACCCGAGTACCTGAAGCTGAACCCGGCGGGGCTGGTGCCCACTCTGGTGGCGGACGACGGCGCCGTGCTAACGCAATCGCTGGCGATCATGGAGTATCTTGACGATGCGAATCTCGGCGACAAACCGCTGTTGCCGCCGGATCCGGTTGATCGGGCGCATGTGCGCGGGTTGGCGCTCGCGCTCGCCTGTGACGTGCATCCGTTGAACAATGTGCGAGTGCTCAACTACATCACTGGCGAGCTCGGCGCCAGCGACGCCCAGAAGTCGGCATGGCTCGCTCACTGGATGACGCTCGGGCTGGAGGCGTTCGAGAAAACACTGGCGCAGTCCGGGTCCAGCGGTCGCTTTTGCTTTGGCGACCAGCCCACCATGGCCGACTGCGTCCTGGTGCCGCAAATGTTCTCGGCGCGGCGCTTCAATGTCGATGTTTCACCGTATCCGCGCCTGGTCGCCATTGATGAGCATTGCAGCACGTTGCCAGCTTTCATCAGCGCTCATCCGAAGAATCAGCCAGATTTCAGTCCGTGAATGCTGGCCACGACGGCCTTGCAGGCAAAGTTTTCGGCCACAGCTTTTTGCTCTAAGCCCGGTGGCGAAAGGCCCGAGGCACGATTTTGCAGAATGTCGACTGGATGCCTAAATGGGTTCCGAGCCCTTACCGAATGGCGGTTCCAGTAAAAAGCTGTAAGTGGATGCTGTTAGACTGCCATGATGACTGACTCCGGCCTTGCCAACGCTGCCATCACCGACACCGCGCTCGCGGAATTGCGCTTTGACGCGCAGGGGCTGATCCCGGCCATCGCGCAAGACGCTGTCACCAACGAGATTCTGATGGTCGCGTGGATGGATCGCGCTGCGCTGCTGCGCACCCTGGAGACCGGCCGCGCCTGCTACTACTCACGATCGCGCAAGGCGGCGTGGATGAAGGGGGAGAGCTCGGGGCACCTGCAAGTCCTGCGAGAAGTGCGCATCGACTGTGATGGCGACGTCGTGCTGCTCAAGGTGGATCAGCTGGGCGGCATCGCCTGCCACACTGGCCGCCGCAACTGCTTCTTCCGCAGGCTCGACAATGGCGATTGGGTCAGCCAGTTCGAGCCGATCAAGTCGGAGACGGAGATTTACGGTGAGCGCTGATCGAATCGCCGCCAATGACGTACTGGCGCGGCTTGCCGAGACGATTACCGCCCGTGCAAAGGCCGACCCGTCCAAGTCGTACGTCGCCAAACTGACGGCCAAGGCGCCCGACGCGGCACTCAAGAAGGTGGGCGAAGAGGCGGCGGAGTTCATCATGGCCTGCAAGGATGCCGAGCTGGAAGCCAGTGCCGACGACCGTGGTCGCGTGGTTGGAGAGGCCGCCGATGTGTGGTTTCACATGCTGGTTGCCCTGTCGCGCTACGGCCTGAGTGGCACCGATGTGCTGGCCGAGCTGGCGCGCCGCGAGGGTTTATCAGGCATTGACGAGAAGGCATCGCGCCCCCAATGATTAATGGATTGCTTACGTCGGTGTCGGGCTGACGCCGGCGCGCAAAGAAACCAGATCAAGGTAAATCCCGAAGCGCATCATGAGCACTGATAAAGACTGCATCTTCTGCAAGATCGTTCGCGGTGAAATCCCGTCGACGAAGGTGTACGAGGACGATGACGTGCTCGGCTTCAAGGACATTCATCCGTCGGCGCCCGTGCACGTTTTGCTCATACCAAAGAAGCACATCGCCCGTCTGTCCGACGCAGAGGCGGCAGATCATTCGGTGCTCGGTAAAATGATGCTGATTGCGCCGCAGGTGGCGCGCGAGCAAGGGTCAGTGGACGGTTTTCGCACCATCATCAATGATGGGCGGGTTGGGCGGCAGGATGTGTTTCATCTGCACATGCATGTTCTGGGCGGGCCGGGTCCGCTCGGGCGGATGATGGCAATGAATGAGTGATTCGCCCTCGTGATGGCAGCGTTCTCGATCTGGCACTGGGTGCTGGTGCTCCTGATTGTGTTGCTATTGTTTCGTAGCCGGGCGGCTACGGCGATTCGATGGACGCCACTGTTTGAATGTGGCGGCGGTTTGTTGATTGCGTGGCTACTGTTTGCGGTGCTGCGCTGACTAAAGGGAGTTAGCACATGGGTTCATTTTCGATTTGGCACTGGTTGATCGTGCTGTTGGTGGTTGTGCTGATTTTTGGCACCAAGAAGCTGCGCAATGTGGGTAAAGACCTCGGCGGTGCAGTGAGCGACTTCAAGCAGGGCATGAAGGGCGGCGAAGAGGCATCCAAGGGCAACGTGGAAAGCACTGCCCAGCCGGCGCCGCAAGTGCTCGAAGGCGAAGTCAAGCGCGACAAGGTTTGACGCCTGGCGACGTAGGGCGAATGATCGATGACGAATGACGAAATCTGCTGGAGCGGGGAGCGATTGCTCAGCTGCTTGTCGTCCTTCGTCCTTCGTCCTTCGTCCTTGCGCGGAGCGCACCATGTTTGAACTTTCCTTCGGCAAGATGATGATCATCGCGGTGGTCGCGCTGATCGTCCTCGGGCCTGAAAAATTGCCGCGTGTAGCGCGTACCTTGGGCCATCTGCTGGGCCGCGCTCGCAGCTATGCCAACCAGGTCAAGCAGGATATTGATCGCGAGATGCAGATGGACGAGCTGCGCAAGCTGCAGCAGCAGGCGCAGGACGCGGCACGCAGCTTCGAGTCAGCTGTCAACGAGGCCGGGCGCAACGTCGAGGCCGAGGCGGCCAAGGTGCAGGGTAGCGTCAACACGTCACTCGCCGAGGCCGAGGCAGCTGCAGCCAAGCCGGTTGAAAACACCATCGCCCCTGCCCAGCACGCGGCGCTGTCGGCGCAGGACGAGGTTCAGGCGCTGGAGCGGTCGATCGCTGAGCAGGCTCAGAGCGCATCCAGCCCAGCTGCTCCGGTACCGCCGGCACCTGCGCCGACGATCACGGCAGAGCAGATGAACGCCTCGCTCAGCCCGCCCACTGATGGCTCCAAGAAAGCGGCCTGACCGGGCCTTCTGATTCGTGCGGGCGAGCAGCCCTGCGCTTTACCGACTGACCTGCACGTATGTCCGACGAGTCCCCACAAGAAACCTTCATTTCGCATCTCATTGAACTGCGCGAACGGCTGGTCAAAGCCGTTGTGGCGGTGCTTGCGGTGACCTTTGCGTTGATGGCCTGGCCCGGCATGAAGGAGCTTTACTCCCTGGTCGCGGCGCCGATGATGCATGCGCTGCCCAATGGCGCGACAATGATCGCGACCGATGTCACGGGCACCTTCTTCATCCCGCTGAAGGTTACGCTGATGGCGGGCTTTCTGATCTCGCTGCCTGTCGTGCTCTATCAGATGTGGGCATTCGTCGCGCCAGGGCTCTACGCTCACGAAAAGAAGATGGCACTGCCCATCATCGTCTCCTCCACACTGCTGTTCTTCGCTGGGATGGCGTTCGCCTACTTTGTCGTGTTCCCGTCGATCTTCAAGACCTTCGTGAGCTTCACGCCGGTCGGCGTGCAAATGGCGACCGACATCGACAAGTACTGGAGCTTCGCGCTCACGATGTTTATCGCCTTCGGCATCACGTTCGAGACACCGGTGGTACTCGCGGTGCTGACGCGGGCTGGCATCGTGACCGTCAGGCAACTTGCCGAGTTTCGCGGCTACTTCATCGTTGCGGCATTTGTCATCGCCGCTGTGGTGACGCCGCCCGACGTGCTCTCGCAATTGTTTTTGGCCATTCCGCTGGTGGTCCTCTACGAAGTCGGCATCATCGTCAGTAGGTTCATCACGCCACGCACGCGCGCCGACGCCGATAGCGAGTGACCCGCCGGCCGTTCTCGTGCCTAGCGCCGTGTTTGCGGCCGCCTTCCGAGCGTAATTTTCAGATCAAGCAGTTCACCACCGCGCAAAACCTTGAGCGGGATGGTTTGCTCGGGTGCTGACATGGCGATGGTATTGACTGCATCGCCACGGTCTGCCGTGGCGCGCCCGTTAATTTCGACAATGACATCGTTGACACGCAGCCCCGCCCGGCCGGCGGGCGCGCCGTCGATGACTGCTGCGACAAACGCGCCTTTTGCCTCTTTCAGCGAGAGTCGTTTCGCGATGTCGGGGGTGACTGGGCCCAGATTGGCGCCGATATATCCGCGCTTCACTTCCCCGTGAGTGATCAACTGCTCCATGATCGGACGCGCGATGGCGGTTGGAATGGCGAACCCGATGCCGGAAAAGTCACCGGTACGCGTGAAGATGCTTGAGTTGATGCCGACCAGCTCCCCTTGCGCATTGACCAGCGCGCCACCGGAGTTGCCCTGATTAATCGCGGCGTCGGTCTGGATAAAGCTCTCAAACGGGTTACCGTCGGCAATCTGGGTACGGCCGAGCGCACTGACAATGCCCATGGTGACCGTGTTGCCGAATACACCGAACGGGTTGCCAATCGCCAGCACCACATCGGCCACCTGCAGTGCCTCGGAATCGCCAAGCGCGACGGCCGGAAAGTCGCCGCCGTCAATCTTGATCACTGCGAGATCGGTGTCGGGATCGGTGCCGATCAGTCGGGCCGGCAGTACGCGCTTGTCCGCCAGCTCAACCTGGATTTGCTGTGCCCCTTCAACGACATGATTGTTGGTGAGGATAAATCCATCGGCACGGACGATAACCCCCGAACCCTCACCCAGCAACTGCTGGGCGTTGGCGTTCTGGTCGCGACCGAAGAAGCGTTGAAAGGTCGGATCATCGAGTAGCGGATGGCGATATTTTTTCTGTGCGCTGGTGGCGATCTTCACTACGGACGGCAATGCCCGGCCAGCCGCCGCGCTGTAACTCGTAACCGCGCCACGCCCTGCCGGGTCGCTGGCACTCTTGGCGACGGCAGGGGCAGCGGGCGGCAGAGCTGGCAGCAGCGGTACGTTCGGTGCATTGCTACCTGCTCGTGCGAGCCATTCTGGCCGCAGCGTGCTGACGGTGAACAATATTGCGACACAGACCGTGCAGACCTGCGCGAAAACGAGCCATAATCGTTTGAGCATTACGTTGTTCCGGCGATTCGGGGTTTCACCCCTGTTGGCGCTATTCTCGCGAAATTCAGTTGAACACGGCGTCTCGACCCGGCAATACACGTGGCCGGCGAGCGCCGCACATGGCTTTGCGGCTCGCTGCGGCCTGAATCGGACGCAATGGGGTTGGGCAAGGTAGCGACACCCGCGAGACGGCTAGGATCGTTGACCTGCACAAGCCGCCGGCACAGGCGACATGTTTGAATATCGAGGGGTAGCACATGCGTTCGGTTGAGATGCCAAATTCTATTCATCACGTCGGGGCTGAGAGTGTGGCAACAGCAACGGCAAAGTCTGTTCAGCGCGATCAACTGGCGCGCCATCTCTCTGCCTTTCTCGATTGCCGGCGTTTCAAGGATGCCGCAGTCAACGGCCTGCAAGTCGCCGGTCGCGAGCAGATCGCGAATATCGTCGTCGGAGTGACGGCCAACAAGGCGCTGATTGACGCCGCTATCGCTGCCAAGGCCGATGCCATCATCGTGCACCACGGCTTGTTCTGGAAGGGCGACAGCCCGGCTCTGGTTGGCTACCACCGCGAGCGCGTTGCTGCCCTGCTGGCGCACAACATTAATTTGTTTGCATACCATTTGCCGCTCGACGTGCATGCCGAGGTGGGCAATAACGCCTGCCTGGGACGGCGACTGGGGCTTTCGCCATCAGGAACGTGCGGCGAGGCGGGGCTGGTGATGCTGGGGCAGTTGGGGGGCAGCGCAGAAGTACGCTGCACTGTGCTGGCAGCGTACGTTGCGCGCCACTACGGTCGTCGGGTCACGCTGTTCTCGCACCCGGATCGGCCGATCCGCTCCATTGCGTGGTGTACCGGCGCCGGCGGGTCGCTACTGACCGATGCCATCGAGGCCGGCGCCGATGCCTTCATCACCGGTGAGATCAGTGAGCAGCACGTACACCAAGCGAGGGAATCGAACATCACCCTGATCGCCGCTGGACACCATGCGACCGAGCGCGACGGTGTCGCCGCACTGGCTGGTCACCTCGTTCAGGACTTCGGCGTCAGCTACCAGTTTATTGACATCAATTCCCCAGTCTAGACACCGGGCGAGGACTACCGTCTCAATTGCAGATGCGTCAGTGACCAGCCGCTGACAAAGCGGATCGCCGACCGCACCTGTTGCTCGCGGGGGCAGGTCAACCGAAAGTCTGCTTATCTGCGTTGGCGATGAAAGAGCGAAGTCATCGGCGGCAAGTTGCGCCTGACTACCCGCCGTGGCCGGGTCCGTATAGGTCGTGCTGCGGAAGCCGCTGCTGATTCCGGTGCTCTCGTTGTAGGCGACGGGTAGAGTACCGTTGCCAGCGCCGGTTGGGTAAGTGGTCAACGGCGGACGCCGCGCTGATCGGCTGTTGTGGAGCGCTGCGTTGAGATTGATCCGTCACGGGTTAGCTTCAACAGCAGCGGAACCTGACGGTTTGCGCGGCGCCAGGGAGGCCCGCTCCGGCTCGAGATTGACTAAACCTTTGTCGCTGGCAGGCTGATGTGCCGAATCGCCTGCTCGCGGATCGCCTGCCAGTTCCAGTTGATCCCGATGCCCGGCTCGTCTGAGGGCATTGCAAAGCCGTCTGCCTGACCATCAACGTGGCCGCGCCGTGTAATCGGCCCTAGTTGCGGGATGTATTCAAGCCAGGGCGCGTTCGGCACCGCTGCGCACAGGCTGACATGCAGCTCCATCAGAAAATGCGGGCAGATCGGCGCGTTGAAACTTTCGGCCAGGTGCGCGCACTTGAGCCAGGGCGTAATTCCGCCGATGCGCGCGACGTCGGCCTGGATGATCGAGCATGCGCCACGTTGCAGGTATTCGCGGAAGTGCTGCAGGCTGTAGATCGATTCGCCCACCGCAATCGGCAGGCTGGTGCTTTCGGCCAGACGCTGGTGGCCGGACAGATCCTCAGCCGGCAAAGGCTCTTCAAACCACGCGATATCCAGCGTTTCGTAGTGGCGGGCGCGGCGGATCGCTTCGCCGACCGTGAAGCACTGGTTGGCATCGATCATGATCTCGAAATCGGAGCCGACGGCGTCGCGAACTGCCGACAGGCGCGCCATGTCCTCGCTGACGTGTGGTCGACCGACCTTGATTTTTACGCCTTTGAACCCCCTCGCCTTTGCCTCCACGGACTGCGTGACCAGTTGCTCAGGCGACAGGTGTAACCATCCGCCCTCGGTCGAGTACATCGCGATGCGCTTCTGGGCACCACCCGCCGCCTGATGCAGGGGTTGCTCATGTCGGCGGCAACGGGCGTCCCAGAGAGCGGTGTCGATCGTTGCCAGCGCCAGCGCCGTGATCGCACCGACTGCCGTTGAGTGCGTGTGAAAGAACAGATCCTTCCAGATCGCCTCAATGTCATCGGCGTCGCGGCCGATCAGTTTTGGCGCAAGATGATCCTCAAGCAACGCCATCACCGACGAACCGCCAGTGCCGATGGTGTAGCTATAACCGGTGCCCTGCGATCCGTCGTCGCAGGTGAGGCGCAGCATCAGCGTCTCCTGCACGACAAACGACTGGATCGCGTCCGACCGCGGCACCGGCGGCGCCAGATTGACCTGCCAGAGTTCTACTTGTGTGATGCGGGGCATGGTTTGCTGCCGGAGAGTCAAAGGCCTTGACGCAGATTTACGCTCACTCAATCCCTAGGGAACTGCGGTAGCCTGC
>Ga0116193_1003172_pt1 | contig 12001 bp, 10 predicted proteins | sample AD_UKC115_MetaG_FD_89892 | JGI IMG/M metagenome (GOLD analysis project Ga0116193, IMG submission 89892) | Active sludge microbial communities of municipal wastewater-treating anaerobic digesters from Hong Kong - AD_UKC115_MetaG | ecosystem: Engineered > Bioreactor > Anaerobic > Digestate...
AATTGAATCTGAATAATTTTTTTCAAAAACGACGCAACCTTTTTGGCCTTTGACAAATCTATCCTTATGAATTTTGAAATTTAAATGACGCTATGAAAAAGTACTTGTTTGGAATTTTTGCAGGATTGGCAATTCTTTTCACAGGTTGCCTGAAGGATGATGACTCCTATTCGCTCGACAAAATGTGGGTAGGTTTCGGGATTGTGGATAAACAAGGGCCGGGGTATTTGTCATATACCATTACCATGGACGACGGATCGGTTCTCTACCCGTCGGCCAGCAATGCGCCCGGATTTGCCGTTGAAGACAAAGGCCGCGTACTGGTAAACTACACCATTTTGGGCGACAAAAATGTATCGGGAGATCAAAAGGCATACTATGTAAAAATCAACTCTCTGCGGAAGATCCTGATGAAAGGGATTCTTGACATTACGCCTGCCATCGAAGACAGTATCGGAAACGACCCGATCTATGTGAGGGATTACTGGATCAGTAAAAACCTGCTCAACTTTGAGCTGCGTTACTGGGGAAGTTACGAGGTGCATTACATCAACCTGGTAAAACAGCCCGGAGTGCTGACACCCGACAACGAACCCATCGAACTGGAACTGAGGCACAACAAAAACGGTGACCGCGAGGAAATTCCTTTTTCGGCCTTTGTCTCCTTCGATCTGTCATCCATTCAGTTAGCCGGCCGCGACTCGGTTCGGTTCGTAGTCCGCTCTACCGACTACAACGGCGAAGAAAAAAGTTTTAACGGGGTATTTCATTACGAAGGTGATGAATAAATTCCAGCTTGGTTCTGAAGAAGCGCCGCCGGGCGCTTCTTTTTTTTCACCCCGTTAAGGAACTGTTGTCAATCATTTCATTTTTCTGGATTTGATCATTATTTTGCATCAAAATTAAAATCCGGAAAATGAAACAAGTTATCCTGCTCCTCGTGCTGACTGCGTTGCTGTCGTGCCAACCCCAACCACCGGTTAACCAACCCCAAAATTTTGTACCTGACACCCCCCAGCTCACTTCTGACATTATGACGCCCGAAGTGCTTTGGTCGTTTGGCAGAATTGGCGAACCAACTGTTTCGCCCGACAGAAAATCGGTAGCCTACACCGTTACCTATTTTAATATTGAAGAAGACAAATCGTATCGGGACATTTATGTGGCTTCGGTCGAAACGCGACAATCGACCCGGATTACCGACACGCCGGTTCGCGAATCGAACATCCGGTGGCGCCCCGACGGGAAAAGAATTGGTTACCTCTGCGCGTTGTCAGGAAGCATGCAGCTTTGGGAGATCAATCCCGACGGCAGCGGCGCCCGGCAGGTCTCCGATATCGAAGGAGGCATCACCGGTTTCGACTACGCTCCTTCGCAGGATAAAATCTACTACCTCAAAAAGGTAAAACTCGACCAGGACATCCACGATCTTTTCCCCGATCTGCCCAAAGCTGATGCCCGCCTTGAAAACGACCTGATGTACCGACATTGGGACAGCTGGCACGACTATACCTACAGCCACATTTTCGTGGCAGCCTATTCCGACGGAAAAATATCCGGAGACAAAGACATTATGGAAGGAGAACGCTTCGACTCGCCAATGGAACCTTTCGGCGGAAACGAGCAGTTGTCCTGGAGCCCCGACGGAAAACAGCTGGCCTACACCTGTAAAAAGATGAACGGCAAAGCTTACGCCCTCTCCACCAATTCCGATATCTACCTCTACCACACCGAAACCGGCAAAACAGAAAACCTCACCGAGGGTATGCCCGGCTACGACCAAAACCCCGTCTTTTCGCCCGACGGAACGCTGGTGGCCTGGGAAAGTATGGCCCGCGACGGTTATGAAGCCGACAAAACCCGCCTGTTTGTCGCCAACCTGCAATCCGGCGAAAAGACTGACTATTCGCAATCATTCGATCAAAGCTCGGCAAACCTCTGCTGGAGCGCCGACAGTAAAACCATCTGGTTTATCAGCGATATTCAGGCAACCGACGAAATCTACCGCCTCGACCTGTCCGACGGCAAAATCAGTCGCATAACCAATGGTATACACAACTACACCTCGGCAGAACCTGCCGGCGAACAGCTGGTAGCCCAAAAAATGTCGATGTCGCAACCGGTCGAACTCTACCTGGTCGATCCGAAAACCGGAGCAGAAGAGGAGCTGACAACGGTCAACAAAGCCCTGCTTGCCCAGCTGGAACTGGGTAAGGTTGAAAAACGGTGGGTTAAAACCACCGACAACAAGGAGATGCTGGTGTGGGTAATCTACCCGCCCCATTTCGATCCGGCAAAAAAATATCCGGCGCTGCTTTATTGTCAGGGAGGGCCCCAAAATACGGTCAGCCAGTTCTGGTCGTATCGCTGGAACTTCCAGCAGATGGCAGCCAACGGTTACATCGTGGTAGCCCCCAACCGCCGCGGATTGCCGGGTTTCGGCATGGAATGGCTGGAGCAGATCAGCCAGGATTACGGCGGACAAAACATCAAAGACCTGCTGGTGGCGATTGACGAAGTGGCCCAAGAACCGTTTGTCGACAAAGAACGGCTGGGAGCAGTGGGCGCCAGCTACGGCGGTTTTGCCGTGAACTACCTGGCCGGAAACCACCAGGGCAGATTCAAAACTTTTATCACCCATTGCGGCATCTTCAACTTCGAACAGATGTATGTAACAACGGAAGAGATGTGGTTTGAAAACTGGGACATCGGCGGCCCCTTCTGGGAGCAGGGGAATGCGGCGGCACAACGTTCCTATGCATTTTCGCCGCACAACTTCGTCCAGAACTGGGATACGCCGATCCTGGTCATTCACGGCGAAAAGGATTTCCGGATACCATTTACACAGGGAATGGCGGCTTTCAATGCGGCTCGGCTGCGCGACATTCCGGCCCAGTTTCTCTACTTTCCCGGCGAAAGCCACTGGGTGATGAACGCACAAAATGGTATTTTATGGCAGCGGGTATTTAAACAGTGGCTCGACCGCTGGTTAAAAGAATAATCCCACATTAACCTACTCCTCAGAAACATCCGGCCGGACCTGCACCTGCCGGATGTTTTGGTCAGAACCCCAAAAATATCCCTTTTCAGCCTGAAACTTTCCCAGCCACTCTCTTAAAAAAATGGTCCGATCTCTCCCCTTTCAGCTGAATCGATTAGCTTTGGAGAAAAATTTTTATAGCCATGCAGAATAAGGTAGTCATTATTACCGGCGCATCATCGGGAATCGGAAAAGCGCTGGCTTTCCGGTTTGCGGCAGCTGGCGCCCGGCTGGTTCTGGCAGCACGCCGGGTAAACCTCCTCGACGAAATAGTGAACCAACTTCCCCAAACCGAAATCCTGACCGTGGAAACCGATGTCAGCCGCGAAGAAGATTGTCGCGGACTGGTTGAAAAGGCCATCGCCCGTTTCGGGCAGATCGACGTGTTGATTAATAATGCCGGCATCTCCATGCGGGCGCTCTTCGCCGACGTGGAACTCGAGGTGCTGCGCCGCCTGATGGATGTCAATTTCTGGGGAACGGTTTACTGCACCAAATATGCCCTGCCCCACCTGCTCCAAACCAAAGGTTCGGTGGTCGGGGTGATTTCGGTGGCCGGCCACGTCGGGCTGCCCGGGCGCACCGGCTATGCCGCCTCCAAATTTGCAGTCCGCGGCTTCCTGGACACCCTCCGCATCGAAAACCTGAAAACCGGCCTGCACGTGCTGGTGGCTGCTCCCGGATTCACCGCTTCCGAAGTCAGAAAGTCGGCCCTGAATGCCGAAGGCCGTCAGCAGGGAGAAACTCCGCGCGACGAAAGCAAAATGATGAGCGCCGAAACCTGTGCCGACCATATTTTCCGTGCCGTGGTCAAACGGAAACGCCAGCTGGTCCTCACCTTCATCGAAGGAAAAGTCACCGTCTTTCTCGGCAAGTTCTTCCCGGCGCTGCTCGACAAAGTGACCTACAACCACATGGCCAAAGAGCCCAATTCGCCTTTCAAATAGACAAAAACTGACCACTCACGCCAACACTGCAATTATGCTGAAACACGATACCCACATCCGCGTTTGTTACGGCGACACCGACAAAATGGGAGTTGTTTATTACGGAACCTATCCCCGTTACTATGAAATTGCCCGCACCGAAATGCTGCGCAGTTTCGGGATCTCCTACCGCGAAATGGAAGAAAACGGCCTGGTGCTGCCGGTCCGGAACCTGCACATCACCTACCTGAAACCCGCTTTTTACGACGACCTGCTCACGGTACGCACCATCCTGGAAGAACTTCCAACCGTCCGGTTCCGCCTGAAAACCGAAATCTACAATCCCGCCATGGAACTGATCAACCAGGGCGAGGTGACGCTGATCTTTACCAGCCCGGAAACCGGCAAAGCGATGAAACCGCCGCAATGGGTGCTGGATAAATTCCGGGAATTGATGGAGTAATTTTTACCGGAAATTAAGCCCGAAGGAACGGCGCATCGCTCCGGCTGTTTTCTGCAAACAGAGCAATCCAGGCCAAACAGGGTTACAGTGAAAAACAGGAAACAATGAATCAGACAGATATTGCCCAGCTCCGGCTGCAAAACCAGCAACTGGCTGCAACAAAATTCACCACGAAAAAAGAGCTTGTCTCCTGGATGGGCGCCATGCAGGCGCAGGACTATGCCATGGCGAAATGGGCAATTGGGGTGCGGTTGCCCGGATCAACCATCGATTCGGTAGAACAGGCGATCCGCAGCGGTGAAATCATCCGCACCCATCTGCTGCGGCCCACCTGGCACTGGGTCGCCGCCGATGACCTGCGCTGGATGCTGGCGTTAACTGCTCCCCGGATTTTGTCTGCAATGAAATCGCGCCACCGCGAACTGGAACTCTCTCCTCCGGTTATTGCCAAAAGCATCGGAGTTTTTGAAAAAGCGCTGACGGGCGGTCAGCATCTTACCCGCGAGGCTTTAATGAATGAGCTCGAAAAATCGGGAATTGCCACCGGCGGCAACAGGGCATCGCACCTCTTTCTGCTGGCCGAATTGGAGGGCATCATCTGCAGCGGGGCATCCGAAGGGAACAACTACACCTATGCGCTGCTCAGCGAACGGGTTCCTGAATCGGAAAAACTTCCCCGCGAAGAAGCCGTGGCCCGGCTTGTCCAACGATATTTTACCAGCCACGGCCCCGCCACCCCGGAAGATTTTGCCTGGTGGTCGGGACTGTCAGCCACCGACGCCCGCAAAGGAGTGGAAATGATCAGGCCGGCCCTGATTTCTGAAACCATCAACGGAAAAACCTACTGGATGACCGATCATCCTGGTTTGTCGCCTCTCTCCAGCAACCGGGTTTACCTCCTGCCCGCTTTCGACGAATTTATCATCAGCTACAAAGACCGCAGTTCAGCGCTTAACCACCACAACCACGTCAGGGCAGTCTCTTCCAACGGCCTATTCCGGCCGGTAATCCTCGTCAACGGTCAGGTAGCCGGGCTCTGGAAACGGACGCTCAAAAAAGAGATTCTTAATATCGAACCTGATTTTTTTGAAAACTTCCCGGCTTCCGCTTTAGAAGCGTTGAATACCGCCATGCGGAAAACCGGCCATTTTTGGAAGAAAAAAACGGAAATGGTGCTGCCGGATCGTTAAAGCCCGAAAAAACGCCCGCTTCTTCCCAAGAGAAAAATCAAAATTGTTAACTTGAGCGGAAAAATCCGATTCAATAATGAAGAAGCTCTTTGTACTGTTTTTCCTCACGCAGTGGCTGTTTTTCCCGGCTTCGGCGCAGCCGGTGGGTTACAAAACCCTGGAAAACCTGCCCTACCGGACCGAAGCCACCCAGACGGACTATATGCGTGAACGTTGCCGCCTCGACCTTTACTATCCCGAAAAGCAAACCAATTTTGTAACCGTTGTGTGGTTTCACGGCGGCGGATTGACCGGCGGTACAAAATCGATCCCCGAAAGGCTGAAAAACCAGGGTATGGCAGTGGCAACCGTCAATTACCGGCTCTATCCCGGTGTAAAATGTCCGGAATATATTGAAGATGCGGCGGCGGCAATTGCCTGGGTGTTCAACCACATTGCCGAATACGGCGGTTCAACGGAGAAGATAGTGGTTGCCGGGCATTCGGCCGGCGGCTATCTGACCCTGATGGCCGGACTGGATAAACGCTGGCTGGCGCCATTTGGGATCGACCCCGACCGCATCGCGCTGCTGGTGCCGTTCAGCGGGCACACCATCACGCACATGACGATACGAAAAGAGCGCGGCATCCCGGACAAACAACCGGTGGTGGACGAATTTGCCCCGTTGTGGCACGTTCGCCCCGATGCACCTCCGCTTTTCCTCATCACCGGTGACCGCGAGGAAGAGATGCTCGGACGGTACGAAGAAAACGCTTACCTGTGGCGGATGATGAAAGTAGCCGGACACCAGGACTGCCACCTGTACGAACTCGATGGTTTTAACCACGGCGGAATGGCTGCTCCCGGCTTCGACCTGATGCTGAAACTTATCCAAAAACGTCTTAATTAACGACTTTCAACCAATCCTTTTTAGCTTTTAAATATCTTCACCCATGAAACTCAAATCTTTTTTCCTGTTCATCCTGTTAATCGCCGGAATGGTGGCAGCCCCGGCAACGCCCTGTTCCGCAGCCGGATCTCCCACCGACGACAATAAAACAGCTGCCCCGTCAACCCTCATCTCCCTCCCGCCCTATCTGCAAAACCTCACCGACAATGGCGTGGTGGTTCGCTGGCAAACCAACCGGCCGGTTTACAGCTGGATTGAATTCGGCACGTCGCCCGATACCTCCGCGATGCAGAAAGTACACCGCCTGAAAAACGGCATGGCTGTTGCCAACAACCTTGATCACCGCATGGAACTCACCGGCCTGAAACCGGCAACAACCTACTATTACCGCGTCTGTTCGCGCGAAATCACGCTGTACCAGCCCTACAAAAAAGAGTTTGGCGTTACTGAAAAATCGCAGATTTTCGCATTTCAGACAGTTGATCCAAACCAAAAAAACTTTTCATTTATTGTCTTCAACGACCTGCACAACGGACGGGCATTGTTCGATTCGCTCCGGCAGCGACTGGGAAATCGTCCCTACGATTTTGTCATTTTTAATGGCGACTGCCTCACCGATCTGGCCTCAGAAGAGGCGGCGCTGCCGGTAATCGCCCACTACAACCAGGGAATTCAGGCCGCCTCCTATCCGCCGGTTTACATCCGTGGAAACCATGAAATCCGCGGTGCCTACTCGCAACAGGTTACCGACCATTTCGACTGGCCCGGCGACAAAGCCTTTTTTGCTTTCACCCGCGGAAAAACCCGCTTTGTTGTCCTCGACTGCGGAGAAGATAAACCCGACACCACTGCCGTTTATTACGGGCTGAACGATTTTTCGGCATTCCGCCAGGAACAGGCCGACTGGCTGCAAAAAGAGATCCGGTCGGATGAATTCAAAAAGGCCGATTTCAGGGTGCTGGTTCACCACATTCCAACTTACGGATTGAAACGCAGCCTCTGCCTCGACCTCTGGAAACCGGCGCTGGAAACTGCCGGCTTCGATCTGGCGATCAACGCCCACACCCACCGCCACGAGGTGTTACTGCCCGAAAAAACCGGTTTTCCTTACCCGATAATTATCGGCGGAAGCAGCAAGTGGGACGACGCCACGGTGATGCACCTGACCAAAACACCCGAAAAAATCGATATCGCCATCATGGGAGGTAAAAATATCACGCCCAAAACCGTCACTATTCCGAAGAAAAAACGATAACAAAAGGGCTGCAGGCAAACCGTTTAATGGTCAAGTATCTCAAAACAAAAAAACTGTACCGACTGTTTTATTTCAAAATCTGACATTATGAGCGAACTCATCGACAATTCCCGCGAAAGAAAGAAGCGCCTCAAAGAGCTGATTCTGAAACTCCACTCCGGCGAACCGGAACAAAAAGTAAGGCAGGAACTGCTGGAAACCCTGAGCCGGATTCCTTACGGCGAAGTGGTGGAGGTAGAACAGGAGCTGATCAGCGAAGGTCTCCCCGAGTCGGAAGTTTTAAAACTTTGCGATGCCCACTCGGCCGTTTTACAGGGACATGTGGATCTTTCGGGCTCCAAAACCATCCCCGACGGTCACCCGGTGGAGGTAATGATCAACGAAAACGCCGAACTCAGAAAACTGACCATTGCCATTACCGCCCTGCTTCTCGAAATCGAGGAGGGCGACGATTCCTCCTTCCCGGCGCAGGTGATGAAATTGCGCGGGCTGTTCAACAACCTGTTTGATGTGGACAAACACTATCTGCGCAAAGAGTACCTGCTTTTTCCCTTCCTCGAGAACCAGGGAATCACCGGCCCACCCAAAGTCATGTGGGGCAAACACGATGAGATCCGCGAGCTGATCAAAGGCAGTATCGACGTGCTGCAAACCGAAAATCTCACCCGCGAAGAGCTGACAGCCGCCGCCGAAATTATCCTGAAACCCGCCCTGCGCGGAGTAGAAGAGATGACGGTGAAAGAAGAAGAGATCCTCCTCCCGATGTCGCTCGACAAACTTACCGAAGCCAACTGGTATGAAATCAGCCGGCAGTCGCTTGAGATCGGCTTTTGTCTTTACGATCCGCCTGTTGACTGGAAACCCCGCTGGGCCGCCGAAGCAGCCGAACCCGAAGTGCAGAAAAGCGGCAACTCCATCCAGCTGCCTACCGGCAGTTTTACCACGGAAGAGCTGCTCAGCATCCTGAACACCCTCCCGGTGGATATGACCTTCGTGGATAAAAACGACAAGGTGAAATACTTTTCGCAAAGTGCCGAACGCATTTTCAAAAGAAACCGCGCTATCCTGAACCGCGATGTCCGGCATTGTCACCCGCCTGCCAGCGCCCACATCGTCGATAAAATCATTGAAGATTTCAGATCCGGCCGTCAAAACCGCGCCCCTTTCTGGATCAACCTGGGCGAAAAATTTGTCCACATCGAATATTTCGCCCTCCGCAATGAAAACGGAGAATATCTCGGAACTCTCGAAGTTTCGCAGGATTTAACCAAATACCGTGCGCTGGAAGGTGAACAGCGGATTTTATCATACACCTGAAACATCCAACCATGAGCGAAAAACTGGTCATCACACCGAAAACAAAAGTCCTGCAACTGATTGAAGCTTACCCGCAACTCGAGGAAGTGCTGATCGGATACGTGCCGGCATTCAAAAAACTGAAAAATCCGGTTTTGCGAAATACGGTGGCCAAGATTGCCACCCTGCAGCAGGCCGCCTCGATTGGCAACGTGAAGGTTGAGGAGCTGATTAACCGGCTCCGCAAAGAGGTTGGGCAAGACCTGTTTACCGAAGGAACCGGAGCAATTTACCAAACCGAGAAACCCGGTTGGTTTGCCGAAAAACTGGTTTCGAAAGAACTGGATGCCAAACAGCTGCTGGACGCAGGCGAACAGCCGGTTAACCAGGTAATCGCCGACCTGAAAAGTATGGAAGCCGGAACAATTTACAAGCTGGCTGCTCCTTTTTTGCCGGCTCCGCTCATCGACAAAGCCACCAGCCTGGAAATCAAACACTGGATGGTGAAAGAGAGTGAAGAATCATTTCTTATCTATTTTTACAAGCCGGTTTAAAACCCGAACTCCGCAAACTACCCCTCGCCGGTGTAATGTGTGGTGCTCCAAAAAAACGATAGATTCATCGGGGGGACACCTGTGTTTTTTGCTTGTAAAGCTGCAAGCTTCAGCTTATATTAGCCAGCCTTAAACCAATTCACGATGAAACATTTTCTCCTGATTTTAGGGTTGGCGCTGGCCTGCTTTGCCGGAGCGCAACAAAAACAGTTTACCCTCGAAGATGCCGTTCAGGGCCGATATGCGTGGTTGCGGCCCGCCGAACTGGAACAGCTGTCGTGGCGCAGCAGCCAGACTTTTACCTACGTAACCCGCGACACCCTGCGCGAACTACCGGTTTCGGGCGCACAACTTCCACCGGTGCTCTCCCTGACCGAAATTAATACCTTTCTGGACAACAACGGACAAAAGGCGTTGCGCAGCTTTCCGGCTCACGAATGGCTTTCACCCGGCCGTCTGTTGCTTAAATCCGGAAAACTTTTCTGGGAATTTCTTCCGACTGAAAAAAAGTTCAGCAACCTGATACAAATCCCTGAAAATGCGGCAAACGCACTCTACTGCCCGGCAGCTTCCAAAGTGGCTTTTACAGCCGACAACAACCTGCTGCTGGCAGTTTCGGGTAGCGAAGCAGTGCCGGTAACCCGCGATGGCGGAAATGGCATTGTCAACGGCCAGGCAGTCCACCGGAACGAATTTGGCATCAACAAAGGAATCTTCTGGTCGCCGGGCGGAAACCTGCTGGCATTTTACCGGATGGACGAATCGATGGTGAAAGATTACCCGCTGGTCGATTACATGGCACGGCAGGCCGAACACAAACCGGTGAAATATCCGATGGCCGGAATGACCAGCCACGAAGTGAAAGTGGGAATCTACAACCTCCAAACCGGCCAGACCATTTTCCTGAAAACCGGTGCGCCGGCCGATCACTATCTTACCAATCCGGCGTGGTCGCCCGATGAAAAACAGCTTTTCCTGATTGAGCTGAACCGCGGGCAAAACCATGCAAAACTGAATGTTTACGACGTTGCTACCGGCGAAAAAACAGCTACGCTGTGGGAAGAAAAAAATGAAAAATATGTCGAACCGATGTATCCAATCCGGTTTTCAAAAACCAGGGCAGGACAATTTTACTACCAGAGCCGCAAAGATGGCTGGTTCCACGTTTACCTGTACGATGCCGGCGGAAAGCTGCTCCGGCAGATCACCCGCGGCCCGTGGGAAGTGACGTCGATCCTGGGTTTTGACAGCGCCGAAAAGTACCTTTTTGTTGAGGCCACCCGCGAAAGCCCGGTTGAAAGGCATCTTTACCGTGTGGAGATCAAAAGTGGCAAAATGGAGCGTTTAACTCCCGGCGATGGCGTACACAGCGGCCTGCTCAGTCCGGGGGGCGACTACCTGCTGGTTAACCGCAGCAGTTCGTCGGTTCCCCAGGTTACCGACCTGCTAACCGCTTCCGGCAAAAAAATCAGAAACCTGCTGACGGCCGATGATCCGCTGAAAGGATTTGAGCTGGGCGAAAACAACATCTTCACCATCAAGGCGGCCGATGACTCCACCGATTTGTGGTGCCGCATGATCAAACCCGCCAATTTCAACCCGTCCCAAAAATATCCGGTCATCGTCTATGTTTACGGCGGGCCGCACGCCCAGCTGGTAAACCGCACCTGGACAAACGATTCGCGATGGTGGGAATACTACATGGCATCGAAAGGATTTGTGGTTTTTATCGTCGACAACCGCGGATCAGCCAATCGCGGGAGCCGGTTTGAACAGTCTGTTTTCAGAAATCTGGGCATAACCGAAACTGCCGACCAATTGAAAGGAATCGCATATCTGAAAAGCCTGCCGTTTATTGATGCTTCGCGAATTGGCGTACACGGCTGGAGTTATGGCGGCTTTATGACCCTGAATCTGATGCTGAGACATCCGGAAACGTTCAAAGTGGGCGTGGCCGGCGGACCTGTGGTCGACTGGAGCATGTATGAAGTGATGTATGGCGAGCGTTACATGGACACGCCGCAGGAAAATCCGGATGGATACCGTGAAACCAGTATGCTGAACCACGTAAAAAATCTTTCGGGCAAACTGATGCTCATCCACGGTGTACAGGATGAAACCGTGGTGATGCAGCACAGTATGAAATTTCTCGAAGAGTGCATCAAACAGGGCAAACAGGTCGATTTCTTTGTTTATCCCACGCACGAACACAATGTGCGCGGAAAAGACCGTGTTCACCTGATGGAAAAGATCAGCCGCTATTTTCTCGAAAATCTGTAGCTGATCAGTTAAAGAGTCGTGGACGGGGCGGACCGGGCTGAAAGGAGTAAAAACTTTGCCGGGTCCGTTCCGACAGGATAAATCCCAGCAAGCCAACATCGCTGGGAT
>Ga0116193_1003174_pt1 | contig 11994 bp, 11 predicted proteins | sample AD_UKC115_MetaG_FD_89892 | JGI IMG/M metagenome (GOLD analysis project Ga0116193, IMG submission 89892) | Active sludge microbial communities of municipal wastewater-treating anaerobic digesters from Hong Kong - AD_UKC115_MetaG | ecosystem: Engineered > Bioreactor > Anaerobic > Digestate...
ATGCGGGTAGAGGGCACTGTTGTTGGTGCGCTCACCACCGTGGTTGCAGTCTCATTGACCGCGGGGGGTGCCTCAATTACTGCGGGAGCGGTCTCATTCACCACAGCCTCTGTGACCACAGCCTCTGTCACATTCTCTGGAGCCTCCGCTGGTGGCATGGTCTCATTCTCCATGGGAATGGTCTCGTTGGCGGTCAGGACAATGCTGGCATTCTCTGCGACCGGAACGGTCTCATTCGCTGTGATATTGACCAGAGGAATGGTGGCATTGATGGTTGTATTATTCAATGTAGTGTTGTTCAGCGTGGTGTTGTTTAAGGTAGCATTCAGAGCAGGAGAGATATCCTGGGCGGAGACGGCCAGGGCTACGGCCATCATCAGTAGGAGCACACCTGCAAAATATATTATCTGTTTGGTCATATAATACCTCGGCCTCCTTTCAAGCCTTCAAGCTTATCAATTTTGCCCATCCAAATGGCCTGTTTATCCGGAAAGCTGCTCTATTTACTCATCCTCGCCCAGCTCACAGGAATCGCTAACAACAAAGCCATCATCCTTCCGCCTCATCTCACAGACGATCTTGCCATCCACTATCCTCAATATGCGGTCAGTCTTCTCCGCCAAGGTCATATCATGGGTTACCAGGATGAAGGTCTGGTTTATCTTCCTGTTCAGCTCTCGAAGCAGATTGTATATCAGGTCTGAGGATTTTGTGTCCAGGTTTCCGGTCAGCTCATCCCCTATGACTATGGAGGGTTCATTGGCCAGGGCTCTGGCCACAGCCACTCGCTGGTTCTGGCCGCCGGATAGCTGATTGGGCCGGCTATGCAATCGATCTCCCAGACCTACGGCAACAAGAAGCTCCTCCGCTCGCTCTCGCGCCCGGATCTTGCTCTTATTGGCGATGAGCATGGGCATCATCACATTCTCCAGAGCAGTGAACTCCGGGATTAGATGATGATACTGAAAGACGAATCCAAGCTCCCGGTTTCGCAGGCGTGCCCGCTCATCAGGGCTAGCGCGGCTGACATCGATCCCCTTGAGAAAGATATGGCCGCTGGTGGGGGTATCAAGCAGGCCGATCATATTGAGCAGGGTGCTCTTGCCGCTGCCGCTCGGACCGACGATCGCTACGAACTCCCCCGCCTTGATCCTCAGGCTGACCCCGTCCAGAGCGCGAACCTCCACCCCATTTCCATAGATCTTGGATAGATCCTTGAGCACAATGATCTCATCATCCCTGTTATTCACTGCCAATCGCCTCCACCGGGTCGAGCCGCGCCGCTGAATATGCAGGATAGAGCCCGGAGATAAGATTCAGGCTGATGGCGAAGAGCAGGGCAATGACAAAATACTCTGGCCTGGGATCGATTGCTATACCGCCCTTTCCTGCTGCCGCGCTCGTCACATCCAAGGGGAGGAGGGTTATCGCCCTGGCAGCGACATAGCCCAGTATTGCCCCCAGCACTCCAGCCGGAAGGCTGATGACTATGTTTTCCAGCAGGAAGATCATCAGTATGGAGCGCCTTTTTGCACCCATGGCCATCAGTATTCCAATCTCCTTTTTCCGTTTGCTCACCACCATTATCGTGGTATTGGCTATGACGAAGGCTGATATTAAAAGTATGAACATGTAGAAGAGAATGTTGGTGACTCCCTGGTTTCCTACAAACCTGGCGATCTCCTGGCTGAAGTCCTGCCAGCTGGTGGCCCTATACTGACTGATATCATTCAGCTCTCGAGCCATGGCCGGAGCGCGGGTATAGTCCGCAAGCTTCACCCCAATCTCAGTAACCACATCCCCTTCTCCCACCAGCTCCTGGGCTGTGCTCAAAGAGAGGTAGACCAGGGTCTCGTCCTTGACCGTCCCCTTCTCCAGTATGCCCAGCACCTTCAGGCGGAGGGAGTCATTCTTGAGGTAGAGATAAAAGTCGCCACCCTCTCTGATGTTCAGATTGCGGGCCAGCCTGGAACCCAGAAATGCACCTCGTTTATTAAATTTCAGAAGAGAGAAGTTCCCTAAAATGGCTGACTCCTGAACATTCATCAGTTGATCCTCGAGGATTGGGTGGACGCCTACAAACTCTACCGATTGCACATTATCCTGGAAGCGGGCTGCTCCCTGTCCCACCAGCCTGGGGGAGACGGCTATGACTCCGGGATAAGAGCTGACCTGATTGGAGAGAGAGCGGTACATGTTGATGTAGCTCTCGCTCTCTTTGGGGCTGATCAGAATATGGGGGTTTTTGTTAATTGCGTTCTCGATGATCTGGCTGCTCACGCTCTCCGTAAGCCCCAGGGACATGATGATTATTGCCACCGCAATGGCTACTGAGATCAGGGTGAAGGCCGTGCCTCGCCTATTGGTAAATACGTGTCTCAGAGCAACGTGCAGCTCGAACATATGCTTTGATCAGCCCCCGCCTATGCCCCTCTCAGGGCAATGACCGGATCGATTCTGGATGCCTTTCTTGCCGGGTAGAGGGCGGCCACTATGCTCAAAGCCAATACCAGGAGATCCAGAAGCAGGATGTCCCAGGGATTTAAGATGAGGGGGAGGGTGGTGATCACGCTTCCTCCGGCGGCGATCTCGAAGGGGACCCGGCCAAGATAATAGATCCCAACCAGGCCCATCGCCGATCCCACTGCTGCGCCTATCAGGCCCAGCAGGCTGCTCTCCGCCAGAAAGATATTGCGAATGTCCTTTGGTCTCGCTCCCATGGCCATGAGCATACCGATCTCTTTGGTCTTTTCCACCACCATCAGGTTCATGATGCTGGCCACGCCGAAGAATGCTACCACCATGAAAAGCAGTATGGAAAACCTGGTCCAGAATCCGCCGATGTTTATCGCCCTCATGATCTCCGGGTTTTTCTCCTCCCAGCTCCTGGCATTGTAACCCCAGGAGGATATCACCTCTGCCAGGCTGCCCGACTGGCTGATGTCATCCAGGCTTATCTCCATCGCATTGATAACATCCCCTTCATCTTTGAAGTAGCGGGCGGTATCTAAGGAGACAAATGCCACCCGCTCGTCCAGTGGGGTTCCGGTCTGAAAGATCGCCGCCACCACCAGATCGAGACTGCGAGATCTGGGAAAGGTGGCTGAGACTTTATCCCCAAGCTTCAGGTCCAGATATTCGGCCAGCTTCACTCCTACCGCCGCATTTCGGCCCAACTCTACGCCAGCGAAATCGCCCTGCACCAAAGACTCCTGGATTTTATAGATTTTATCAATATCCAGAGGGTCCGCTCCCTTCAGCAGGGCGTTCTTGGTCTTATCCTTGCGGGAGAGAGTGGCCGGGGTGGAGAGGGAGACGGCAGCAGACCTCAGGCCCGGCTGGGTGGCGATACGCTGCATGAGGCGGCCATAGAGGTGGATGAAATCCTCTCCCTCCCTGGGCTCGACCACCACATGAGGCAGCTTCTCCTCCACGAGCGCGGTCAGTATCTGCTGCTGGCCGGTGATAAGAGAGGAGAAGATGACTGATATGCTCACCGCCAGGGCTACTGCCAGGACGGAGAGGAAGGTCTGACGCCTTCTCCGGATAACATGCCGCAGGGCTATAGTCAGGGGAAGGGGTTTGAGGAGATCGAGAATATCCAGATTCATCTTTGCAATCCCTGAAAAGATAATTCCGATGCATTTAGACCTGACGGCATTGAATAAAATATTTATGGAATCCTCCCCTTTTCGGCTCATGGCTAAAAGAGGGGCGGTAGATGGTATCTGAGAGGGTCAGGTCGGCAGCAATCTTATTCATCTTGCTGGCGTTTCTCTGCTGGCAGACCATTGGAGTGGAGAACAAGACAGCATACACCCGTGATGGGGTGCACTTTGTGAGCAAAGAGAGGATGGAAGAGAACATATTGTATGAGTATGCCCAGCCGGGCGACTATCGTGAGGTTCAGGTTCCATTGGATACCATAGTCGTCGGGGCATCGGTCATACCCAAATGGCTGGAAGAAGAAAAAGATGATGAAGATGGGCAGGTGGCGGAGGAGAATGAAGGTTCAGAGCAGGAAAAGTCTCTCCCTCTCGAAGAGGATGCTCCAAATTATCCCTATGCTTCTATTGGAATTGGACTGCTATTGATCTTGGGCCTGGTTGCATCGGTGACCTGGTTAAGGAGCCAAAAGAGCCGGCGAGGCCGCCGAAAGCTCAGGCGAAGGTAGGGATCATGGCCATGGGACGGGAGAGAGGAGGACGAGTCTCTGTGATCGGATACAAATCCTATCCATTCCGGATAATTATATTGCTGGCAGTGATATTCTCCTCTTCTCCAGGCAGCGCAGAGCAGGTGCAGTCCATATCTGATGACTCCCTGAATTCGACATTTTCTGTGCTGCAAATCTTTCAGAATATGATGGCAGGAGAGGCAGAGCCTCTCGGCGCAGATCCAGGCGAAATAGGCTCTGAGATCATTCCCCGCGAGCTCTTATTCGGCATCCCGGAGAGAGTAGGAGTCCTCATCAGCCCGGATGGACGCTGGATCAGCTATCTTTCGGCAGAGAACGGATACTTCAACGTCTGGATAGCTCCAGTGAGCTGGACCCACCACCCCTCTGAGAAGGATCTGGCATCAGGATCCAGAATGGCCCGGGCGGACTTGGCTGGAGCGAGACCTGTCACCAATGAAAGCATTCGAGGGGTCGAAAGCTACTTCTGGGCCAACGACGGTCGCCATATCCTCTTTAGCCGGGACACCTTTGGCGATGAAAACTGGCATATCTACGCCGTGGACATACTGACCGGAGAGAAGCTGGACCTCACTCCTTATGATAACGTCAGCGCATATGTTCAGGCTGTAAGCCGCGAGCATCCCGAAAGGATCCTGGTCGGCATAAACGACAGGAACCCGGCTTACCACGACCTCTACCTGGTCAATATCACCACAGGTGAGAGGAGCCTGGTCCTGAGGAATGATCGGTTTGCCGGATTTATGGCCGATGACGACCTGGTCGTAAGGCTGGCAATCGATGTGAAGATGGACGGAATCGAGTACCTGGAGCCTGCTGGCAATGGCTCCTGGAAACCCTTCATGAGGATCGATTACCTTGATAGCGCCACCACCTTCCCCCTGGGATTCGACCGGACGGGCAATATACTTTATATGTCTGAGGGCAGGAGCAGAAATACCGCGGCATTGGAATCCTGGAATCTGCTGACAGGAAAGACTCTGCTCATGGCCCAGGACCCCCTCTCTGACCTGGGTGCAGCCATCTTTCACCCCAATGATCTCACCGTCCAGGCGGTATGCTTCGAATACTATCGCCATAACTGGACGATTCTGGATGAATCCATCCGCTCTGATCTGGAATATCTGCAACAGCTCTTTCCCGGTGACCTGGCAGTTCCCTCGCGCACTCTGGATGACAGCATCTGGGTTGTTGGATTCATAAGCGACTCAGCTCCAGCTCGATATTATCTATACGATAGGAATGCGAAGGCTGCCGAGCTGATCTTCAGCGCCAATAGGATGCAGGAGAGGCTGCAACTCTCGAAGATGCACTGCACTACTATAAAGTCGCGCGATGGCCTGGACCTGGTCAGCTACTACACACTGCCCCCCTGGGCAGATGAGGACGGAGACGGAATACCAAATGAGCCTCTGCCTATGGTTCTGTGCGTTCATGGTGGTCCCTGGGAGAGGGACTCCTGGGGGTTTGATCAGACCCATCAACTTCTGGCCAATCGGGGATATGCTGCCCTGAGCGTGAACTTCCGGGGCTCCTCCGGATTTGGCAGAGAGTTCATCAATTCCGGGGATGGTGAATGGGGAAGAAAAATGCAGCAGGACCTTTTAGATGCCGTCCTCTGGTCAACTGAGAACGGCATTGCAGATCCGGATCGGATCGCCATAATGGGACTCAGCTATGGAGGATATGCCACACTGTCTGCATTAGCCAATTCTGGAGAGATCTTCGCCTGCGGTGTGGATATCTGCGGCCCCTCCAACCTCACCTCGTTTCTTCTCACCCTGCCCGACTACTGGAGGCCCTCATTAGAGATCAAGCTGAAGAGAATTGGCGACTACAGAACAGAGGAGGGCAGAAGGCTGCTGTATGAGCGCTCACCCCTCTCCCAGGCGGAGCGGATCGATAAGCCACTATTGATTGCCCAGGGTGCGAATGATCCGCGGGTGAATAAGAATGAGTCCGAGCAGATGGTCCGGGCGCTGGCGGAAAGGGGCGTGCCGGTAACTTACGCCCTCTTTCCAGACGAAGGGCATGGTCTCGTCCGGCCGGGAAACGGCCTGGCCTTATATGCCATAATGGAGGCATTTCTGGCAGAGCACCTTGGGGGAAGGCATGAGCCCATAGGATCAGCCCTGAACGGCTCATCCATCACTGTGCCCGTGGGAGCGGATGAGGTTCCAGGGCTTGCGCAGGCACTGGCCCACAAGACTCCCTGAGAAATCACGAGCTTGCAAACGGCCAAACAGCATCAGCCCTTGAGGAAGACCGCTTCCACCTGGGAGCGTACCAGATCGGATCCTTTTACCCGCATCTTCCAGCAGTTGCTCTTGATCGATAGAGGCACCAGCTGGCAGAATAGCTCTCTGGCCTCAGATTGCGTGAAGTAATGGGTGATAATGCCCGCCCCCCGCAGAAATGTAGCCTCCTCCACCTCCTGGCCCTCGCCCATGCGCATGTCGTCCCTGGCAAACTCCCGGAAAAACAGCCTTCCACCGGGAAGTAGAACCCTTTGCGCCTCGGCGGCCAGTGCCCTGCGCCCGGCCAGGAAGAGGTGGCCGGCTACATGATAGGCGAAGACGGCATCAAAGCTCTCGTCTTTAAAGGGCAGTCTCTCTGCGCCGGCCAGGATCAGATCGCAATGGAGACGGGATAGGTTGCACAGGCGCAGGGCAGGAAGAGATATATCCAGGGCTGCGACCCTCCAGCCCCGAGGCATAGCGGAGAGGGTCTTGCCGTTCCCGCAACCCAGCTCAAGGATACGGCTTCCTTCGGGCAGATCTGGAAGGCCGCGGACACCACCTCCCCAGAGCCGTCCCCGGACAGAGTAGTTACTATCCCAGGCCTTCATCGCCATGTGCATCCTGCCGGTGATCCAGGAAAACAGATTGCATAGGCGCTATGAATTTAGGGCAGCGCCTATGTTTGTTTGCTTGATGATATCGGTCTTATCTTGCTGCTTTGGCCACGCGCTCCACGCTGTCCTTGTGGTTTATGGCGTAGCTCTTGACATCGCGGTTGGCAGCAGCGATGATCTCATCGGCCAGGGCCGCCTCTACCGTCTTGGCCTTCTTGAATGAGGCAGCATGAGCACCCTTGGCGATGAACATCAGGGCGGTGTCCACCCTTCTCTGTGGCGCGGTGTCCACTGCTTTGGGCACAGTTATGCCGCCGTACTTGAGACGGACCACCTCTTCCCTCGGTCCGGCATTGGCAATGGCCTGGGCCAGGATGTTAAGGGGGTTTTCTTTGGTCCTCTTGGCGATGATGTCGAAAGCACCCTCCACTATGGCATAAGCCTTGAGCTTCTTGCCCGTGTTCTTCTCCTTGCGCATCATCTTATTGACCAGGCGCTCGACGATATGCTGCTCAGACTTCTTGAACTGCTGCTTGGCATGCCTTCCGCCGGAGTGCATGACCGCCCTTGGCGTCAGGTTTATGTATCCCCTCACACCGGGATCCAGGACCTCGGTCTCAATATTTTCCCATTTGCCGAATACCTTCATCTCGATCACCTCACCGGCTTTTCTTTCCTTCCCCGCACAAGCTCTTGCAGGGATACATTATTGACAGCGATGACCTTGAATCTGACTCCAGGGATATCTCCCATGGATCGGCCCTGACGCCCACCGATGCGGTCTACCAGGACCTCATCGTGCTCATCAATGAATCCGATGGCTCCATCGCCCGGGGCAAAAGCTGTAACCTGACGGCCGTTCTTGATCAGCTGAATGCGCACTGCCTTTCTAATGGCCGAGTTGGGCTGTTTGGCCTCAATACCGACCTTCTCCAGGACAATACCCCTTCCCATGGGCGCTCCGCCCAGGGGGTCAGCCTTTATCTTGCTCCCCGACATCCTGCGGATAAACTTGGGATGGCTCCACCTCATTGTCTTCCTATCACTCTCCAGCTTCCTGGCTGCATAGATTCCATTTCCCATTCATTTCACCTTGAATAAATCATCGTCATTGAATTATGATATCATCAACGCCATGGTGCCTCTGTGCAAGCATCTTGGCTTTAAGTATGTTGCGACCATCCCTGCCGATGGCAATGCCCTTGTCCTTATTTGCTACCTCTACATAAGCCAATCGCTTGCTATTCTTGTTCACGACCATGACGTTCTTGATGGCCGCAGGCTGGAAGAGGTTCTCCAGGAACTCTTTAACGTCCTCGCTGTACTCTACGATCTCGATCTGCTTGCCGATGGATTTCTTGACCCGGTTGATGTTCGAGCCCTTCCGGCCTATGGCCGCGCCCATATCCCCTTTTTTGATGACGAAGATGATCCTATCATTCTCTTCGTCCACCACACAGTCCCTTGCCATGCCTCCCGTGAGGCTCTCAAATAGAGCTATATACCTTATTCCTTCAGTGGTGAGCTTGAACTCACTCATGCCTCAACACCCCGGATCTCGCGCTGCAGTGCCATTATCTCCGAGTCGCCTGGCTCGATGATGGCCAATGCAGCCACGGAAAAAGGTTTGCCGCAGGCAGATCCGAGGTCTTTGCCCATGCCCTGATAACCGTAAACCGGCAGGTCCATAGTCTCCAGCTGCATCCGCACGTCTGCAGGGCAATCGAGGGCGTAGACTATGAGCTTCGCCTGTCCGCTAAGTCCTGCTTCAATGGTCCTATTCGATCCTAGCAACACATTTCCAGTTCTGATGGAACTCCTTAATGCTCTATCTACATTGATCATCGTTATTACCTCTTGCTTGCTACCAGTGTTACGTCTCCGGTGCCGAGCTGTATCGGCTGGCCCACGATGACGTTTTCCGTCACGCCCCTTAGGTCGTCTATATCTCCTCTTATGGCCGCATCCAGGATGTGGTTCACAGTGACCTCGAAGGCCGCTCTGGCCAGGACGCTAGCCTTCTCGCCTGATACGCCATGCCGTCCAATTTGCTTGAGATCGCCATCCACCGTCATGATGTCCGCCACAAGCATTATATGACGGACGTCCACCGATAAGCCCTGTTCGCGCAGGGTATCGGTGGCCTCATTGATGATGGCGTTTCTGGCAGCTTCTATGCCCAGCACCTCACCGATCTCGCTTATGTTGTTGGTCTTGATCCGGGTGGGGTCCACTCCCTCGAACTGCATGACCTTCTTGAGGGACGAGCCTTCGGTATAAAGAATATACTCGTCGCCTTCCTTGCGGATCACCACCCTCTTGATGCCTTCCACACCCTTGAGAGAGATCTTCTTTATCTTTTCCACAAGCTGGAGCAGCTCCCGGTAGGAGGGCTCTTCCGGTGCCATCACCAGCAGGTTCTCCTTCTGGTCCACATCCAGGCCCGTCTCCTCTTTTAGCTTTGCTGCTACCTCTTCTGCTGTGATCTTGCGCTGCTCAAGAGCTGTCGGGTTCAGCTCGATGTTCACATTCATCTCCGCGAGATCTGTGGCGATCGAGCCCAGGTGAAGGATGGATGAGGACTCTATGGCCCAGGCAACCTCTCTAGCCAGGTCTCGATCGTGGGCGTATTCAGGCGTGAGCTTGATGGTCATTGTGGGGGTGGAGGGGATCTTTCTGGCATCAACGATCTCTATCAGCCGCGGAAGGCCTAAAGTGACGTTGATCTCTGCCACACCAGCATAGTGGAAGGTACGCATGGTCATCTGGGTGCCGGGCTCGCCAATGGACTGGGCGGCGACCACTCCCACAGCCTCGCAAGGCTCCACCCGGGAATGCTCGTAGTCCGCCTTCACCTGAGCTATGATCTCCTCCAACTCCTCCGGGCCGATATCCACTCCCTTCAGCTCGTCCTGAATCGCCTCTTTGATGCTCTCAGGAAGCTCTACCCCCTCTAGCCTTTCATGGATCTCTTTTTCTGATAGGCTCATGCCGACTCCTTCTTCAGCACGTTCTTGATGATCCGTTTGACATTATCTGTGCTGGCATAGTCCCTTCTGGAGGCGTCAACCCCGTCCTCGCCATACTGGAACTGAACGATCATCCCTCTCGTCTCCTTGACTGTGCCATCGTACTTTACCTCCAGGTCCTGCAGGGCATTGACCAGCCTTCTTTGCAGGTAACCGCTCTGAGATGTTCTGATGGCCGTGTCCACCAGGCCTTCGCGACCACCGATGGCATGGAAGAAGAACTCGGTGGGGTTCAGGCCATCCTTATAGCTGGACTCCACAAATCCATGAGCTTCTGCTCCCAGGTCCCCCCTCCGGAAGTGAGGCAGGGTTCGCCCGGCATAGCCGCGCATTATCCTCTCCCCTCTCACCGATTGCTGGCCGACACAGGCCGCCATCTGGGTCAGGTTGAGCATGCTGCCCCTGGCTCCGCTCACCGCCATCACCACCCCGGAGTTGTCCAGGCCCAGGTAGCGTCCGGCGATCTTGCCTGCGGTGTCTCGGGCTTTGCCCAGGGTCTGCATGATCCTCATCTCCAGAGTCTCGTCCAGAGTACGGCCGGGAAGAGGCTCCAGCTCTCCCGCTTTATAGGCCTCGATCAGCTGCTGAGACTTCTCCCGGGCGGCTCGGGTGGTCTCTTCGATCTGCTCTACCGCTTCAGGAGGGATGTCCTCATCATCTATTCCGAAGCTAAAACCAGCATGCATTATGCCTCTCAGGGCCAGGCGAGTCATTCGGTCCAGGAACTGGCTCGCCACGGAGGGGTCGTACTCCTTTATTATCCTGTCTGTTATCTTGCCCTTGAAGGCACCTACCGCTTTGGCATCTATCGTTCCCATCTTGAGCTGGCCGTCTTTGATGACCACATAAGCATCGTTCTCGCACTCCTCCTTCTTGCAGACATCGCAGTTGTAGCAGAAGTCTGCCTTGAAGTTCAGGTCCAGGCCCTTGGGGAGAATGAGGCTGAATATCTGCTTGCCTGTCCAGTAGGGCTCGCCATTCAATTCCCCCTCCGGAGCAGGCAGCTCGGAAATATCGAACTTCTTCAAGAGCTCCATTGCCCCCCGGCGATCGATGGGCTTTCGCCCATGTGTCAGCAAAAACGAGCCCGTCACATAATCATGGATGCCGCCGATGATAGGCCCTCCGAAGCGAGGGGAGAGAATGTTCTCCTGCACCCTCATCAGGATCTCCGCCTCCGCCCGGGCCTCCTCGGTCTGGGGCACATGCATGTTCATCTCATCGCCATCGAAGTCTGCGTTATAGGGAGGGCAGACCGCCGGATTGAGCCGGAAGGTCTTATAGGGCATGACCTTCACCCGGTGGGACATGATGGACATCCGGTGCAGGGATGGCTGACGGTTGAACAGGACTATATCGCCGTCGGCAAGCTGGCGGTCGATCCTCCAGCCGATATCGATCTGCTCCGCAACCTCCTCACAGTTCTTATCAGTGACCTTGACCCTCCTCTGGTCAGGACGGGTGACATAGTTGACACCAGGATGGCGGTCCGGGCCGCGGCGCACAAATGTCTTAATCATCTCCAGGTTCCTGGAGTTAGCGATCATGGGCACGGACAGCTCCATGGCGATGTCCAGGGGGACGCCTACCTCGCCAATGCTGAGATTTGGGTCGGGAGAGATGACAGTTCTGGCGCTGAAGTTTACCCTCTTGCCGGATAGGGATCCTCTGAAACGCCCCTCCTTCCCTTTCAGCCTCTGGGAGAGGGTCTTCAAGGGTCGGCCCGAGCGGTGGCGGGCAGGAGGCACGCCGGATACGGTATTATCCAGAAATGTGGTGACATGGTACTGCAACAGCTCCCAGAGATCCTCTATGATAAGCTGGGGAGCGCCAGCCTCCCGGTTCTCCTGGAAGCGCTGGTTGATCCTGATGATATCCACCAGTTTGTGGGTGAGGTCGTCCTCGCTCCTCTG
>Ga0116193_1003175_pt1 | contig 11992 bp, 9 predicted proteins | sample AD_UKC115_MetaG_FD_89892 | JGI IMG/M metagenome (GOLD analysis project Ga0116193, IMG submission 89892) | Active sludge microbial communities of municipal wastewater-treating anaerobic digesters from Hong Kong - AD_UKC115_MetaG | ecosystem: Engineered > Bioreactor > Anaerobic > Digestate | place...
CCATCGTCAGAGCGCGTCGTTTGATGCGCGTCAAACAAGATGCAATTGGCCAGTTGCCCGCCCAAAGTTGCTTGACCTTACCATCATGGCAAGGTTCAGAATATGATCATCAACAACGGGGAGCCCAACGGAGAATCTTCATGCAGCACACACTCAACGTACAGGGTATGACCTGCGGTCATTGCGAAGCAGCGGTCACCAACGCCATCAAGGGTGTCGACCCCAATGCAGTCGTCGCCATTGATCGCAGCAGTGGCCGTGTCGATGTGCAGAGCGAATCGCCACGCCATGCGTTTGCAGTCGCCATCGCCGACGAGGGCTACACGGTCGAAAAAGCAGCTGGTGGCTGCGGCGGGCGTTGCTCGTGTGGCTGATTTGAAAGACGGCAGGGCGGTCAGTATTGGCGACGCGGCGGCACAATCTGGCGTCAGCGCCAAGATGATCCGCCACTACGAGGCGCTGGGCCTGCTCTCGGGGGTGGCGCGTCGCGACAACGGCTACCGGCAATATGGCCCGCGCGACATCCACACGCTGCAATTCATCAAGCGCGCCCGCGATCTCGGCTTCTCGATGACGGAGATCGCCGAGCTGGTAGGCCTATGGCAAAACCGCCGACGTACCAGCGCCAGCGTGAAGCGCATCGCGCAGTCACACGCCGACGACCTGGCCCGCCGCATCGAAGCCATGCAGGCGATGCAGCAGACGCTGACGCACCTGATTCACTGCTGCCACGGCGACCATCGGCCGGAGTGCCCCATCCTGGCGGATCTGGCTGGCGAGACCACGTAGTCGCGCTGGAGCACATCGGCAGCGCACGAGTGTTCGCCCTGCCATGTATCAACGCGCTTCGACGCTACTTCTTGCGTGGAGGCGGCACGTCAGTACACGTGCCGTGCGCGATCTCGGCCGCCATGCCCACGCTTTCGCCCAGCGTCGGGTGTGGGTGGATGGTCTTGCCAATGTCGATCATGTCGGCGCCCATTTCGATGGCGAGACAGACCTCCCCGATCAAATCACCCGCGTGGGTGCCGACGATGCCGCCACCGATGATGCGGTGCGTCTCCTCGTCGAAGATCAGTTTGGTGAAGCCCTCGTCACGACCATTCGCGATGGCGCGGCCGCTGGCGGCCCAGGGGAATTTGCCGACGGTGAACTTGAGGCCCTGCTTCTTGGCCTCGTCCTCGGTGATGCCGGCCCAGGCGACCTCGGGGTCGGTGTAGGCGACGCTGGGGATCTGACGCGCATCGAAGTAGGCCTTTTCGCCATGCGCCGCCTCAGCCGCGACGTGGCCCTCGTGCACGGCCTTGTGCGCGAGCATCGGGTTGCCCACGATGTCGCCGATCGCGAAGATGTGCGGGACGTTGGTGCGCATCTGCTTGTCGACATTGATGAAGCCGCGATCAGTCACCGCGACGCCCGCCGCTTCGGCGTTGATCTTCTTGCCGTTGGGTGAACGGCCCACCGCGACGAGCACTAGGTCGTAGCGCTGCGCCTCGGCCGGGGCCTTCTCGCCCTCGAACTTGACGTAGATGCCGTCTTTCTTCGCCTCGGCGCCTACGGTTTTGGTCTTCAACATCATGTTGTCGAAGCGCGGCGCGTTGACCTTTTCCCAGACCTTGACCAGGTCCTTGTCGGCGCCGGCCATCACGCCATCGAGCATTTCGACCACGTCGATACGCGCGCCGAGTGTGGAGTACACGGTCGCCATCTCGAGCCCGATGATGCCGCCGCCGATGACGAGCATGCGCTCGGGCTTGACGTCGAGCAGCAGCGCGCCTGTCGAATCGACGACGCGCGGGTCCTCCGGCATGAAGGGCAGCTTCACGGCCTGCGAGCCTGCTGCGATGACGCACTTCTGGAACTTGACGACCTTCTTCTCGCCGGTCGTGTCCTGACCGGTGCCACTGGTCAGCGCCACTTCGATGTGATGCGCGTCGAGGAACTTGCCAACGCCGCGCACGATGTCTACCTTGCGTGCCTTGGCCATGCCAGCCAGGCCGCCGGTGAGCTTTTTGATCACGCCGTCCTTGAACTCGCGCAGCTTGCCGATTTCGACCGTCGGTTCACCATAGCTGATGCCGTGCTTCGCGAGCGCTTTCACCTCATCCATCACGGCCGCGGTGTGCAGCAGCGCCTTCGACGGGATGCAGCCCACATTGAGACAGACGCCGCCCAGCGTGGCGTAGCGCTCGACCAGCACCGTCTTCATGCCAAGATCGGCCGCGCGGAAGGCTGCGCTGTAGCCGCCAGGGCCGGCGCCGAGCACGAGCATTTCGCATTCGACGTCCGCCTTACCTGCGCAAGCACCTGCGGCCACCGGTGCCGGTGCAGGCGCTGCGGCGGGAGCGGGCGCCGGGGCGGCGGCAGCTGGGGCCGGGGCGGCAGCCGCAGCGCCCGCCTCGATCACGGCAACGACAGTGCCTTGTGACACCTTGTCGCCAAGCTTGACGCGCAACTCCTTGATCACACCCGCCGCTTCGGCCGGCACTTCCATCGTGGCCTTGTCGGATTCGAGCGTGACCAGTGACTGCTCTTTGGCGACCGTGTCGCCGACCTTCACCAGCACCTCGATGACGGGGATGTCCTTGAAGTCGCCGATGTCGGGGACTTTGAGTTCTATGTTCATTTTCGCTTCGCTCTAATGAAGGACGAATGAAGAAGGACGAGTGACGAAATGGTCACTCGCTTCATCAACCGTCGGCGTTGTATTCAACCATTCAGAGAGAAGGACGATCACCCAGCTTTGCGTCATTCGTCCTTCGTCCTCTCGTCCTGTAGCGCACAGCGCTACAAAGCAATCCTGCGGAAATCACTCATCAGTTGCCCGAAGTACACGTTGAAGCGTGCAGCTTCGGCGCCATCGATCACGCGGTGATCCCAGGAGAGCGAGAGCGGCAGCATCAGCCGCGGCTCGAACTCCTTGCCGTTCCACTTGGGCTTGGTCTCGCTCTTGCACACGCCCATGATGGCAACTTCCGGTGCGTTGATGATCGGCGTGAAGTAGGTGCCGCCGATGCCGCCCAGCGAGCTGATCGAGAAGCAGCCGCCCTGCATCTGGTCGGGCTTCAACTTGCCCTCGCGCGCGAGGCCAGCGAGTTCGCTCATCTCCTTCGCGATCTGTACGATGCCCTTCTGGTCGGCGTTCTTGATGACGGGCACCACCAGGCCGTTCGGTGTATCGGCTGCGAAGCCGATGTTGTAGTAGCTCTTGAGGATCAGGTTGTCGCCGTCGAGGCTCGAGTTGAAGTTGGGGAACTTCTTGAGCGCCGCGACCGTGGCCTTGATCATGAAGGCGAGCATGCTGACCTTGACGCCGCTCTTCTCGATCTCCTTGTTGAGCTGCACGCGGAAGGCCTCGAGCTCGGTGATGTCGCACTCGTCGTGATTGGTGACGTGCGGGATCAGCACCCAGTTGCGATGCAGGTTGGCACCCGAGATCTTCTTGATGCGCGACAGCGGCTTGGCTTCGACCGTGCCGAACTTGCTGAAGTCGACCTTCGGCCACGGCAGCAGGCCGAGACCGGCGCCACCGTCGCCAACGTTTGCGGCAGCGGCCGGGGCAGCGGCAGCACCGCTCATGACGCCCTTGACGAAGCCTTGCACGTCTTCGACCAGGATGCGGCTCTTCGGTCCGCTGCCCTTGACGCGACCGAGATCCACGCCAAGCTCGCGGGCGAACTTGCGTACCGACGGTGACGCGTGCGCCTTGCTGAAACCCGCTTCGTTGATGGCGTTTACGGGCGCAGGCGCCGCGACGACTGCGCTGGCCGGTGCTAGCGCAGGGCTCGGCGCCGGCGACGCGGACGCGGGTGCTGCGGGTGCCGGCGCGGGCGCGGCCGCGGCGGCCGGCGCGCTACCTGACGCGGCAGCGGCGGATTCGACGACGACAACGACCGCGCCTTCGGAGACCTTGTCACCGAGCTTGACCTTGACCTCCTTGACCACGCCGGCGGCCGTGGACGGCACCTCCATCGTCGCCTTGTCGGACTCAAGCGTCACCAGCGACTGCTCAAGCTTGACGGTGTCACCAGGCTTGACGAGGATTTCGATGACCGGAATGTCCTTGAAGTCGCCAATGTCCGGCACCTTGACCTCGACACTGCCGCCAGCCGAGGCAGTCGCTGCAGCCGATGCAGCGACGACCGGGGCCGGCGCGGCAGCGGCTAGCGCAGGGGCTGGTGCCGGCGCTGCAGCCGCAGTTTCGATCACCGCGACGACCGCACCTTCGCTGACCTTGTCACCGAGCTTGACGCGCAGCTCCTTGATCACGCCAGCGGCTTCGGCGGGCACCTCCATCGTCGCCTTGTCGGACTCGAGCGTGACGAGCGACTGCTCCTTCGCCACGGTGTCGCCTACCTTGACCAGCACCTCGATGACCGGGATGTCCTTGAAGTCTCCGATGTCCGGAACCTTGAGTTCTATGTTCATTTTCGCTTCGCTCTAATGAATGACGATTGACGAAGTGCAAGTGACGACAGGGTCACTCGATTCATCAGCCGTCGGCGTTGTATTCATGAATATCTGGGGACCAACAACTGCAAAGCTTTGCATCATTCGTCCTTCGTCCTCTCGTCCTGCGGCGCGCAGCGCTACACCGTGGTCGGGTTCGGCTTGTTCGGGTCAATGCCGTACTTGGTGATCGCGTCGGCCACCACCTTGCGCTCGAAGACGCCATCGTCCGCGAGCGCGGTGAGCGCAGCCACTGTCACGTAGAAGCGGTTGACCTCAAAGAAGCGGCGCAGGTTTTCGCGGCTGTCGGAGCGGCCAAAGCCGTCGGTGCCCAGCACTTTGTAGGTCTTCTTGATGTACGGCCGCACGCTGTCGGCGTAGATGCGCATGTAGTCCGTCGCGGCGACCACCGGGCCGGCCTTCGACATGACGCATTTGGCGACATGCGGCACCCGCGGTTCGTCCATCGGGTGCAGCAGGTTCCAGCGCTCGCAATCGATGCCATCGCGGCGCAGTTCGTTGAAGCTCGGGGCGCTCCAGATGTCGCTCTCGACGCCCCAGTCGTTGCGCAGCAGATCCGCCGCAGCGATGACTTCGCGGAGGATGGTGCCGGAGCCGGTGAGCTGCACGCGCATGCCCTTTTTCTTCTCCTTGCCACCTTCCTTGAACAGGTACATGCCCTTGATGATGTCGGCCTCGGCACCGGCGGGCATGTCGGGATGAACGTAGTTTTCGTTCATCACCGTCAGGTAGTAGTACTCGTCTTTCTGCTCGTCGAGCATGCGCTTCACGGCGTGCTGCGTGATGACAGCGACTTCGTACTGGAACGTCGGGTCATAGGTGCGCACGTTCGGAATCGAGCTGAACCAGACGTGGCTGTGGCCGTCCTCATGCTGCAGGCCTTCGCCGTTGAGCGTGGTGCGGCCCGCCGTGCCGCCGACCAGCAGACCGCGCGCGCGCATGTCGCCAGCCGCCCAGCAGAGGTCGCCGATGCGCTGGATGCCGAACATCGAATAGAAGATGTAGACCGGCAGCATCGGCACATTGTTGTTGCTGTAGCTCGTCGCGGCCGCGATCCAGTCGGCCATGCCGCCGGCCTCGTTGATGCCTTCCTGCAGGATCTGGCCGTCTTTAGCTTCCTTGTAGAACATCAGCTGGTCGGCATCGACCGGCTGGTAGTTCTGGCCCTGCTGGTTCCAGATGCCGAGCTGTCGGAACATGCCTTCCATGCCGAAGGTACGCGATTCGTCCGGAACGATGGGCACCACGTGGCGACCGATCGATTTGTCCTTGACCAGCGTGTTGAGGATGCGCACGAAGGCCATCGTGGTCGAGATCTCACGATCACCGGTGCCTTTGAGCTGCGACTCGAACGCACTCAGCTCCGGCGTCGGCAGGCTGACGCTCTTGGTGCGGCGTTGCGGCAGGTAGCCGCCCAGCGCCTCGCGGCGCTCGCGCATGTATTTGCCCTCCGGCGAATCCGGTGCCGGCTTGTAGTAGGGGTAGCTCGCGAGGTCTTCGTCCTTGACCGGGATACCGAAGCGGTCGCGCATCTGGCGCAGCGATTCGAGATCCATCTTCTTCGCCTGGTGGGCGATGTTGAGGCCCTCGCCGCTGTGGCCCATGCCGTAGCCCTTGACCGTCTTGGCCAGGATGACCGTCGGCTGGCCCTTGTGCTTGACCGCACTGTCATAGGCCGCGTAGATTTTGTGCGGATCGTGGCCACCGCGATTGAGGCGCCAAACGTCGTCGTCGGACATGTTGGCGACCATCTCGCGTAGTTGCGGATACTTGCCGAAGAAGTGTTCGCGGACGTAGGCGCCGTCGCGTGCCTTCATCACTTGATACTCGCCGTCGATCACCTCTTCCATGCGCTTGACCAACGTGCCGTCCCGGTCGCGGGCGAGCAACTGGTCCCAGTAGCCGCCCCAGATCAGTTTGATGACGTTCCAGCCGGACCCGCGGAAATCACCCTCAAGCTCCTGAATGATCTTGCCGTTACCGCGCACCGGGCCGTCGAGGCGTTGCAGGTTGCAGTTGATGACGAAGACGAGGTTGTCGAGGCCTTCGCGACCGGCCATGCTGATGGCGCCGAGTGATTCCGGCTCGTCCATCTCGCCGTCGCCGCAGAACACCCAGACCTTGCGGCCTTCGGTGTTGGCCAGGCCACGGGCATGCAGGTATTTGAGGAAACGGGCTTGATAGATGCCCATCAGCGGGCCAAGGCCCATCGATACCGTTGGCAATTGCCAGAAATCTGGCATCAACCACGGGTGCGGGTAGCTCGAGATGCCCTTGCCATCAACCTCCTGCCGGAAATTGTCCATCTGGTCCTGACTGAGGCGACCGAGCATGAAGGCGCGGGCGTAGACACCCGGCGCGCTGTGACCCTGCACGTAGACGAGATCGCCACCATGATTGGCCGACGGTGCATGCCAGAAGTGATTGAAGCCGACGTCATAGAGCGTGGCGGCGGAGGCGAACGATGAGATGTGGCCGCCGAGCTCAAGATCCTTCTTGCCGCCGCGCAACACCATCATCGCAGCATTCCAGCGCACATAGCTGCGCAGCTTGTGCTCAATCTCGTGGTCGCCCGGGCTCTTGGCCTCAAGGTGGGCCGGGATGGTGTTCAGGTAGGCCGTGTTCGGCGAGAACGGCGCTTTGCCGCCGGTGCGGCGAGCCTTGTCAAACAGCGCCTCGAGCAGGAAGTGGGCGCGCTCGTAACCTTCGTTGGCGATCACACTGTCGAGTGAGTCGAGCCAGTCACTGGTCTCCTGCGGGTCAAGGTCGTTCCGACCCGACAGATTGGGGTTTTGCATCATCTTCCTCCTTGCGTTGTCTGCCCTGCATCGCCCGCTCACGCGGCCGTTACGCACATTGTCGCGTGTGTGCGATGCACAAAATGTTGCCGTGGTGACAGGTTCGTTAATCGCACACAGTCTGGCGGCCGAATAATTCGATTCTAGGCAAAATTTCGTATCGTGGAAAGCGCTTCCAAAACAAATTACCCAGATATGGCTTTACAGCCTAATCCCCGTAGCAATTAGGCTCATCTCTTAATTCCCTCGCAAGTCGACTCTGCACGAAAATGGCCACCAAGCCCAAGCGGCGCGGGGATTTTGAAAAAAAGATGCTGCGTCAGAATCAGCGATTTTCAGCCGCGCTGGCGGGTGCTTCCTAAAATTACGGCATTGCTTCGGGTCAATCGGCCCGACGCCCCTCTGACGACACAAGGCTTTTTCATGCAGATCCGTCACCTCATCGCCATCGGCGCCGCTGTTGCATTGGCACCGCTGCTTAACCCTGCGCTTGCGCAGACCTATCCCGCCAAGGCAATCAAATTCGTAGTGCCGTTCCCGGCCGGGAGTGCCACCGACGTTGTCGGCCGCGTGCTCGCCGAGGCAATGGGCAAGGAGCTTGGGCAGCCTATCGTGGTTGATAACAAATCTGGCGCCCAGGGCACGATTGGCGCCAATGAGGTCAAGGGCGCCGCGGCGGACGGTTACACACTGCTGGTCACCACCAGCACCACGCAGGCGGCAGTAACGAGCCTGCTCAAGAAGGTGCCGTACGATCCGGCCAAAGATTTCACGCCAATCGGCAAGATCGCCACCACGCCGTTCGTGTTGATCACCAACGACAAGGTACCCGCCACCGACCTGAAAAGCTTTATCGCTTACGTCAAGGCCAACCCCGGCAAGGTGCGCTTCGGTCAGGGTTCGTCGGGGTCGTGGGTATCGGGTTCGCTATTCGCGTCGATGATCAACGGCGACATGCAGATGATCCCCTACAAGGGCATTCCGCCGGCGATCACCGACATGCTGGGCGGCAACATCGAAGTGGTCTTTGCCGACCTCGGCAATGCACAGGCCCAGATCAAGGGCGGAAAAGTGAAGGCCTTTGGCGTGACCAGCACCAAGCGTGCCGGGGCGTTGCCGGATCTGCCGGCGATCGCGGAACAGGTGCCCGGTTACGAACTGGTGCCCTGGTTCGCGCTCATGGCACCGGCCAATCTGCCGAAAGACGTAGCCGCGAAGCTCACCGGCACGCTGCAAAAAGTGCTCGCCAGTGCTGAGGTCAAGACCAAATTGCACGCCGGCGGCTTCGATATCGACTCTACTGACGCCGCCACCCTTGCCCGTCTGATCGACAGCGAGGTCAAGCGCTGGGGTCAGCTCACCAAAGCAGCGAAGATCGAGGCGGAATAGACACCCGCATCGCACGATGACGGGTATGACCGACCAGAAACCAATCGAGGTCGTCAGCGCGACACGCCTGTCTCGCGCCGACTTTATGCAGCGCTCCGCGCTAGGCCTGTCGCTGCAGCGGCTGGCCGACGCGCGAATTACCGCCAGCATTGCGTTCCAGAACCGGGTCGGGCTGCCAGCCGTTTATAACCATCGTCTGGCGCAAAGCAGCGCGGAAGTGCTGTTGTTTGTCCACGACGATGTCTGGATTGATGACATTTATCTAGCCGATCGACTGCTGCAGGCCTGCGCGGCATTTGATGTCGTAGGCGTGGTGGGCAACACCCATTGCGGGGAACGCCAGGTATCGTGGGCGTTTACCGATGAGCACCTGACGTGGGATGCCGAGGAACGTCTCAGTGGCGCCATCGCCAATGGGACCGAGCCTTTTGGCCGCGTGTCAAGGTTCGGATCGAGTACGACATCATGTCGGCTGGTCGATGGGGTATTCATCGCGGTGAACAGGGCGGCGGCAGTGCACCGTGGCGCCCGTTTCGACGAACAGTTCAGCTTCCATTTCTACGACATGGACTTCTGTCGCGAGGCCCATGCGCGTGAACTCCGAATCGGCACCTGGCCGATCAGCATCACCCACCAGAGTGGCGGCAACTTTCGCAGCGACGAGTGGCGAGAAGCCTGCAATCGCTATCGGCAAAAGTGGGAAATATCGGCAGTTGCCCGTGCGCAATGACCGGGCGCTGACGCGCAACACCACCGATCGTCAAATGCCAGGCGACCAACAACCCGGCGGCGAGACCAGTCCGGCGGTACCGACCGGATAGCAAATGATCAGCCCGCCAGTGCCTTCCGGGGTGACACTTTGGCGACGGCATCGGCAATGGCGCGAATATGTGCTGGCGTCGTGCCACAGCAGCCGCCGACGATGTTGACGAGGTTACTCTGAGCGAACTCTCTCAGGAAGCCGCTGGTCATCGCCGGCGTCTCGTCGTACCCTGTCTCCGACAGGGGATTGGGCAGGCCTGCGTTGGGATACACACTCACGAAGGCCTCCGGCGCGATTTTCGCCAGCTCCTCAATGTGCGGCCGCATGGCGACTGCGCCGAGCGCGCAGTTGATCCCCACCGACAGCGGTTTCGCATGACGGACGCTGTTCCAGAACGCTGCGACGGTTTGCCCGGAGAGGGTACGCCCCGACGCATCGGTGATGGTCCCCGAAATCATCAGGGGCGGCGGATCGCGATCATCCTCAAACACAGATTGGTACGCAAACAATGCCGCCTTGGCGTTGAGCGTATCGAAGATGGTCTCCACCAACACCAGATCGATGCCGCCTTCAATCAGCCCTTCAAGTTGCTCGGTGTAAGCAACGACCAGCTCATCAAAGGTCACGTTGCGTTTTGATGCATCGTTGACATCGGGCGAAATACTGGCGGTACGGTTGGTCGGGCCGAGCGCGCCGGCTACGAAGCGCGGCTTGTCTGGCGTCTTCTTCGTCCACTCGGCACAGCACTCGCGCGCAAGCTTGGCGGCCTCGCGATTCATCGCGTGCACCATGTGCTCGAGCTCGTAATCGGCCATCGCGATCGAAGTGCCGTTGAAGGTGTTCGTTTCGATGATGTCGGCGCCGGCCGCGAGATAGCCATTGTGGATCTCGCGGATCACCTCGGGCTTGGTCAGCACCAGCAGGTCATTGTTGCCCTTGAGATCGCAGCTGTGATCGCGGCAGACGTGGCCGCGATAGTCGGCTTCGCCGAGCTTGTACTGCTGCACCATCGTGCCCATGCCGCCGTCCAGGATCAGGATGCGTTGGCTAAGCAGTTCGGCGAGGCGCTGGCGGCGGGTCATGATCGGTGTTCGGCTATCTGGGTTCAGGCGGCAATTTTCTCATGCTTGCCCGGCGCGACCGCGCGCGCACTGGCGGCCACTGCGGCGACCGGCCGCGCGAGCTTGCGCGGCGGCGCAACGCGCAGCCCGGTGAGCATCGTATCCACGAATGCTTCGGCATGACGGCCCAGGTCATAGGCGCCTGGGTCGAGCAGCCACTCGTGCATGACGCCGACCATGAACGAATGCAATATCTGCATCACGAGCGCGGTGTCGGTGTCGGGCGGCAGCTGGCCCAGCTTGACGGCGTCGCGCAGCAGGATCTCCATCTTGCTGTGACACTCGCAGCGGCTCTCCTGCTCGCGCTCGAACATCGGCGCCATTTCGCCGGTCTTCTCGCATTTGTGGAACATGATGTCGAACACCGTCTGCTGCTGTTTCGACACGGCGACCTGGCTTAGTGCATGGACAGTAAGCTTGCGGATCGAGCCCAGCGGATCGTCACCCGCGACCGCGGTGATCTCGTTGAACATGGCCTCCATCGGTAGCGTCGCGCGTTCGCACATCGCATGCACGAGTTCGCTCTTGTCCTTGAAGTGCCAATAAATCGCGCCGCGCGTCATGCCGGCGGCCTGCGCGATGTCGTTCAGGGTCGAAGCGGCAACGCCCTTCTCCTGAAATACGCGCTCGGCGGCGTCGAGCAGCGCCGCATGGGTGCTTTCGGTCTCAAGTCGTGTCTTGCGCGCCACGTAGTCACTCCTTCCGGGCTGCAGCGCTTCAACTGCGGGCCTCGATCGGGCCTGCTACTGCGCGCAGCGACCGCCGCCGGTGGCTTCCGGTGACGGCATTAAACATTCATGAATGTATGTATACTACCACCATTCCAGTCCCAACCCAGTAGCGCGTACCGGGCAATTCCCTGTACGCAGGCGCCGTCTCTGCCGTGCGCTGCGTGTACTGAGGGACCGCGAAACTTCGATTGGCCTCGCCTCCTGCTTTTTCCATCGCCATGCATCTCCGCACGCTTCTGAAGAGCTCCAAGTCAGCTCAAGCCACCCCCATTCCCTCGCGTCTGCGCACCGTCGCAGTCCTCGCGGTGCCGCTCTTCGCCGCCGCACTGATCGCCGGTTGCGGCAAGAAGGCCGATGCTCCGGCCGCCGGCGGTGCAGCCGGAGGCGCGCCACCACCTGCCGAGGTGGGCGTGGTGACCGTTGCGCAGCGTGATGTCGGTCTCATCACCGAACTGCCGGGCCGTCTCGAGGCCTCGCGCGTGGCACAGGTCCGCGCGCGCGCCGCCGGCATCCTGCAGAAGCGCCTGTTCCGCGAGGGCAGCGATGTGCGCGCAGGGCAGGCGCTGTTCGCGATTGACGCGGCGCCATATCAGGCGACCTTGCAGAGCGCGCAGGCCAGCGTGGCACGTGCCGAATCGAACCTCGCGCAGGCGACTGCGCAGGCCGACCGCTTCAAGCCGCTGGTCGAGGCCAACGCGATCAGCAAGCAGGACTACGTGA
>Ga0116193_1003180_pt1 | contig 11987 bp, 11 predicted proteins | sample AD_UKC115_MetaG_FD_89892 | JGI IMG/M metagenome (GOLD analysis project Ga0116193, IMG submission 89892) | Active sludge microbial communities of municipal wastewater-treating anaerobic digesters from Hong Kong - AD_UKC115_MetaG | ecosystem: Engineered > Bioreactor > Anaerobic > Digestate...
ATAATTTTCATGATTTAAATATAAAAAGGATCAAGCTAAGCATTTTTTATTTTTTAGAGCGGTTAGGAGATACTTTATTGGCCAACTGCCCACAAGCCGCATCAATATCTTTACCCCTGCTTTTGCGCAGATGCGTGTTTACTCTATGTTTTGATAAATAATGTAAAAACTTCATAGTTGTTTCCTCGTCTGGTTTGGTAAAACGAGCATTATCTATCGGGTTGTATTCAATAATATTTACCATGTGTACAGGCACTTTTCTATACAACTTCATTAATTCATCTGCATCTTGTAAACTATCATTAAAATTTTTAAAGAGAATGTATTCAAACGTTATTTGATTATTTGTTTTTTTATAGAAATAATTTAAGGCCTCTATTAATGCTTGTATAGTATTGGTTTCATTAATAGGCATAATTTCATTGCGCTTTTTGTCGTTTGCTGCGTGTAAAGACAGAGCTAAATTAAATCGAACACCATCCTCTCCCAATTGCTTAATTATTTTAGCCACACCAGCTGTGGAAACGGTTACACGCCTAGCGCTCATGCCCAGTCCTTCGTTAGATGTTATGCGCTCTATAGCTTTTAATACATTTTTATAGTTCAACAAAGGTTCGCCCATACCCATAAATACAATATTGCTCAATTTTTTTCCAGAAGTTTTTTCAGCTTCTTTATTTAATAACACTGCTTCATCATAAATTTCATCAAATAATAAATTACGTTTACGATCCATATAACCTGTAGCACAAAATTTACAATTCAAACTACAGCCTATTTGCGATGACACACAAGCCGTTTGTCTGTTTTCTGTTGGAATCAATACGCCTTCTATTGCATGCCCATCAAATGTTTTAAACCGAGTTTTTATAGTGCCATCCGTGCTTTGTTGTACCGTATCTATTTTTAATGCAGGAAAAGAAAATGTTTCCGAAAGGGTTGCTCTTAGCTCTTTGCTTAAATCCGTCATATCTTCAAAACTCGTAGCCCCTTTTTTCCATATCCATTCATATACTTGCTTAGTTCTAAATTTTTTTTCATTTATAGATACGAAATAAGTAGTCAATTCCTCTAAACTTAAATGGCGAATATTTTGTAGTACAGGCTTATTCATGAAGGCAAAGGTACTATGGTTTAGCCTAGAAGGATTAACTTTGTGAACTTTAATAGTAAAAATGAAAACTGTATATATAATCGATTCCATACGCACACCAATAGGCCGTTACGGCGGCAAATTAAGTACTATTCGCCCAGATGATTTATTAGCACATGTTATTAAAGCCTTAGTGCAACGCAATAAAACGATAGATGTAAATGCTATTGAAGATGTAATAGCTGGAGCAGCTAATCAAGCAGGAGAAGATAATCGAAATATAGCTCGCATGGCCGCTTTGCTGGCAGGATTGCCTGTAACTGTAGCAGGAACTACCGTTAATCGTTTATGTGCATCTGGTTTACAAGCCATTATGGATGCTGCACGAGCCATTATGTGCAATGAAGGTGAATTGTATATTGCTGGCGGTGTAGAAAGTATGACCCGTGCACCTTTTGTAATACCTAAAAGTGATAACGCTTGGAATAGAAAAGCTGAAATGTTTGATACGACTATGGGTTGGCGGTTTATTAATAAACAATTAGCAGAAATGTATCATCCATATACTATGGGCGAAACAGCCGAAAATGTTGCGAAGCAATGGAAAATAAATAGATCAGAACAAGATGCTTTTGCCTTATCATCACAACAAAAATATTTTGAGGCATTAAAAAATAATAAATGGAAAGATGAAATTATTCCGGTTGAAATTATGGAAGGAAAAACAAGTATACAATTTGATACAGATGAACATCCACGGCAAACATCATTAGAAAAATTAGCTGCACTACAACCTGCTTTTATAAAAGATGGAACGGTTACAGCAGGAAATGCATCTGGAATTAATGATGGTGCTGCAGCTATGTTATTAGCCAGTGAAGAAGCTGTAAAAAAATACTATTTAAAACCAATGGCTAGAATTATTTCTATGGCTGTTGCCGGTGTTAATCCTTCTATAATGGGCATTGGACCTGTACCTGCCACACAAAAAGCCTTACAACGTGCAGGGTTAAAAATAGAAGATGTAGATTTAATTGAATTAAACGAAGCCTTTGCATCTCAAAGTTTAGTTTGTATACAAGAGTTACAATTAGATAGTAATAAAGTAAATGTAAATGGTGGGGCTATTGCTATTGGCCATCCTCTTGGATGTAGTGGTGTACGTATTTCTACTACATTATTACACGAAATGAACCGTAGAAAAAGCAAATATGGATTAGCCACAATGTGTGTTGGAGTAGGACAAGGAGCTACGGTGATTTATGAGAATATGATTAAATAACAAGCTAAAAGATATTTCTATCGTTGATAAAAAATATGAATATATATAAATTACTTTTTTTATTATTTCCTATTTCTGCTTTTGCACAAGCAAATTTAGGCACCATACAAAAAAAATGGATTATATCCTTTATCCCTAAAGGATATGAAATGCGGAATGCCTGTTTGTATTTTTATGATGACAATGGAAAAATTACTAGAGAAGAGGAATATGATTCAAAATTCAAATTATGGAATGTTTCTTATTATTTATATAATCAAGATTCTTTAGGAAAAAATAAAATAAAAAATAATCAGAAAAATATTTCCAATGTTTTTTATTACAGAGATACTCTTATAATGAAGAGCGAATGGTTACGCTACGATACTGTTGAAGAAAGAAGAATGTATAAATATGACACAAACAATCTATTAATAGAATGTCTACAATTTAAAAAAGACGGTAATGATTTTTATCAAAAATATATCTATGTATATAATCAAGAAAATAAGATTTTAAATGAAATTTTTTATTGGCATGATACTACAGATTATGCTTCAAAAACTACTTACACTTATAATGATAAAGGACAATTGGCTTTTAAAATACTAGATTTTAAAATGCATAATTGGAAAACAAAAAGTGAATATATATATAATAGGGAACTACTTCATAAAGAAATTTATACATCTCCTAGCGAAAACATGGAATTTATACATACCTATAACAAGCAAAATAAAATTGCTTTAATAGACTATTTAAAAAATAAAAAAATTATTGGCAAAGACATTACTATATATAATAAAGAAGGGGAAAAAAAATTGCTGTTATCTGTACGTAAAAAAGAAAAAGTAAAATCTGAGAAGGGTGTTCCAGCTGCACCAATGAATACAGTAATCCCGGCTAGTCAAGAATAATACTAATTTTATATGTATTAGAAATATATAAAATATGAAAAAACTAATTATGCTACGAGGCTTACCGGGAAGCGGTAAATCAACATATGCAAAAAAATTATTAGAAGAAAATCCTAATGCATATAAACGCATTAACAGAGATGATTTACGCATGATGTTCGATAATGGTCATACTAGCACAGGCAATGAAAAATTTGTAACAAAAGTGCGAGATCTTTTAATCATCAAAGCGTTAGAAGAAGGCAAGCATGTTATTGTGGATGATACCAATCTTTCTGAAAAAAATAAAACAGGTATTCAAGAATTAGTGGATCAATTTAATAAAGAACATAATGATTCGGTACAAGTAGAAATTATAGAAATGAAAATACCGTTAGAAGAATGTATTAAACGAGATGCACAACGAGAAAAGCCAGTAGGAAATAAAATTATAAAAGCTATGCATCGGCAATTTTATCAAAAAAAAGATATATTATATACGCCACAAAATGAGTTATTACCCAAAGCCATTATGTGTGATTTGGATGGAACATTAGCATTATTAAATGGACGTAGCCCTTATGATGCGACTTTATGCGATAAAGATTTACTGAATGTTCCCGTAGCTAATACATTAAAAAATTATGCACAATTAGGTTATGCTATTATTTTATTATCGGGAAGAAAAGATTCCAGTAGAGATAAAACGGAAGCCTGGCTAGAACAATATAACATACCGTATAATACCTTATTAATGCGATCTGTAGATGATAATAGAAAAGATGCCATTGTTAAGAAAGAAATATTCGATGCTAATATAGTAGGTAAATACTATATAGAATTTGTATTAGATGATAGAGATCAAGTAGTAGATATGTGGCGACAAGAATTAGGCCTAGCATGCTTTCAGGTATATTATGGAAATTTTTAGGCCTCTCTTAATCTCTCCAAAGGAGAGAAAATAAGTCAACTACACAAATGGATTGCATAGTTGATATGGCCATAAAAAAAATTTCTTTCCAACCCTTTACTATCCACAGCTTCTATCGTTAGAGAACGCTGCGGATATATAGTATGAAACAAAATAATGAAAAACAACAATTGTATGCTCTGTAGTTTAGTTGTCATTTACCGAAAAGGCTGCCGGATACGTAAAGAAAACACAAAGAATACGTTTATGCGATATGTATGAGAATAAACAGATGTTGATAACTTACGCTAGATATCTATTACGTTTCATACATTTATTCAAGATGTATTTGCCAAACAATTAGAGCTAAAGCAGATTTAGAACATGCATCATAAATTATGAAAGGAAATGATAGTATCAAATACTTTAATGAATGGAAACCATCACTAAAATAGCTGCGAAAGGCAAGTATCGTTTTATGATAGGTGATATGCAGCAGATGGTAAAATCTTCGTGATTTTAAAAGCCCAGAATTGATTCTTAGTCTTTTTATCTTTGAGGTGATTTATGGTACAAAATAAACTACAACGATTTGCAGCTATTAAAACGTTTTCTAATGTACTAGAACGCCCACAAAATATAGCTGGAAAGTGGAATAAAATTTTTAAAAATAATAATCCTATAACATTAGAGTTGGCTTGTGGTAAAGGAGAATATACAATTGGATTAAGTCGATTATATCCTAACAAAAATTGTATTGGTGTAGATATTAAAGGAAATCGTTTATGGGTGGGCGCTAAACAAGCAATGGAAGAGGCTTTGGCTACTGTGGCTTTTTTGCGCACGGAGATAGAAAAGATTGATCAATATTTTGATAAAAATGAAGTAAGTGAACTATGGATCACGTTTCCTGATCCGCAATTGCGTAATTCAAAAGCAAAAAAACGATTAACACATCCTAATTTTTTAAGACTATATCAAAATATATTAATTGATAAAGGAGTTATACATTTAAAAACAGATTCGCCCCTATTATATTATTTTACTAAATATATAATTTCGATTTTTGAATTAACGGTTTTGAATGCTATAGATGATGTATATACGCAATCAACTATTTCTACAGAATTAAATATTAAAACATATTATGAGGGTTTAGATATTGCAAAAAGCAATCGAGTACATTATCTATCTTTTATGCTTGATAAACCATTAGATAAATCAAAAGATATACGTATAAAAGAATGGCGCTATGAAGAACCGATTGGTAGTGTTAAAATAACTGTGTAAAGTGTAGATTGGCATAGTAGTAAGGTGATTAGGATTACCAAAGCTGCCGTTGCCGATCGATATTTCTTAACTTTAAAACACAGCTATTATTATGCAAACCGACCAACAATTCAAAGCTTTTTTCAAAGAGAAGGTCAAATTAGAAAAAGCTTATATGATTGTTTGGATGAATGCCATTGTATTTAAGGTAAGGCAAGAAAGCAAAGCAATCGACAAAGCGGTACACATTGCTGTAGGCCTTAATAATAGAGGATAGAAAGAAATATTAGGTATGTGGCTATCTCAAAACGAGAGTGCTTCCTTTTGGATGAATGTCTTAACAGATTTAAAAACTCGTGGAGTAGAAGAAATTCGTATCAGCAGCACTGACAATTCAAAAGGATTTACCGATGCTATCAAAACTATTTATCCCAACACTCAAACTCAAATCTGCATTGTACATCAATTACGCAACTCCTTAAAATTTGTAGTATGGAAAGATAAAAAACAGTAGCCATAGCCCTAAAGAAAATCTATGATGCTTCTGATGAACAAACAGTCTTACATTATTTAGAAAGCGTTGAACAAATATGGAATGTAAAAATTTAAACTTTTACACAGTTATTTTAACATTCTCAATAAAAAGGTCGAATCTTGTTGAATCGACCTTTTTAGAGTATTTATTTTTTACTCATTACTTATTGGGCATTATTGTCTTCTTGACTGTCAGTATTATTTAAGTCTAGTGTGTATCCATACAACACATTTTCTGATCCTGGATAAAACCCTTCTAATTTTACACGACTACTACTCTTTAAGACCTCTTGTAGTTCCTCTACTGTTTTTATATCCTGGCCATTTACATTTGTTATTACAAAGCCTTCTTTCATTTGAGTGCTTTTAAGGGTACCTCCTGTGATTTTTTTTACCAACACACCTCCTGCAAAACCGTAATTGGATGCTTTTTTACCATCATAATTTTCAAATTGTCCGCCTAATTTATCAATGGTAGCTTCTGATTTTACTATATCATAAGTGCCGACTTTATTTTTTAAAGTAACAGTTATAGTATGTTCTTTTCCGTCTCTTACATAAGTAACCGCAATTTTATCTCCTGGTTTGTAACGAGCAATTTGCTCTACCATTTCTGGACCTGTAGCAACCAGGGTATTATTTATTTTAGTAATATAATCTCCTTTGCGAATACCGCTTCCAGCTAAAGAGCCATCTTTCGCAACATCCATAACAAATACTCCTATCTGACCATCATTCTTAATGCCGGCTGCCTTTCTTTGTTCATCAGATAATTGATCGTTAGGGTAAGAAATGCCCAAAAAGGCACGTTGAACGGTTCCAAATTTAATTAAATCATTCACTATTTTCTTTACAATATTTACTGGAATGGCGTATGAATAACCAGCATAGGATCCTGTAGGAGAAGCTATGGCTGAGTTGATCCCTATCAACTGTCCCATCGTGTTTACTAAAGCCCCACCACTATTGCCAGGATTTACTGCCGCATCTGTTTGAATAAATGACTCAACAGGTATTTTACTTTGTCTAAAATTAATGTTGATCGATCTTGCTTTAGCACTTACTATACCGGCGGTAACTGTAACATCTAAATTAAGTGGGTATCCTACGGCCAATACCCATTGACCTAGTTTTACATCATCTGAATTGCCAAATAATAAATAGGGTAAATTTTTGCCTTCTATTTTTAACACAGCTATATCACTACTAGGGTCGTTACCAACTAGTTTGGCTTTATATGTTTGTTTGCTACTAAGAGTTACGGCCATTTCATCAGCTCCATCAATTACATGGTTATTGGTTACAATATATCCATCCTCACTAATAAGCACGCCCGAACCAGCAGCACGTTGTTCAGGAATTATTTGTATACGAGGGCCATTAAAAAAATCTTCAAAAGGATCTCCTTCACCAAAAAAATCTCCAAATGGATTCTTGCGCTGAGGCAAATTATTGGTAATTTGTTTTGCCTTAGTTTTTGTTCTAATATGTACTACCGCAGGAGTAGCAGTTTGTGCAGCAGCCGTAAAATCGATAGGATCTCCAGGTTTTCCATCTTTATCGAAAAAACTGGCATAGTTTACTGGAATTTTATTGTTGTCTAAGAAAGCCACAGAATTGTCATTCTGCCATTTGTTATAACTCCAAACACTTGCTATTGCAGTAAGAGCACTTATTGCTATTACCAAAATAATCTGTTTAAATTTCATGGTTTATTCTTATTTTGATTGAAAAATTTAAGGCCACTAAGTTACAAAGAAAGCATATTGTTCATTATGGTTTTAAAAATTGTCCCTCGTATTTTAACAATTTTTTTAATTTTCGAGCTTATAAACTTTTATACAATTGTAAAATTTTAAACGCATACTTTAGCTTTGTCTTGTTTCTTCTCTTCATTACATCCTATTATACGTTACTTTGTGTATGAAAAAAATAGATATTATCGCCCTCTGGGTTTTTGCAACAGTTAGTGCTCAAGCACAACAGATCTCTCAATTTGTTGATAAGAGTTGGAAAGAAGTGTATCGTCCTAGCGCACCTATCATTAATAACTTAGTGCATACTACATTAGAAGCAAAATTTGATTACAATAGAAGTTGTATGTACGGTAAAGTATGGCTAACGTTACATCCACATTTTTATTCAACAGATTCCCTTACGCTCGATGCAAAAGGTATGGATATAAAACAAGTTGCTTTATTTAAAGATGGGTCACTAAAAAATTTAAAATTTAATTATGTAGATTCGTTAACCCTGCATATTCAATTGGATAAAATATATACGAAGGATGAAAAATATATTATTTATATCGATTATATATCAAAACCCAATGAATTGAGGCAAAAAGGTAGTGCTGCTATTCAAGATGCTAAAGGTCTTTATTTTATAAACCCTAAAGGAGAAGAAGACAAGCCTACACAGATATGGACTCAAGGAGAAACAGAATCTAATTCAACTTGGTGTCCGACTATTGATAAGCCCAATCAAAAAACTACCCAAGAAATATACATGACCGTTCCTGATAAATATGTTACATTATCAAACGGATTATTAATAAGCCAACAAAAAAATAATGATGGCACTAGAACCGACTATTGGAAAATGGATTTGCCTCATGCTCCATATTTAATGTTTATGGGAGCTGGAGAATATGCCATTATTAAAGACTCCTATAACAACAAGGAAGTAAACTATTATGTAGAAAAGCCCTATGAATCAATGGCTCGACAGATTTTTGGCAAAACACCTGAAATGATTCGTTGTTTTTCTGTTTTGACAGGAGTAAAGTTCCCTTGGCCAAAATATGATCAAATGGTTGCAAGGGATTATGTAAGTGGGGCCATGGAAAATACAACTGCAACGTTACATCAGGAACAAGCACAGCAAAATGCTCGTCAATTAATTGATCAAAATAGATGGGAAGATGTTATATCACATGAGCTTTTTCATCAATGGTTTGGCGATTTAGTTACTTGTGAGAGCTGGAGTAATATAACGCTTAATGAGTCATTTGCGACATATGGCGAAATTCTTTGGCGAGAGTATAAATATGGTAAAGAATCAGCACAAGAACATTTTTATCATGATCTACAAGCCTACTTAGAATCTAATAGTGAGCATAAAAATTTAGTTCGATTTTATTACGCAGATAAGGAAGATCTTTTTGATAATGTTAGTTATCCTAAAGGAGGATGTATTTTACATATGCTGCGTTATGTTGTAGGAGACAGTGCCTTTTTTAAATCATTAAATCTCTATTTAAATACTAATAAATTTAAATCTGCAGAAGCTCATCAGTTGCGACTTGCTTTCGAAGAAGTTACTGGTCAAGATTTAAATTGGTTTTTTAATCAATGGTACTATGGAAACGGTCACCCTAAACTAGATATTCATTACACCTATGATAGTATAGAAGGAAGGATTAATGTACATGTTAAACAAATGCAAGAAAGTAAAAAAATATTTTATTTACCCTTTGCTATTGATGTGTATGATCAAAATCAGATAAAGAGATACAATGTGGTATTGAATAAGTTAGAACAAGTCTTTAGCTTGCCCGCTAGCCAACAATATGACCTTGTTAATGTAGATGCTGATAAATATTTAGTATGTGCAAAGGAAGATCATAAATCTCTTTACCATTACATGTATCAATATAAAAATGGTAAAAATTATATTGATAAAATAGAAGCTCTAGAATATTTTGATGAACATCTAAACGACCCATTAGTACGTAATGTATTAATACAGGCATTACAGGATAAGAATTATTTGCTAAGAATAAAAGCCTTAAAGATTTTTCAAAAAGAAGAAAAAATTACCCTACAAGAAGAGAATTTGATATATACCATAGCGAAAAAAGATCCTTATAGATTAGTGAGGGCAAGCGCTATTGACGTGTTGTCCAATATGGATAAAAAAACATATAAATCCTTTTTCTCAAATGCAACAAAAGATTCCTCATATACTGTTGCTGGATATTCACTGAAAGCATTGATGTTTATAGATAAAACAGCTGCTTTTCGGCTTGCTAAAACTTTAAAAATAGATGCGAAAGATCAACTGGAAGAAACAATAGAAATAGTTAAAATAGTTAATAAAACAGACAATGATTTTGAGGCTACCATTAAAGCATATCAGCAACTAGAATTGGAAGACAAAATCGAACAAACAAGAGCTTTCATATATTACTTGAGTGTTGTAAAAAATACAGAAAAATTGAAAAAAGGGCTAAGTACAATTTTTGAATTTAGAGATATGACAAAGCATAAATCACCTCACGTACAAGCACTTATAAATGAAGAATTAAAATTGCTTATAAAGTTGAAGAAAAGACTTCAGAAAGGAGCCAACAATGATGCACAAATTGAATATATAAAAACTCAACTAGTGGTTTAATAAACATTCAACAAACTTATAAAACTGTTTAGATTATCAATGATTTACACAATGCTTCATGCTCTTAATCCAAACTACTTATTGTTGCTCATTCGTTGAAAGGCATTTATTTTGCGTACACCTATCAATAGACACAACCAACCTAAAATAAAAAATACTCCACCAATAGGCGTAGCAAAACCCAACACGTTCAATTCTACAAAAGTCAATACGTACAATGATCCGGAAAATAGTATAGTACCAATAATGAAAAACAAGGTTGCATACCTAAATATTTTTTTCGGATGGTTATATTGTATCCATCCCAGTGCAAGCAATGCGATGGTGTGATAAAATTGGTAGGTTACACCAGTTCTAAACGATTCTATCTTTTTTTCTACTACCATACCTTGTAATGCATGCGCTCCAAATGCACCTAGCATAACTGCTGTAATGCCAAATAAACAGCCCCATATTAAAGATATTTTATACATTTTTCAATTGTTTTTGATAACGTATCAATAGCAACGCTTTCATCATCAATAATTACATCTGCTTGTGCATAGTACATTATGCGCTCTTGTAAATGCTGTTCAATAAACAGCATCAACTCTTGTTGATTATATTTTTTGATAATTGGTCGATTCTCCTGTTCTTGTTGTAAACGATTATATATTATTTTTTTTGAAAAATTAAGCCAAACTGTAGTACCAAAAGATTTCATCAAAGCCATATTGTCTCCAAAACAAGGAAGACCGCCACCACAAGCCATCACAAATTTTTCATACTTATCTAATATTTTTTGAAGCAGTACGCGTTCAGTATTTCTAAAATATTCCTCTCCTTCTTTAAAAATATTAACAATAGATAAATCTTCTTGTTTTGCAATCTCATTGTCTGTATCTATCAAAGGAATGCCCCAATGATGGGCTAGCTTTTTTGCCCAATAAGATTTCCCAACTCCCATATAGCCAATCAAAAAAATACGCATAAATAATAATAAAATTACATTTGATATTTATATAATAGGATACTATGCATCGATATTTTATTGAAGTAGCATATAACGGAACCAACTACAGCGGTTTTCAAACACAATTAAATGCAAATACAATTCAGGCAGAAATTGAAGCCGCATTAAAAAAAATTCTTCGAATGCCTATTACCCTAACAGGTTCTTCCCGTACAGACGCTGGTGTACATGCAATGCAAAATTTTTTTCATGCTGACTTTAACATTGAATTTAAACAACAAAAACTATACAACTTAAATGCTGTATTACCTTCTGATATTGTTATAAAAAATATATACCCTGTAACTAATAAAGCTCATGCTCGATTTGATGCAATAGAAAGAGAATATCAATATTTTATATCGACACACAAAAAACCGTTTACAAAAGCTTATTCCTATTATCACCCTTATACATTACAATTAAATGCATTACAACAAGCTGCCAAAATAATACAAGAACAACAAGACTTTACATCATTTTCAAAACAACATACACAGGTAAATAATTTTTTTTGCAATGTATATAGCTCTCAGTGGATTGCTTTAAAAACAGGTTGGCTATACCATATTAGGGCAAATCGGTTTTTAAGAGGTATGATAAAAGGATTGGTCGGAACAATGCTGCGTGTCGGC
>Ga0116193_1003181_pt1 | contig 11986 bp, 10 predicted proteins | sample AD_UKC115_MetaG_FD_89892 | JGI IMG/M metagenome (GOLD analysis project Ga0116193, IMG submission 89892) | Active sludge microbial communities of municipal wastewater-treating anaerobic digesters from Hong Kong - AD_UKC115_MetaG | ecosystem: Engineered > Bioreactor > Anaerobic > Digestate...
ATGGATGTTCAACTGCGCTGAAAAGCCCGTCCATGAATAATCCCATTTATCCCTGCCTCTGGTTCGACGGAAAAGCCAAAGAAGCAGCCCTCCTCTACTGTTCGCTCTTCGGCCCGTCGGCCATCACGTCCGAAAGCCCGCTGGTGGTTACCTTTGAGCTTTCCGGACAAAAATTTATGTGCCTCAACGGAGGCCCCTACTTCACCATTAACCCCTCGGTCTCTTTTTATGCAGTACTCGAAACCGAAGCTGAAGTGGACCACGCCTGGCAAACCCTGCTGGAAGGCGGCTCGGTGCTGATGCCGCTCGACCGGTACGACTGGAGCGCAAAATATGGCTGGCTGCAGGACCGGTTTGGCGTCAACTGGCAACTCTCACTCGGCAAGACGGAAGAGATCGGGCAGAAATTCACCCCTACCCTCATGTTTACCGGCGACCAGAATGGCCGGGCCGAAACAGCCATCCGGTTTTATACTTCGGTGTTCGAAGCTTCGTCGGTGGCCGGCATCCTGCGCTATGCCCCCGGCGATAACGATGTGGCAGGAAACATCAAACATGCGCAGTTCCGGTTGGGAGGACAGCTCTTTATGGCCATGGACAGTTCGCTGCCTCACCCCTTTAGCTTCAACGAAGCCGTTTCGTTTGTCGTCGAGTGTGAAACCCAGTCCGAAATCGACTATTATTGGGAAAAACTCTCGGGCCACCCCGAAGCAGAACAGTGCGGCTGGCTTAAAGATCCGTTTGGCATTTCGTGGCAGATTGTTCCCGCTATCCTCTCCCAGCTGATGAATAAACCTGAAAAAGCCGAACGGGTAACTGCGGCACTGCTGAAAATGAAAAAGCTGAATATCGAAGCACTGAAAAATGCCTGATACTCTGGGGTTCTCCTGCGTCGTCATCCACAGATAAATGGCTGGATGGCTAAATGGTTGAATGGTTTTACTATCGAATAGCTGATGCGCTTTCTGACACCCGCGACGGGTGAAATGGTTATAGACGCAGAGCAAAACTTCCCCGGCCCTTGAACCTGCAACATGAAGTTTTGAAAGGGTCCCCATTTAAATTCCACCGTTATGAATACATCCGAAAAAGCTTACATTGGTTGTCCGGTACAATATGCCAGGCTGTTTATCGCAGGGAAATGGCAAATGGGCATTCTGTGGAATTTGCGGAATCAGCCGTTGCGTTTCAGCGAAATAAAAAATCTGCTTCCGGGAATATCCGACAAAACATTGATGCAGGAACTGGACTTCTTTGTTCATGAAAAAGTAATCGAACGCAAAACCTGCAGATTTCCTTCCCCGAGGGTGGAATATAACCTTTCGGGCAAAGGACGGAGTTTAATCCCGGTCATCACCACCATCGTTGAGTGGGGCTATTGCTTTTTGCAGGATCAAAAAGCCGACAAAAAAATGAGCCTCACCCCGTCTTCGGTTATACAGTCCATTGAAAACAGTATGGCAGAAATTGAGTAACCGTTTTTATGGTTTGGGAAATATTATTCCATATTTAGACGCAATGGCAACCAGTCTTGGAATGTCAGGTGCCGTTTGCGGCACAGGCGGAAGCTGCACTTCGCCTGCCGGCTCACTCATTTCAATAAAATATTTTTCAAAACCGCCCGGAGTCAGTAACATCAGCGTTTCCAATGTTTCTGTCTGGATTTTAAAAGAGTGCTGGATATCCTTCGGCAAAAACATAACATCGCCGGGTTTGGCCTCAAAGGTTTGCTGGCCTACCGTATATTGCACCTCGCCGTCCAGGATCAAAAAAGTTTCATGCTCCCGGGTGTGGGTATGAGGCGGCGGCTCCAGTCCCCGGCGTTCGGTGGCGCGCAGTAGGGAATACGTTCCGCCGGTTTGCTCGGCACTCACCAGCAAAGACATCAAATGACCGATATACCAATAAGAGTTTTCTTTATTTCGGCTGGCAAGCAGCGGCGGGATAAAAGCCTGCTTTTTTACATTTCCTGCCCAAACTTCCGGTACAACAAACAGGCAGCCCATCATCCCCATCGTGTTTAAAAATGCTTTTCTTGACAACATCGTACACTGTTTTTAGTTATTCCCTCTCAAAGATAAATGGCAGTTTACCCCAAAAATCAGTCGGCTTACCAAAAGGTAAGCCGTGCAAGCCCCCCGATTTACCTCTGCGGAACGGGGTCAAAATTTTGTGTGTTGCAGGGAGGCCGAGAGAATGGGTTTTATAACTTTAACGAGTTGATTTTTAGAGGATGTACAAAGCCGTTTTAAAGGTCCGGGCCACTTCGGCAGACAACAAAACGACCAAACTCCGAAAAGTATGAAGAGAGAAAAAATATTTCATATCGAAAAAAATGTGTTCTTCACCGGGTTGATCAGTTTTTTTACGGACACTTCCGCTAAAATGATCTACAGCGTGATGCCTCTTTTTCTACTGTCCATCGGAGCATCCAAAACTTCCATCTCGCTGATTGAAGGAATCGCCGAGAGCACCGCCTCGTTCATCAAGGCTTTTTCGGGATATTGGAGCGACAAAATCGGGAAAAACAAACCGTTTATGATCATCGGATACGGCATTACGGCGCTGATCACCCCGTTGTATGCCCGGGTTAAATTTCCGGTGGAAGTTCTGTTTCTCCGTTTTTTCGAGCGGATTGGAAAAGGGTTGAGGGCGGCCCCGCGCGACAGCCTCATCAGCGGATCGATCCCCCGGGAAGAGGCTGGCAAAAACTTCGGCTTTCACAAGGCGATGGATAACAGCGGCGCCATTGCTGGTCCCCTCGCCGCCTTTCTGCTACTCAGCCTCTTTCCGCTGAACTACACCAACATCTTCCTGTTTGCAACGATCCCGGCCCTTCTGGGAGTAGCTACTATTGCTATTTTTATCAAAGAGGCGAAGAATGTCCCGAACGGAAATCACCAGCCGTTTCAGCTGAAACAGCTTCCGCGGAAATATTACCGTTTCCTGGCTGTTGTTTTTGTCTTTACGCTGGGCAATTCGGCCGACGCCCTGCTGCTGGTCAAAACGGCCGAAACAGGCATCGATCCGTCGTACGTCCCGTTTGTGTACATGATCTTCAATATGGTAGCTGTTTCTCTGGCTATCCCGGTCGGAAAAATGTCGGATCAAATTGGCCGCGAAAAGCTCATCATCCTGGGATTCTTCCTCTATGCCGTGGTTTACTATTTTTTCGGCCGGTTCAACAGCCTGCCTCTTTTTATATTACTTTTTGTCTTCTACGGATTTTACAGCGCCCTGACCGACAGCAGCCAGAAAGCGCTGATTGCCGACATAACGGGCAAAGAATTAAGAGGAACAGGATTTGGCATCTACCATGCCGTACTGGGAGTTACCCTGCTGCCGGCCAGCTTAATTGCCGGGATACTTTACGACCAGGTCAGCTCAAACGCCCCTTTCTATTTTGGCTCGCTGATGGCTCTGATTGCCACTGTTTTGATGATTATTTTCACCATTTCAGAAAAGAAAAACGCCAGGCGCGGCGTAAAAAGCTTTCAGCGTTGATTATCGGATTCAATAAGTGTAGGAAACAAAAGCCACCTTGCGCGAGTCGGGGCTCCACGACGGGACATTGAGGGTTCCCTGACCGCCGTAAAGAAAAGCCAGCGCTTTGACTTCGCCGGTTTCGACCGACTGCAGCCGCAGCATCACCCGCTCGTTGCGGGGGTGCGAACCGGGCGACACTTCAGACAAATAGGAAATGTAGATCAGCCACTTGCCATCGGGCGACGGATGAGCAAACCAGTTGTTATAATCGTCGAAGGTTACCTGTTCGGGGTTGCTGCCGTCGGGTTTCATGCGCCAGATCTGCATGTTGCCGCTTCGTACCGAGTTGAAATAGATATATTTTCCGTCGGGAGAATACTCGGGCCCATCATCGAGGCCGGGAGCCTGGGTCAACCGGATCTCCTCTCCGCCGGCAGCCGGGATTTTATAAACATCATATTCGCCGTTGCGTTCAGCACAGTAGGTAAGCCACTTGTCGTCGGGCGACCAGCCGTGCCAGTATGATGGTCCTTTCTCGGTAATCCGCCGCGGAGTGCCACCGGTAACCGGCACTGTGTAAATAATGGAATGCCGGTTCTCATTTTCAACGGTGTGATTACTGATGGCCAGCATCTTCCCGTCGAAAGAAATACCGTGATCGTTGTTGTTGGCGTCGGCAAAGCCGGTGTGGATCTCCACCGGAGTTTTTGATTTCAATCCCAGCCGGAAAAGTTTACCTTCAGAATTGTAAAGCAGAAATTTTCCGCCGCGCGACCAGTTGGGGGCTTCGATATGTTTTTCGGTGGCCCAAAGAACCTGACGGTGTCCGGTTTCCACCTCCAGAATTTCGAGACGGCTGGGAGAAGCGGGGGCATTTTCGCCACCGGCGGCATCCGCCGGCACATCAAACCTCACATTCCAGAACCGCGCCTGCTCCAACACGTCAGGATTGTGCGAAGAGACAAACATTCCGCCCAGCAGGTATCGTTCCAGCGGTACCTCCACAACAGCCACTTCCCGGAGCGGGACGTGATCTTTGGAAACCCGCAGGATAAAGGTATTTCCTCTGCGTTCGAGCTGTACAAATCCGGGCGCTTTTACATCGGCAACCAGCTCTTCGGTGGTTCCCCCTTTTTGTCTGCGGAACTGCAACGACGTGAGTCCGTCGCCATGCACCGCCACATCCACATACGGCGCGTCATCCGCGGTCGACTCCCGGAGCATCAACCCCATCTTACGGTGCGGATCAACCCCGGCTCCGTCAAAAGCGAGGCTGGCCGAAAAAATCACGTCGCCCTCCACCGGTTTCGACAAGAAAAAAAACTCGTCGCGTTCAAACCAGATATTGTAGCCGGATCCTTTCAGGGTAAATACCTGGTTTTCGGCATGGTAATCAAATGATCCTTTCAGGGCGGGATTGCCCACGTTGGCGCCGTGTGTAAAATATTCGCCCGGGAGTTGGGCAGAAAGCGGATTTCCAAAGATTAAAAACCAAAAAACCGAAATGCAGAGGTACTTTTTCATGAGTCAGGCAGTTAGAGTGATTCGCGAATAATCAGTGAAGTTGGTAAAACTTCGCGAATTTTCTGCTTGCTTTTCACAAAAATCGCAGCTTTTTTGCCCATCTCGCCAAAATCGGTCGAGATCACGGTAATGCCGTTACCCACAATCTCTTTCATGGGGGTATCGTTGTAGGCGATTACCCCAATTTGCCGGCCGGCCGTAAAGTCCCGATGACGACACGCTTTCCAAACCTGAACCAGGTCGCTTTCGCAAACAACCAGGTAAGCTTGTCCTTCGCGCAACCTGTTGCTGTCAAATTCGCGGTCTACCCGGCAGGCCAGCCCGTGTTTTGCGCAAAACTGCCGGAAGGCCAGCTGAATCTCTTCGGGATGGGGAGTCCGTTGCGGAGAATAGATCAGGACAAACTCCTCGTATTTCTGCAGCAGGTGCCACCCCTCTTCCAGGCACTCGGTCAGGGCGCTGTCGAAATTCTGCAGCAGAAAATTCGTTTCGGGACGATCGCCGTTACCCATATCGAGCACCAGCAGCTTGTTTGAATCGATTTTGGCCAGCGACGGATGCAGCTTCCGGTTGTTGAGGTTCATCACCACATACATCGAATAACGCCCGAGACTGTTTTGCACCAGCTGTTCGAAAACCCCTTCGTTGTAATGGTGAAAAAGCAAATCGACGGAATAAGTTTCAGGCAGATTTTCGCGAAATGAGCGATACAACTGCTCTTTAAAAGCGCTGAAATCATCGAGCAGCATCATTACCCGGAACGACTCGCTGGCAACAAAATAACCTTTGGTTGGGGTCGATTCAATTACCGACCGTTTTTTCAGAATATTATAAGCTTTAAAAACCGTATCGCGCGAAAAGCCGCTTTGCCGGCTCATGTCGTTGACCGAAGGCAGGGCGTTGCCCGGCGCCAATTTTCCGGTACTGATCGCTTCGGTCACCGAGTTGACCAGCTGCTGAATTTTAGTGGCGTTCGGCGAATCGCCGGTCGGCAGGTTTAACCTTTTCATAAGCGTAAAGAAAAAGCTCCGGAAGTTACTCCGGAGCCTGTAAAAATATTATCGGTAAAGTGGTCCAAAGTTCTGGCACGCCCGGTAGTCGGCTCCCTCTTTCTCTTCGCCGAAAGCGTTCCAGGCGCTGGGCCGGAAAATTTTGTCTTCTTCCACGTTGTGCATACAAACCGGAATCCGCAGCATGGAAGCCAGGGTAATCAGATCGGCGCCAATATGCCCGTAACTGATTGCACCATGGTTGGCTCCCCAGTTGGCCATCACGGAATAGACATCCTTGAAGGCGCCCTTTCCGGTGATACGCGGCACATACCAGGTGGTCGGCCAGGTTGGGTCGGTTCTTTGGTCCAGCATGGCATGCACCTCTTCCGGAAGTTCAATGGTCCACCCTTCGGCCAGTTGCAAAACAGGCCCCAGCCCTTTTACCAGGTTGATTCGTGACATGGTAACCGGCATTTGGCCGGCCGTGCGGAACTGCGAAGAGAAACCGCCTCCCCTGAAATAGCCGAGACTACCGGGGCACCAGCGCGTATTTTCCAGACAGCGGTCAACCTCTTCCGGGGTGATTTCCCACCAGGGTTTCATCACCGGGTTCCCCTGGCTGTCGCGTTGCTGAGCGGTGGCGTCAAGCGTTGTCGAGCCTGAATTGATCAGGTGGATAAAGCCATTGCCAGCCAGTCCTTCCGGTTTTTTACCAGTTACCCGCTCAACAGCAGCCGGACTCCAGTAGGTGCGGACATCCGAAAAGATCTGGGCGGTATTGGTAAGCAGGTGGCCAAAAAGCATGGACACTCCGTTCAGACTGTCATTTTCCGTAGCAAACACAAATGCCTCGCGGATTCCGTTCCAGTCGAACGAAGAGTTGAGAATCGTTTCCGAGAAGTCGCCGTTCGGATAGTAGTCGGTCCACTGGCGCTGCCCCTGGAAGCCGCCGGCAATGGCATTTCGTCCTTTGGCTTCTTCCCCGAATCCCATTTCGGCCAGTTTCGGGTTTCCGATCATCAAATCGCGCATGATGAGCGTCATTTTAACCACCACTTCCCACTCCCAGTCTTTGCGTTTGCGGTCAGACTGCTTTTCCGGAGCATTGTGGTCTTTCCCTTCAATACATTTTTCCCTGGTCCATTTCAGTGCTTTCTGGTACTCTTCGTGATCGAAAATCCCCTGATCAATCCGGCGGGTCACTTCCGTCATATCCACAAATTCAGTGCGCATCCCCAGGTAATCCTGGAAAAAGTCGGGATTAACCATTGAACCGGCAATCCCCATGGAGGTGTAACCCAGCGAGAGGTAAGATTTTCCCCTCATTTGCGCTACGGCCAGCGCGGCATTTACAAACCGGAGGATTTTTTCGCGGACATCTTCCGGGATAGCCGTGTCGTTGGCATCCTGCACATCGCGGCCATAAATGCCGAATGCAGGCAACCCTTTCTGGGTGTAACCGGCCAGTGCGGCTGCCAGATAAACCGCCCCGGGGCGTTCGGTACCGTTAAATCCCCAGACTGCTTTCGGAATACCGGGATTTGAATCCATCACTTCGGTGCCGTAACACCAGCAAGGAGTAACCGTCAACGAAACGCCAACGCCTTCCCGTTCAAACTTATCGGCACACATTGCCGCTTCGGCCACCCCGCCAATGGTGGTATCGGCAATTACGCACTCTACCGGGTCGCCACTGGGGAAACGCAGGTTTTCAGAAATCAGCCGGGCCGCTGCCTTGGCCATTTCCATCGTCTGAACTTCAAGCGATTCGCGGACTCCCCGCTCACGACCGTCAATAACCGGACGGATACCAACCTTGGGCAATCTTCCTATTAATCTGTAATTCATAGTTTTAAATTTATTATTGGTTTCAACTATACCACAATTGTATTGTGCTGTACTGTGCTGCAATCTAATCATTATTCCCAACGAAAAGAATGCCCTAAAACATTTTTAACTACTTTTAAGCACCTAAAAAACCAGCTTTCATGAAGCTTTTAAAAATCAAATTACACTGGCAGATTTTAATTGCCCTGGTTGCAGCAACATTTTTCGGTTATTATTTTCCGGAACAGGTAAAGTACATCACCTGGATGGGCACCCTTTTTCTGCGGGCGCTGAATATGGTTGTGGTTCCACTGATCCTCAGTTCGATAATCAGTGGCGTGACCAGTATTGGCGAAAGCAGTAATCTGGGCCGGTTGGGGATCAAAACCCTCTCATTTTACATCTTCACCAGCCTGCTGGCTATCCTGACCGGGCTGCTGCTGGTAAATATGGTACAACCGGGCAAAGGCGCCAACCTCAACCTGTCGCAACCACTGGAAAACCTGCCCGGCGCCGTAAATCCGGCCAGTGATCTCCTGATTCGACTTATTCCCGAAAATATTTTCGATTCGATGGCCAAAGGACAAATCCTTCCGGTTATCATTTTTTCGTTGTTATTTGGTTTTTTCATTACCCGTGCCGGGGAAAAAAACAAGATTTTTCTGACAACATTTTTCGAGTCAGCCTTTGAGGTGATGATGAAAATCACCATGTTCATCATCCGCTTTACCCCGCTGGGAATTTTTGGGATTGTAGCCAGAGAGGTGGCCCGAAATGCCGGCTCACTGGGTAATATCGCCGGCAGCCTGGGATTGTACATGCTGGTCGTAATGGTCGGATTGATCGTTCACGCCGGAATCAGCTTACCCCTGTTGGTAAAGTTCATCGGCAAGGCCAATCCGCTGGCTCACTACCGGAATATGGCCACCCCGCTGCTGACGGCGTTTTCCACCTCTTCGTCCAATGCAGCGCTGCCCCTTTCGATGGATGCAGTGGAACACAAAAGCGGCGTTTCAAATAAAATCGCCAGCTTTACCCTGCCGTTGGGAGCCACCATCAACATGAACGGAACAGCCCTTTACGAATGTGTTGCCGTGATGTTTATCGCCCAGGCTTACGGAATCGACCTGACGGTCGGACAGCAGGCCATTGTGGTAATGACGGCGCTGCTGGCTGCCATCGGTTCAGCCGGGATTCCGATGGCCGGCCTGGTGATGATGGCCATCGTGTTGAATGCCGTTAACCTTCCGCTGGAAGGGGTGGGACTGATCCTGGCCGTAGACCGGATTCTGGATATGTCGCGGACCACCGTCAATGTTTTGGGAGACACCTGCGCAGCAGTTATCATCGCCAAATCAGAAGGAGAGGAAACCCTGGTATGATTCCCTCCTGCTACAGGCCGGAAGGGGTGGCCGATTTTATTCTCCGTCGCGGTCGGCAAACAACGTTCGCCGTGCCGGAACCCCGGTTGGAAGAGCCAGCCAGAGCAGTGGCAGATTTTTTTGACAACAGAACGATAATTTCAGATACAATTGTGGTAGAAACAGTAGTTTATGAGGGTATTTAAATATAGAATACTGGACCATATCCTTTTCTGGATTGCGGTTTTCAGCTTTTACACGGTTCTGCCTTCCTTACCGAACAAAGAGATATGGCCAGCCGTTCGCGACAACCTCACCTATCTTCCACTGGACATTATTACCACCTACCTGGTTATTTTACTGCTGATCCCCCACTTTCTGCTGAAGAAAAAGTACCTGATCTTTTTCAGCGGTTTTATCCTTGTTATTGGCGGAAACGTCTTTTTCTCCATTTGCATCAAATACAACCTGCATCCCTACATCGGCATCTGGGTTTATCCCGACCCGATGGCGCATGAAATCTTCTATTCCCTGAGCTCCAACTTTATCATCGTTGGGTCGGCTTCGGCCTTGAAACTGATCCGCCACTCCTTTAAAATTCAGCTTTCGCGGGCCGAACTGGAAAAGAGGAGCATCCAGTCGGAACTGGGGACCCTGCGTGCCCAGGTAAATCCGCACTTCCTGTTTAATGTTCTGAACAACATCGACTCGCTGATTTTTGAAGACCGGGAAAAAGCCTCGAATGCCATCTTTCTGTTGTCGAAAATTATGCGGTTTATGTTTCGCGAATCGAACCAGGAAAAGGTGCCGCTGGAGCGCGAAATCAGTTATATCGAAGATTATCTTGAACTGGCGCGGCTCAGCTTCCAATCACCCGATTTTCTGAAATTCAGGATAACCGGAAATGTTACCGGCAAAACCGTCCCTCCGCTTCTGTTTATCCCGATCATTGAAAATGCGGTCAAACATTGCAACAAACAGTCGGATTCCCCGGGAATTATTATCGATTTTTCCATTGAAGAGCAGCACATCCACCTGTTTACTTTCAACTACACCCGCAAAAACAACTTTTCGCTTCCGGGAGAGGGCAGCGGAATGGGGTTGAAAAATGTGGAAAAACGCATTAACTTGCTTTACGGAAATCAGGCCTTACTCAAAACCAACCAACTGGAAGATACCTTTGAAGTTCACCTTAAAGTTCCGCTGGCATGAAAATGAATTGTGTTGCTATTGACGACGAAATCCTTGCTCTGAAAAAAATTCAGCGCTACGCCGAAAAGATCGACTACCTGAATTTGCTGGCTACTTTCGACAGTGCACTGGCTTCGCTCACTTTTCTGCGCGAAAACAAAGTCGATCTGCTTTTTCTCGATATCCAGATGGACGAATTTACCGGCATCCAGCTGCTGGAAACCATGAAAGACCCGCCCTACATTGTACTCACCACCGCATACGACCACTATGCCCTGAAAGCCTACGAGTTAGACGTAGTAGACTACCTGCTGAAACCCATCCCGTTTGAGCGTTTTGTGAAGGCAGTCGAAAAAGTTTATGCCCGTTTTCTGAAAGATGTCGCACACCAGTCGCGTATTGTGGCGCCGGCCGCCGAAGCAGTCCCGGCCAGGCAGGAGTACACCTTTATCAAATCGGGAAGCAAAACGGTGAAGGTCTATTTCAGCAAAATCCTCTACATAGAAGGGATGCGCGACTACCTGCTGATCCGCACCGAAACGGACAAAATTATGACCCTGCAGAATTTTAAAACCATCCAGGAGATTCTGGATCCATCCCGGTTTATCCGGGTCCACAAATCCTACCTGGTCGCCATCGACAAAATCGACTATATTGAAAACAATACCATCAAAATCCGCGACAAACTTATCCCGGTGAGTAGCTCCTACCGGATTGCTTTTCAAAACCTCCTGAACCAGAAAAATATGATCTGAGCTGTAATCAGCCTTTGCCCGACGGCTCTGTTCCAAAGTTGATCATCGCCTTGACGACGCCATCCTGGTAGCCGGCCACCATCGCAAAGGCAGCGGGGGTCTCTTCCGGAGCAAAATAGTGAGTTACCATCTTTTTGACATCAACTTTGCGGCTGGCAACAAGGTCGATCGCCTCCTCCACACAATGGTTCTGCCGTCGTACATTGACAACGGTGATCTCTTTGCGCCGCATCAAATCCATATCAAACCGGTAACAGGCACTGGCCGGAATCCCCACCAGGACCAGTTTACCGCCGGGTTTCAGTATCTTTAGCGCATGGTCAACCGATTCCTGCTCTCCGCTGGCTTCAAAAACCACATCCAGCAACAATTTTTCCTCCTTTGCCACGGCGGCAAAAACCTCTTCCTTCAACGGATTAATTTGTCGGAAAGCCCCCATTTTCCCAGCCAGTTCCAACCGGTAGTCCAGTGGTTCAACCATGGTAATCTTGCTGACCCCGTCGGCAAGAAGCTTTAAGAGGATACTCAACCCAATCGGACCGGCACCAAAAATGGCCACGCTGGCAGCCGAAGAGGCCAGTGAGGCCAGTTTTACGGAATATACGCCAATGGTAAGTGGTTCGATGAGGGCGGCCTCGGTGGCATCCATCATTCCGGTAACCGGGAAACAGGTAAAAGCCGGCATTACAAGATATTCGGCAAGGCAACCTTCGAGCTGGCCAGGACACCCCAAAAAACGGTTGTTCCGGCAGGTGTGCGGCCTTCCGCCAAGACACTGGTCGCATCGGCCACAATGCACCGAGGGATCGACCACAACCAAATCGCCAACCTTTACATGAAATACTGCTGC
>Ga0116193_1003186_pt1 | contig 11975 bp, 9 predicted proteins | sample AD_UKC115_MetaG_FD_89892 | JGI IMG/M metagenome (GOLD analysis project Ga0116193, IMG submission 89892) | Active sludge microbial communities of municipal wastewater-treating anaerobic digesters from Hong Kong - AD_UKC115_MetaG | ecosystem: Engineered > Bioreactor > Anaerobic > Digestate | place...
AAAAAAGCGGGTTGATACCCGCTTTCTGTTCAAGAATAGATGAATATCATTCTTCCTAATCAAAAATAACAATTGGTTTGTATTTCGGAACCAACGATTTCATAATGACCCACCCGATCAGGTAAGCCACGGCACAAACGCAGAAGATGACAAAATAACCGGCGGGTTTACCAGCAAACCCGAAGAAGGTCATATTGGTTTCGCCTGCATAAACAAACAGGTTTCCGGCGCTTTTCTGAAGAATCATTGAACCGACTCCGCCTGCCATTCCGCCAATACCGGTAACGGTAGCAATAGCTCCCTTCGGGAACATGTCGCCAATGGTTGAGAACAGGTTGGCACTCCAGGCCTGGTGGGCCGAACAGCCAATTGAGATGAGCAACACCGGAATCCAGGCAGCATTTCTACCTAAGTCGGCAAATTTCATCCCGAGGGGCTGGGCAAGCAGCACCACGAGCGGGAAGAAAGCAAATATCAACATGGCTTTCATGCGCGCGGCGTAAGGATTCTGTCCGCTGCGGTTGATAAAAATTGTTGGCAGTTTTCCGCCAAAAATCGAGAGTACGGTCACAATGGCATAAAGGGTAAAAATGAGCGCCATCCCCAGTCCTTCGGAAGTTTTGATCCCAAACTGCGTATTCAGGTACGACGGTGTCCAAAACAGGAAGAACCACCATACGCCGTCAGTCATAAACTTACCCGCAGCAAAAGCCCAGGTTTGTTTATAAGAGAAGCATTTCAGGAAAGGTATCTTTTTCTCTTCATCCTCTTTTTTATTGGTCAGTTCGCCCAGTTCGTGCCTGTCCTGCTCAATATAATCGAGTTCTGACGAATTTACGCGTTTGCTTTTGGCAGGGGCATCATAAAGAAAAACCCAGAAGCCCATCCAGATAAAACCCAAGGCACCAATAATAATGAAAGCCATCTCCCATCCGAAAAGTTTGGCCAGCGGAGGAATGGACAGAGGAGCAAAAAGCGCTCCGATAGATGCTCCTGCGTTAAAGATCGACGTGGCATACGCACGGTCTTTCTTCGGAAAATATTCGGCAGTTGCCTTAATAGCTGCCGGGAAGTTACCGGCTTCACCCAGTGCCAGAATCGCTCTTGCCACCAGGAAACTCCACATACTGATAGTAGCAATTAAAACGGCCATATCACCGGTTGCCGCAATCAGATCAGCTTTTGACTGCAGCCCCACGCTGACTTCGGTAACAACACCACACACGGCATGAAGACAAGCCCCAACGCTCCAAACTCCAATCGCCCACAGAAATCCCTTTTTGGTTCCCATCCATTCCACAAAACGCCCGGCAAAGAGCATACAGATGGCATAGAAGATGGAGAAAAACGAAGTGATCGTTCCGTAGTGCGACTCATCCCAGTGAAATTCGGGCTTAATAAATTCGTCCCATGTGAGTGACAATACCTGCCGGTCGAGATAGTTGATTGTGGTTGCCACAAACAGCATCGCACAAATCACCCAGCGAAAGTTTGTCATTTTCGGATTAGTTGTTGTTGAATGCATCATTAATTTTCAGTTTAATAGTTATTGGTATTTTTTTATGATTGTTAGCATTTTGGAACACAACGCAGTAATGTAGGCATAATCCTCTTTTTCCAAAACCTCTTTCGGGAAAAGTTGCGATCCCATCCCCACACAGTGAACTCCTGCTTTAAACCATTTGGTCAGGTTTTCTTCATCGGGCGAAACGCCACCGGTAGGCATGATGCTGGCCCAGGGCATGGGGCCCAGCACTGCTTTGACAAACTCAGGTCCTCCGACCTGCTGTCCGGGGAAAATTTTCACCACTTCGGCTCCCAGTTCATGGGCTTTGCCAATTTCGGTTACCGAGCCGCAACCGGGGCTCCACGATACTTTACGCTTGTTGCACACGCGGGCCATCCCTTCATCAATCAGGGGCGAGACGATGAAATTGGCGCCCAGCGCCAGGTACATCGAGGTGGTTCCTTCATCCACCACCGAGCCGACTCCCATTATCATTTCCGGGCACTCTTTGATTACCCAGCGGTTCAGTTCGGCAAAAACCAGCGAAGCGAAATCGCCCCGGTTGGTAAATTCAAACACCCGGATGCCTCCGTCGTAACAAGCTTTTACCACCTTTTTGCACAGTTCGGCGTCGCTGTGGTAAAAAACCGGGACAATTCCGGTTTCCTTCATTTTAGCGGCGACCTCTATTCTTGTAAAACGGGCCATAATTTTCAGTTTCGAATTAGTTTTAAGTTTTAAAAAAAGCCCCTCTTGCGAGGGGATGTAAAGATTTTATCTTGCTACTCTTCCGGAAGCATCGCCGCCCATCAGTTTTTCAACCTCGTCGACGGTAACCCGGTTAAAGTCGCCGTAAATCGTATGTTTCAGGCACGAAGCAGCCACGGCAAAGTTCAGCGCTTTCTGGCTGTTGTCGGGCCAGGTAAGCAAGCCGTAAATCAGCCCTCCCATAAATGAGTCGCCGCCGCCTACCCGGTCAACAATGTGCGTGATCTGGTAAGTGGGCGCTTCAAACAGCGTTTTGCCATCCCAAAGCACGCCCGACCAGCTGTTGTGGTTGGCGTTGACCGAACCGCGCAGGGTGGTGATCACCTTTTTACACCGCGGGAAGCGCTCCATAATCTGGCGCGATACCGACTCGTAGGCTGCAGCTTCCACGTGCCCGGCCGTTACGTCAACTCCCTCGGGTTTGATTCCCAACACCATGGCGGCATCTTCTTCGTTACCCAATACAATGTCGGTTCCGGCAACAAGTTCGGGCATCACTTCCGAAGCTTTTTTCCCGTATTTCCACAAATTCTTCCTAAAATTGAGGTCACACGAAACCGTGATCCCTTTTTCATTGGCTTTCCGGATAGCTTCGGCACACACATCGGCAGCCGATTGAGAAATAGCAGGCGTGATACCTGTCCAGTGAAACCAGCCGGCATTTTCAAAAACTTTATCCCAGTCGATCATACCAGGTTTAATTTCTGAAACGGCCGAATTGGCGCGGTCGTAAATCACCTTGCTGCCGCGGCTCACCGCACCGGTTTCCAGGAAATAGATTCCCAACCGGTCGCCGCCCCAGACCAGATTTTCCACTCCAACGCCAAATTTACGAAGCTCCATCATACAGGCTGTTCCCAAATCGTTTTTGGGCAACCGCGAAATGAAATCAACCGGAACTCCGTAATTCGCCAGGGAAACGGCCACATTGGCTTCACCGCCGCCAAATGTGGCTGTATAAACTTCCGACTGGCCAAAACGCAGAAAGTCAGGCGTTGCCAAACGCAACATGATCTCTCCGAAAGTAACTACCTTTTTCATTTGTATAAATTTTCAAAGTTTTTTTCTGCAATCTCCGCATCGGCGTCAGCTTTTTCCTTCCACCCTACTGCGGATGAAACAGCCATTTCCTCTTCGATTTGGATGAGCTTTCACTCCGATGGCTATTCCCGGTATATTTTCTGTGCAATCGATTGCGAAAATACAATTTTTCGCTGAACTAGCGAAAAAAGATTCCGATTAACGATTGAATTTAAAATAGTTGTACGCGTTGTTAAAACAGATATTTTCCACCATTTGCCCCAACAGCTCCATGTCGTGCGGAATCTCTCCATTTTCCACATCGTTACCCAGCAAATTGCAGAGGGTTCTGCGGAAATATTCGTGACGGGTATAAGAAAGGAAACTCCGCGAATCGGTCAGCATTCCGACGAAACGGCTCAGCAACCCCAGATTCGAAAGGGCTTGCATCTGTTTTTCCATCCCATCTTTCTGATCCAGGAACCACCAGCCCGAGCCAAACTGAATTTTTCCGGGAACCGATCCATCCTGGAAGTTACCGATCATGGTTGCAATCAGCTCATTGTCGCGCGGGTTCAGGTTATACAAAATAGTTTGCGCCAACTGGTTTTCCATATCCAGACGGTCAAGCAACCTGGAGAGGGGGCGGGCCACCTCAAAATCGCCGATAGAATCGAAGCCGGTGTCGGGCCCCAGTGTACGGAAGAGACGGGTGTTGTTGTTCCGCAGGGCTCCCAGGTGAAACTGCTGGGTCCAGCCACGCGAATGATCCATAATCCCAAATTCGTACAACATGCACGACTTGAATTTGAGCACCTCTTCCTGGCTCAGGCTTTGGCCTTTGCGCACTTTAGCGAAAATAGCCTGGATCTCCTTCTCGGTATAATTTTCCGCATAAGCGGTTTCCAATCCGTGGTCGGAGAGGCGGCAGCCATTTTCATGGAAAAACTGGTGGCGATTATCAATCGCATCCATAAAATCGTTGAAGGTTTCGATGTTGGTATTGGCAGCTTCGCCCAGTTTGTCCACGTAAGCGTTAAAACTTTCCGGATTTTCAACCATCATCGCCTTGTCGGGGCGCCAGGCGGGCAGAACCGCCACTTCGAAGCCGCTGGCTTTGATCTGACGGTGATATTCGAGCGAATCTATCGGGTCGTCGGTTGTACAAATGGTGTGGACATTGGCCATCCGGATAATATTCCGACATGAATATTCGGGTGTATTCAGCTTGGCATTGCACGTTTCCCACACTTCGCGTGCGGTAGCGGGACTGAGCACCTTGTCGATTCCATAGAACTTTTTCAGTTCGAGGTGCGTCCAGTGGTACAACGGATTGCGCAAGGTATAAGGAACTGTTTCAGCCCATTTTTCAAACTTTTCCCAATCAGAAGCATCGCCGGTACAGTATCTCTCCTGCACTCCGTTGGTGCGCATGGCCCGCCACTTGTAATGATCGCCATATAACCAGATCTGCGACAGGTTATCGAAACGTTTGTCAGCAGCAATCTCCTGCGGCGAAATATGGCAGTGGTAATCAAAAATCGGCATTTTTGCCGCATGGTTGTGGTAAAGTTCCTGGGCTGTTTTGGTTTGCAACAGGAAATTTTCATCCATAAATTTTTTCATTTCAGCATCTGATTTAAAGGTCAAATAATCTTTTCAGGTGGCGTTCGTAGATGTTTTCTTCCACACAGGCGCCAACAATTTCACGGTTCTCTTTCAGCAGGCCGGTGTATCTTTCGCCCATTTCGGCAGCGACTTTGTACCCGACATGAATCAACTGGCGGAAATTGGGGTTGTAGTCCGGATGCCCCGGGATGTGCCGCAACGTATCGGCATACTTTTGGGCGCTCCACGAACGCACTTCGTCGGCCGAAGGCAGCTGGTTGTTGTCAATGTCAATCACATCGGCATACGGTGCACACAGCTCCTCTTTACGGGCCAGTGCGCCAATATAAATATCCTTGGCAGCCTGCAGCGCCTCGCCGCCGGCAACGGCCAGCCCGATCACCTCTTCGAGCCAGGTTGTCCCGGCTGTTTTCACATGAATCCCCTTGTCGTATTTTTTGATAATGTCGGCCATAATGGGATAAATGGTGAACTTGTCGCTGCCCGAGTGAACACTCAGTTTCAAATTTTCAGGCAGTCCGAAATGTTTCACCGCATAGTCAATCACCAGTACATCCTCTTCAAACTCTTTGGCAAACTGTTCAGCGTCGCCCACATAATCAACACCTTTGTTGAAGCGGCCGGTAAATTTCGGAGCAATGGTCTGCGCCGGAATCTGCTGGTCGGCAATCATCTTGAGGATAAAAAACATATCAACCGGTGTTTGCGGTGCTTCTACCTCATCCATCGAAACTTCGGTGACAAAATTTCCCGCCCCTTTTACCGCTTCAATATGACGGTAGATTTTAGCAGCTTCCTCTATGGCCGTGAGGTATTTGGCCGCCACTTCATCGAGTAACGCCCCGGTAATAACGATGGGCTCATCGATTCCCGGAATTTTCACTTCGCTGCCCAGGGACTGGCAGGATTGTTTGAACGCAGCAATTTTCTCTTCCGAAGAAGGTTTACCGATCCAGGCGGCCACGTCGAGCGTAAAAAAATCGGAGACGCCAATAAACCGGTCAACGTTGGAAAAGTTGATATGGTCGGCATCCACAAAGTAGGGTTTTCCCCACCCAAGTGCTGCAACAGCCTGATCGGCCGCTTTCCGGGTACCGGCCGGCTCGGAATGCACAATGTTGTGCTCACGGTTCGACTTGTTCCAGACGGGCGTAATCTCTACGCCTTCTGCGGTTGCCCGCTGTATGGCGCGCAACTGGGCTTCGCCTTCATGCTCAAAACGATCACCCACTCCCAAACTGAATTTTCCTATTTTCATCGATATATAACTTTTTAGTTCCTCAGGTTAAAAAATATTTCCGTGTACGAACACGAAAGTATATATATAAATTCAATTAATCCTAAAATAAAAACCTGTTGTACATCAATTTTTTGAAATTCGTACTGAAAATTCCGGCAAAAAAGGTGTTTTTAACTGGAAAAATCTGTCAGAACGACCTCTTTTCGGGCAAATAGCTCCAAAAACGTTTGGGCAAAAACTGCCGGTGTACTTTAATATTCTTTCGCTGAGGAATAAAAACTGCGTCGTAGTATTTTTTCCAGAGACGCTGGAACTGCAGTTCGCCGGGATCGAGCAACGACGGGTGAAGCTGGCCGGTTTGCGGGTTTACCCGCAAATTTTCAAAAGTGATCCGGACCACCTCTTTCCGGTCGTAGTGAAAACCAAAGTTTCGCCGGAGGTCGTAAATAATCCACTCCTGATCGGCAAAACGGTCGCAAAAATGGGGAATACACAACGGGAGCACATTGTACTGGGGCACAAAGGAGGCGTAGTAACTACCCTCTGCAGTCTGCTGAAAACGGGTAAACATCTGAATGCGCTGTGCTTCACGCACCACCTTCCGGTGAATCTGAACCACCTCCAGCACTACCGGCTGACTAAAATCGGTTTCAATATTAACCTTCGACTCAACCACCAGGCGGATGTAACGAAAGATGAGCAGCGGCGCCTCCGGAAGCTCGGAAAGGAAAACCCGGTAGAGCCGGTGTGCACTCTCTGCCGAACTCTTTTCAACAATTTTATTCCACACCCGCTCGGCTTTGGCATCGTCGGTCACCACTTCGAAGGTGTGGGCAAAGAGTAGCGACTGGCTGCCGGTCCCGCCAACAATGGCATCGGGAAACTGTTTCAGCCGGTAACTTTCAAACACCAGCGTGAGCAGCCCCTCAAAGGTATTATCGAAACGAAAAACGATCATCGCAAAACCGGTGTTAAGGCAGAAACCGGATGAAACAGTTTCAGCTGCACGGCATCGGCCGGTTTCTCCTGGTTTAGCAGCATCAGCCGCACCCGCTCGGGTTTCAGCTCCTGAACCGAAGGTGCCCTCAACTCATTACAGGTAATAAAATATTGAGCCCGCTTCATCACCACCCCGATCTTTTTCAGGTGCGCCGAATTGAGCCGGCCATGGCGCCGGGCAGCCACAATCAGCTGCGCCGACCGGGGACCGACACCGGGAATCCGCAGCAAGAGGGGCAAATCGGCGGTGTTGATATCAACGGGAAAGAGCCACGGATTGCGCAAGGCGTACATCACCTTGGGGTCGAGGTTCAAATCGAGATCGGGATACTCCTCGCTGACGATTTCGTCAACCCGAAAACCATAAAACCGCAGCAGCCAGTCTGCCTCGTACAGACGGTGTTCTCTTTTGAGCGGCGGGCTGTTCAGTGCCGGAAGCCGGCTGTCGTAGCTGTTTACCGGAATATATCCCGAGTAGTAAACCCGCTTCAGGTTGCGTCGGTTGTAAAGCGCCGAGGCCAGCTTCAGCACGGTGCGGTCGCTGTCGTCGGAAGCCCCGATGATGAGCTGGGTGCTCTGCCCGGCCGGACTAAAACGCCCGGTATGAATAAATTTCCGGCGGTCTTCCCGGTTTTCTGCAATGGTGTCGGTAATCATTCGGATGGGTTTCAGAATCGACTCGAAGTTTTTTTCAGGCGCCAGCAGCTTCAGGTTATTTTCCGAAGCAATCTCCATGTTCACACTCAACCGGTCGGCCCACAATCCGGCTTCCCGGATCAGTTCCGGACTGGCGCCGGGGATCACCTTCAGATGGATGTAGCCGTTGTAGCGGTGACGGATCCGCAGATCCTTCACCGCAGCAATCATCTGTTCCATCGTAAAATCGGCATTGCGCAGCACGCCCGAACTCAAAAAGAGCCCTTCAATATAGTTGCGCCGGTAAAAGCCGATGGTGAGGTCTGAAATTTCGGCTGCCGTAAAAGCGGTACGCGGGACATCGTTACTGCGGCGGTTGACACAATAGGCGCAATCGTAGATACAATGGTTGCTCAGCATAATCTTCAGGAGCGCAATACAGCGCCCGTCTTCGGTGAAGCTGTGACAGATTCCCCACGCCGAAGCGTTGCCGATTCCATTTCCCGGATTGGAACGTTTGGTTCCGCTCGAAGCACACGACACATCGTACTTGGCGGCATCGGCCAGAATCCTGAGTTTTTCGAATATCTTGTCTGAAATCATCTGTCGGAACTCCTGTAGTCTCCCTCCTGTCGAACCCCCTTCCACCTCAACAGAAAGACATTGAAAATCAACCCAAAAAGCAACAATAAACTTTCCTGAGAAGGACTATAAAGTTAACCAAAACTGCAGAAACCAGGAAAGATCCCCGGGGTTATTTTATCCACAAAGCCGGAAGCGCACCCCAGAGAACGGTGTGCAAAAAAAGTTCAAAAAGGCTCCTGTTTTTAATTCCAAACAGCATGAACCATCAGTGCATCGCCATGCCTGACATAGAGTTTTCCGCCGGCAATAACCGGATGGGCCCAATGTTCGAGGGAACCAAGCGGCACTTTAAATTTGCTGATAATCCGGAATTGCTCAGGAGTAGCTTCGGCCAGCGCAATTTCGCCATCGCGTTCGGCATAGCAGTAAAACAGTCCGTCGGCAAAAATCACGGGTCCGCCGCCCAGCTCCTTCGAGATGTATTGGGTAACGCCGGTCGCCACATCAATGCAGAACCATTTGGGCTGCAGGTAGGCCGATCCGTAGAGGTAACCGTCTTTCAGGATAAACCCGCCCATCAGATTGGTAAACTCCCTGTTTCGCCATACAATGTCGGCTTTTTTGCCGTCGGGCGAAAGCTGCAGCAGCACCAGTCCCGAGCTGTCTTTGCGTGAAGCGCTGGAGACCAGAATCCGGCCATCGAAATAGACCGGCGTATTGGCATGTATCTTATTATCCTGAAACTGGTGGATACGCCAGTACATTTCGCCGGTGGCGGCATCGAGCCCGATGATGGAACTGGCGGTGAGGTTCACCACCAGCCGGTGCCCATTGTGGTTGACCAGGATCGGCGAAGAGTAGGTGGCCTGCTCGCGGTAGCCCGGACTCGACCAGATCTTTTCGCCGGTAAAACGGTTCAACGCCACCACATTGTTGGTTTTACCGCCAGGCGTACAAATCAACCGGTCGCCATCTACCAGCAGCGACTCGGAAAAGCCGAACTGCACCGAGTCGGCCTGAAAGTCCCGGAAAAAATCGACACTCCAAACGGTTCTGCCATCCTGGGCGCTGATACAATAAACCGCTCCCATGCCGCTTTCCAGATAAACCAGATCATCCACCACCGTTGGTGTGGAACGCGCCCCGGGGAAGTTGATGTTCCAGTCTTTTCCGTAGTTTTTCTTCCACAACAGATTCCCCTGCAGGTCGAAGGCATATAAAAAAGCCCTGGCGTCGAGGGTGTCGGGAATGCCGGTTACAAACACTTTTCCGTTGGCAACGGCTGCGCTCCCCTGTCCGGCGCCCAACCCTTCAAACGACCAAAGCAGCGCCGGCCCGGCGCCGAGCCACTCCTTCAACAGATTGTTTTCATAAAAAATCCCGTCGCGGTTCGGTCCGCGCCACTGCGACAGGTGTGGTTCTTCGGCAAACCCGAAAAAAAATGAGGCCAGGAAAACGGCCAACCATAACTTTTTCACGTGCTGTTCCTCCGGTATTAAGTTGATTTCATTTAATGCGTCGGCACAACACCAAATTTGTTACGAAAAAATGGGGAACTGCCTCAATTTTTTTTCAGAAAAAAGCCCTTTTCAACTCTTCGATTTCATGATCGCCGATGGGGAAGAAATCGCCAATCGCCTTTCCCATACACAACGACTTGGCCGAAAACTCGGCCACTTCGAGCCGGTCGAAGGCCTGCAGCAACGACTTGCCTACCACCACCACCGCATCGTTGTTGATGATAACAGCCGAAACATTCTGGGCAACCAGATCGGGGATATCGGCTTTTCCGGCAAACTGTGCCCCAAACGGCAAATTGGGAACCTCCTGCAGGAAGATCCAGCTTTCGGGAATGGTTTTCACATCGAGCTTTTCGTGGGTAGCGCCAAAAGCCATCAGGTAGGACGGCTGGGTCAGGATGACGGCATTCACCTGCGGATTTTTGCGGTAAATTTCCTGGTGCAGCCACACCGAACGGCTGGGGATCTTGCCGGGTTCGCGGCGTCCGTCACGCACCTGGACGATGTCGTCGAGGCTGATGTTCCAGCGGGTAACATTGGTCGGGGTAATCAGAAAGTCGTTTCCGCGCCACCGCACCGAAGCGGTTCCGTAGGTACTCATCATCAGCCCCTGGTCGCAGGCCCGGCGCACCATCCGACAAATTTCGGCACGGATCTCCTTTTCGTCAGAAGCAAAAACCACCTCCTCCAGTTCGGGCAGGTCGCGCGGAATCTGGGCGTCGAAAGCTTCCAGCTGGCTGTCATTCAGAAAACGGGGTTCGCCCAGCGCCTTCGAGTTGATGAGCGTCCGTCCGCAAAACTCAAGCGCCTCAAAACGTTCGTAGGCATCAATCAGGTTATGTCCGCCCACAACGGTACCGTGGTTCTCCATAATCACCGCGTTGTACCCCTGCCTGAACTGGCTGGCAATAGCCTTGCCCAGGGCCGCACTGCCCGGCAGCGAATAACGTGCGTAACCAATGGGGCCGCACACCTGCTGTGCCTGCGGAATCACCTTGGTATCGGGTACCTGCCGTACAATACTGAACGACACCAGCGCCGGCGGATGGGCATGTACAACCGCCCGGAGGTCGGGCCGGATTTCGTAAATCGCCTTGTGAAAAGGGAGTTCCGACGAAGGTTTGTGCGGGCCTTCCACCCGGCCGTCGGGATGCAGACAGATGATATCGCGCGGAGTAAGCGACCCTTTGTCAACCGCCGACGGCGTGATCCAGATTTTTCCCTCCTCGTCGATGATCGACAAATTACCGCCCGAAGTGGTGGTCAATCCGTTGCGGTAAATCCGGTTGATAATCAAAATGATCTGATCGCGCGGGTGCATCAGGTTGAAGTTATTGTTTTTCATGTCCGTAATTTTAGGGTTGTTTTAACCGACAAAGATTCCACACACAGAATCCTTTTCAAATTTACGACAAAATAAGCCGGTTCCCCCATTCAAACCATCCTGTGGTAGAGGGATCCTGCACAGAAGATTCGAATGGTGTCTTTACTTTTTGTCAAAGGAAAGCCATAAAGACACCAAGCAAAATCTTAATTTCAATTTTGGGAAGATCCTATAAACAAAGAATTCGATTGTCGCAGGAGTGGTGTTGTACCAGAATGCATTGAACAGATCACCCAACAATCGAATTCATGACAAATACATAAAAGAACTAAAACAATGTCAACCAACGCTTTTCAAAATCAACGAGCCACAAAAAACTCCCCACCCTAACCAAATGCCTGATCGGCATCAGAAAAACAGATTTCAATTCCACGATGGTACGATTAGAAGTGGCAACACGATAACGCAGGAATCCAAATTCGATGTGATTTCAATTCCACGATGGTACGATTAGAAGCGTTGACCTTCACGTCATCGCGGTACCCGGTTGCCCATTTCAATTCCACGATGGTACGATTAGAAGGTCAGCTCCTCGCCGCCACCAAGCGCCTGCAGTTATTTCAATTCCACGATGGTAAGATTAGAAGTATCGTGCAGGAGTGAGGGTGACTATTGCGGAATTATTTCAATTCCACGATGGTACGATTAGAAGCCATTTAATTTTCGCTTCCATCTTTTCAAGTCCAA
>Ga0116193_1003190_pt1 | contig 11964 bp, 7 predicted proteins | sample AD_UKC115_MetaG_FD_89892 | JGI IMG/M metagenome (GOLD analysis project Ga0116193, IMG submission 89892) | Active sludge microbial communities of municipal wastewater-treating anaerobic digesters from Hong Kong - AD_UKC115_MetaG | ecosystem: Engineered > Bioreactor > Anaerobic > Digestate | place...
CAAGCGTTCGCCGCCATCGTTGAGGCGGTAGTGGCCGAGGCGCGCTTGTGCACACGGAAGCCATCATCCGGCCAGTGTGACCGGGCCTGGTCGCAAACGCGCGGTTCTTGGCGACCAACACATCCTGCCGACTTCCGAGAGTGGAAGTCGGCCTCTCTGTGGTAGATCAACGCCGTCCGTGCGGAAGGTCGCAGACAAGAAAAAGGGTGCGGACTCGCGTCCGCACCCTTCAATCGAACCCGGCGAGCCGGGATGGATCAGTTGCCTTCGAACCGGTCGTTGAACAGGTCGTCCATCACCACGACCTGGGCCGAGTTGGTGCTGCGGTTGTGGTGGTGCAGCAGCAGCAGGCCGGATGAGCCGTTGGCGGCCATGTTCGCTTCGTTGTAGTCCACGCTGATCGTGCCGCCGGTGGCTTCGCCGATCAGCACCGGCTGGCTGCCGACGCCTCCCGACGAGCTGATGCCCTTGGCCGCACCGTTGTAGACGAACGGGCCGGGGATCTCCGAGTAGGAAGCGCCGGTGCACTGGGTCGGATAGGTATCGATATCCGCGCACAGCGCACTGAACCACGGACACACCGCGATGGCGTAATGGAAGGTGGCACCGCCACTGGCCAGGCCGAGCGAAGCCGAATCCCCGCCGATCACCATGACGTTGTTGTCGAGCAGGGCGGAGTCCACCGTGCTTGCGCTGGCGGCATTCAGATAATCGACGACGCCGACGGTACCTGCCGACTGGTTGTAGATGAAACTGAAGAACGTATCCTGGCTCGACGATGTACCACCGAGGATCCGGGTGATACTGCCGCCGTCGGAGTTGAACAGCACCTTGTCGTAGGTGCCGTCATTGTTGTTGTCGATGCAGATGTTCACCGAGGCGGAGCTCGGGCTCGACCACTTGCCGAATGTCGCGATGCCGAAGTAGTACTCGTCAATCGTCGCGTCGTAGTTCACGCCGGCATAGCGGATATCCGCGAACCCCGGGTTGCCGGGAACCTGCGTACCCACGACCTGGAGCTCGAACGGTGAGACCAGCGAGGACTCATCGGTTGCCAGCGTGGCGGTGCAGGTGCCACCGCTGACGGTGCCCGTGCATACCCCCTGGCCGGTGAGTGGCAGGGTGATCGTACCGGTGGCAGGACTGCCGGGCGGATTGGTCGCCGGGGCCTGCAGGGTCGCGTGCGGACGATGCGCGACGTACACCGGCAGCCGCGCGAGCTCGCTCGAGTTCTTGCTGACCTTGAGCAGGGCGGATTCCTCGGCGAGATAGTGACGCGGCTGGGCGCCAAGGGAGTTAAACGGCGACGGAACCGATTGGGTCGCCGCGATGGTCGAGTCGCGCGAGCGCGTCATCAGGTCGGTGTCGGCCGTGAGCTGGATCTGTACCACGGTCGAACCGCTGGCCGGCACGCTGATCGAGGTCGGGCCGACGATCGAGAACGCCACGCCCGGGGCGTCGACGACGGTGTCGAGCGACAGGGTCACGTTCTGGATGATGGCCGTGCCATTGGCGATGCGCACGTTGTGCGTGGCCGTCGCCCCGGCGACGAGTTCCGAATCGAAGGTGACCGACACGGCACCCGGCGCGTCGTCGTTGTAGGCGATGACCTTGGTCGTGGCGGCATCGGCTGGATCGATGCGCCCGGAGCCGACACGCGCGGCGCCGTAGAACGGGCCGGTGTGGTTCGGTCCGACGCCGACGTCATGCGACGCGGTATTGATGGCCAATGCCTTCAGTTGCTCGACGCTACCACCCGGATTGAGCTGGCGCAGCAGGGCCATCGCACCGGCGGCATGCGGCGAGGCCATCGACGTGCCGCTTAGGACCAGCGAGGCGCCGGCCGCCACGTAGCCTGACGCATTGGGTGTCAGACAGCCGCTCGCAGCCGCGGTGCAGGTGACACCGGTCTGCACCGAAGTGATGCTCGAACCCGGCGCGGAAAGGTCCGGCTTGAGCAGGATGCCGCCATCGCCGCCGCGCGGGCCGCGTGAGGTGAAGCTGCTCGCCGTATCGGCACCGGTGAACATCGTCACATTGACCGTCGCACTCGCGTAGGCGGTGCGCAGCGCGTTGGCGTCGGCGAGGTTCAGCGAGACGACCGGGATGGTCACGGCCGGGACGGTGATGTCATCGGCCATGCCAGGCGCCACGGATGGATTGCTGCTGGTCGCCACGTTGCCGATGATCACCCCGATCGCGCCATTGAGCTGGGCGTTGTAGGCCTTGAGCTTGAAGCCACAGGAGCCTCGATCGACGAAGGCGATCTTGCCGCTGACCGCCGCGGCGTTGACGTATGGCGTCTGGCAGCCGTCGTTGATGGTGCCGCCGGTACCCGTCGTATCGCCGTCATCGACGCGCACGATGTCTTCGGTCAGGCCCGCGACCGGCGGGACCGTGCCGAACGAGGCGGAGCCGGTGGACTTGATGCCGGTCACGGAGGCGGGGGCGTTCACGCCGAGCGGGCCCGGCAGACCGGAATCGAGGCTGCTGGCCGTCGAGATGACCTTGGTGCCGGAGCCGGGACTGCCGGAGATGAAGAACGTATCGCCCGAGTTGCCGGCCGAGGCGACGACAATCATGCCGGACAGCGTGGCGTTGTCGGCGGCGACCGCGGACGAATCGTAGGACGCGCCGAAGTTAGAGCCGAGCGACATGTTGATGACGTCGAGACGGTCGCTGAGGTCGCCGTCATTGTTCGGGTCGGTTGCCCAATCGATCGCGTCGGTAGTCAGGCTGGTGCTGCCGCCGCAGCCGAACACGCGCAGCGCATAGAGCTGGGCCTGCGGGGCGACACCCGGGCCGATCTTCAGGCCGCTGTAATCGGCCGCCGTATCCCAGGCGCCGGTGTAGGTCGTGCCATCGGCCTTGACGCCATAACCTGCCGTGATGCCGGCGACGTGCGAGCCGTGGCCGTTGCAGTCCATGGGATCGGGGTCAGGTGTCGGTGCATTGCCCGCGGTATAGGCATCACCGGCGAAGTCCCAGCCGCCGACGACCTTGGCGGTCGGGAAGATCGGGTTGCCGCTGATCGTGTCGCCGATCGTCGTGCGGTCGTTGGCCTGGTAGTCGGCGAGCAGGCCGCTGCCACCGAAGTCCGGATGCTGGTAGTCCAGGCCGGTATCGATGATGCCGATGCGGATGCCCTCACCCTTGGCCGCGAGCGTGCCAAGCGGGGTGCCTTCCCAGACCGAGGGTGCGCCGATGAACGGCACGCTCGTGCTGGTGGCGGGCTCCTGAATCGGCAGAAACTCGACACGCGAGACGCCGGCCATCTTGCGCACCTTGGCCATGTCCGCCGCCGCCATGCGTACGGCGACGCCGTTCAGGGCGCGCTGGACACGGTACAGCTCGGTGACCGCGATGCCCTTCGCGCTCAGCTGCGCCATGAAGGTTTCCTGCTTGGCGGCGAGCTGGTCGCGGGCAGCGCGCGAGGCCGTGCCGGCGGCCTTCATCGACATCATGCCGCTGCCGCCACTCGCGAGCGCGCGTGAATAGGCGAACACGGCGGGTTCACCATCGAGCACGATGATTACGTCGGCCTTGCCATCGGCTCCCACGAACGGATTGGCGACCGCACCGGTCGCCGCGACTTGCGGCAGGCTTTTCGACAGGGCCCAACTGTTGCTGACCGGGGCCATGCCGGCGGCGATGGCCAGAGATAGCGCTGCCGTGATGGCAGAGCGCCTGAGCGTGACGTTCATTGATTACTCCCCGAGACGGATGTGGCAAGGCTGTCCCCCTGGCAGCCCCGCCACATTAGGTACGACGCATGCCGGGCGATGTCAATGCTGCATCGCGTGATCGGTCGAACCGGTCAGGGAGGTGAAGAACGCATGAAGAGTACGGACCGCGTATGAGCCAGCCAGTCGAGATCGAAGAGGCATGCGGGATTGATCTGCTAGTACGGGCCGTGTATGCGCTGGCACGTCAGTAGGTCTGGCCCTCGGCTTCGCCGTAACGACGCAACGCCGCCCGGGCTTCCTCGCGGTGAATGTCGCGCCGCACGGTAATGCCGCGCCGTGCGAGTTCGCCGATCCAGTCGGTCGGCAGTGGGCCTTCGTCGAAAGCGGTGAGCGACATCACATCCTCGGCGCGCGCGCCGATCAGCAGCTCGTCGATGCCGGCCCAGAACGTCGCGCCGTAGCACTGGCAGCACGGTTGCGCACTCGTGGCGAGCACGAAGCGCTCGCCACCCTCGTTGAGGCGATGGCGGCCGAGACGCGCCTGCGCACCGATGAAGGCCATCATCTCGGCATGCGCGACCGAGCAGTTCTGCGGGATCACGCGATTCACGCCGACGGCGACGAGCCGGCCTTCGGCGGTGAACACCGCCGCACCGAACGGCCCGCCGGTACCGAGCGTCACGTTGCGTTCGGCGAGGTGAATGGCGAGCGCGACCCGTGTTTCGTCGTCGCTGTAAACGGCGGCCGCGTCGATTTCGTCATCGATCCAGGCCGGCAGCGAAAGGGTGATGGGGTGCCCGAGCATGGCGGTTCCATGGCCGATCTGCAGAAGGTCAATCCCGGCGGCAGGGATCCGCCGAGCAATTGGATTGGCTCGTGCGTGGCGGCCGTCACACTGCCGCCACACGCGCCGCTATTTCCCTGCGGCCTTCGCCCACGAATCGCGCAGCGTGACGGTACGGTTGAAGACCAGCCGGCCGGCACCGTGCTCGCGGCGATCGGCGACGAAATAGCCGAGTCGCTCGAACTGGAAGGCCTGTTCGGCTGGCGCGTCGGCCAGCGAGGGCTCGACATAGCCTCGGACAACGCGCTTGGAGTCCGGGTTCAGGTGATCGCGATAGGTCTTGCCGTCGCTGTCGTCGTCCGGATTGGCGACGTTGAACAGGCGGTCGTAGAGACGGACCTCCGCGGCGAGCGCATGGCGCGCACTGACCCAGTGGATCGTGCCCTTCACCTTGCGTTCGGCACCGGGCTGGCCGGGGCGCGTGTCGGGATCGAGCCGGCAATGGAGCATGACGACGTTGCCATCCGCGTCGTGCTCGACGGATTCGCAGCGGATGATGCCGACGCCGCGCAGGCGCACCTCGCCGCCCGGCACGAGGCGGTGGAAGCCCTTCGGCGGCACTTCCATGAAGTCCTCGCGTTCAATCAGGAGTTCGCGCGAGAACGGCACCTCGCGGCTGCCGAACGCCTCGTTCTTCGGATGATTGGCCATCGGCAGGCGTTCAGCGTGATCGGCCGGCAGATTGTCGATGACCACGCGCAGCGGATCGAGCACGGCGAGCCGGCGCGGTGCGCTGGCGTCGAGATCCTCGCGCACGCAGTTCTCGAGCACCGAGAACTCGATGACGCTGTTCTGCTTGGTCACGCCAATGCGCTCGCAGAACGTGCGGATGCCGGCCGGCGTGAAGCCGCGCCGGCGCACGCCGGAGAGCGTGGGCATGCGCGGGTCGTCCCAGCCATCGACGAGACCGTCCTGCACGAGCGCCATCAGCTTGCGCTTGCTCATCACGGTGTAATCGAGGTTCAGGCGCGAGAACTCGATCTGCTGCGGGCGGCTGACCGGCGTTTCGAATCCGGCCTCGACGAGCGGCTGCCACAGCTCCGGATGGTTCGGCAGATCGAGCTGATCGAGGCACCAGTCGTACAGTGGGCGGTGATCCTCGAACTCCAGCGTGCACAGCGAGTGCGTGATGCCCTCGACCGCGTCGGAGATGCAGTGCGCGTAGTCGTACATCGGATAGATGCACCAGGCATCGCCGGTGTTCTGGTGCGGCACGTGGCGGATGCGGTAGATCGCCGGATCGCGCAGGTTGATGTTGCCGCTGGCCATGTCGATCTTCGCGCGCAGCGTGCGCGTGCCATCGGCGAACTCACCCGCACGCATGCGGTGGAACAGATCGATATTCTCGTCGATGCTGCGTTCGCGATACGGGGAATTGCGGCCGGGCTCGGTCAGCGTACCGCGATGGGCGCGCACCTCGTCCGCGCTGAGGTCGCAGACGTAGGCCTTGCCGTCGCGGATCAGCTTCTCGGCGCAGCGGTAGAACACCTCGAAATAATCCGAGGCGTGGCGCAGCTCGTGCCATTCGAAGCCAAGCCAGCGCACGTCCTCCTGGATCGACTCGACGTATTCGACATCTTCCTTGGTCGGATTGGTATCGTCGAAGCGCAGGTTGCAGGAGCCGCCGAACTCGCGCGCCATGCCGAAATTCAGGCAGATCGACTTGGCGTGACCGATGTGCAGATAGCCGTTCGGCTCGGGCGGAAAGCGTGTGGCGACCCGGCCGCTGTGCTTGTCCGAGGCGTTGTCGTCGAGAATGATCTGGCGGATGAAATGGTGGGTGACCGGTACGGCGTTGTTCATCGGCGGACGGGCGCGGCTCGGGCCGGGCAGCTAGGGCAGAACTGGAAGTGTACCGCCGTGGGCTCGCGAATCGAATGCCGCGCGGCAAGTGCGCCGGTGCCCGATGCGACCCAACCGAGCCCGGATCGTGCGGACTCGATGCGGACTGACGAACCCAGGGTGGATGTGTTCAGGCCTTCCCGGGGATTCAGGGACCGGCTGCCGATGCCGCTGCGGAGCGGTGCAAATCAAAGACGATGATCTGCGCATCGCGGTACACCGGCGGCCCGAACCGTGCCTCGAACAGCGGCAGGCAGGCATGGATGTCCGGCCAGCGCACCGGCAGGCCGGGCGGGATCTCCCACTTGCCGGGGCGCAGTACGAGATAGGTCTCGCCGGCCGGCACGGCGCCATCGAGCAGGGCGTCGAGCGAAATCATCTGACGCCAGACGAGCTGCGGGGCGAGCTGATCGGTCCAGTCCGGCGTGCCGCAGCGCGTGCCAACTAGGCCGACCATGACGCGCTGGCGGTGAATCGGCTGGTACCAGGCATCCGGGACGTGGGTCGAGACCAGCACGCGCGGCGCCTCGATCAGCAGCACGCTCGCCGTGGGACGCCGCGCGAGATCGCGGTAGAACGCCGGCACCGGTTCGACCGGCGCATCGCGGTCGTAGGGATTGGCGGCCGGGTCGTAATCGAACGAGTAGCGTGCATGGCCGGCGAACTGGTTCGGGGCCGCGAGCACTGCGCGCAGCGGCCCCGCGACAAACAGTGCGACGAGTATGCCCGCCGCGAGGGCCGGGCGCAGGGCGGGCAGCGGGATCGCTTCGAGCAGCGCATTCAGACCCGCGGCGATGCCGAGCAGCACGATCGGCAGGGCCGGCAACGCATAGCGCGCGAGCACGCCGGCATGGCTGATCCAGGCCGGACGGGCGAGCACGATCGCCGCCGTGCCGATCAGCAGCACGCTCGCGAGATATCCGCACAGCTCGCGGTCGCGTCGCCAGAGACGCACGGCGCCGAGCAGGAATACTGCCGCGAAGACGGCGGCGAGCAGGTCGGAACCCGTGCCGGCGACCAGGCGCCACACGCGCCATGCCGTCAGCGCATCGAGCCGGTCTGCACCGGCCTTGGCCGTCAGCGAAGCGCCATCCGCGAACCACGGTGGCAGCAGCAGGGCGACGAGCGGCAGGATGGTCACCGAACCGAACAGGACGAGGCGGCCGATGTCCTGGAGCCCCGCATGGCGCGTGGTTGGCGTCAGCACGCCGCGCAGCGCATCGAGCCCATACCAGGCGAACGGAAGCAGGGCATAGGCCAGCGCGATCAGGTGCAGATAACCGGCGAGCACTGTCGCGAAGACGTACAACGCCGCGGCGACGAGGCGCCGCTCGCGCCACCAGGCACGGAACGCCGCTAGGGCGAGCAGGACGAGCAGGCCGGTCAGCGCATACGGCCGTGCGGTGCGGGTCAGGAACACGTGCATCGGCGCGATCGCGAGCAGGCCGGTCCACAGCGCGCGGGTCGGCAGATCGAGTTCCGCGCGGAACAGCCGCGTGATGAGGGCCAGCGTGGCGATGCCGGCCAGCAGCAGCGGCAGGTGCATGCTCCACTCGTCGAGACGCCCGGCGAGGTAGAGGGCACGATAGAAGAGCGTCAGCGGGATGCTGTGATCGGCATAGCCGAAATGCGTGAAGATCGTCCACGCATCGGCCTCGAGCAGCAGGCGCACCGCATGCCATTCGTCGTCGAGCAGGAGCTGATCTTCGAGCTGCCAGGCGCGCAGGCCGGAACCGGCGATGATGGCGAGGCCGAGCAGCACCCACCAAGGGCGCCGCGCGGCGCCGGTCGATGCACTCATGCCGACGGGAGCGCCGTCGGGTCCGATGCGATGGCATCGCGCAGGCGCAGATCCGGCGCATCCGACAGGTAGTCCGGCTGCACGAGTCCCCACTTCCAGAGCCGGTAGACGAGACTGGTGCGCAGCACGCCGAATCCATAGACGACCGAGCGGCGGAAGTTGATCTGGCTCGCCTCCGGGAAATACTTCGTCGGACAGGAGATCTCGCCGATGCGCAGGCCGAAGCCGAGCGCCTGGGCGAGCATCTGGTTGTCGAACACGAAATCGTCGGAGTTCGCGCGCAGCGGCAGGGCGAGCAGCGCGCGCCGCGAAAACGCGCGATAGCCACTATGGAATTCGGACAGCTTGCTGCCCATCAGGAGGTTCTGCACCGCGGTCAGCAGCCGGTTGGCGACGTACTTGTAGCGCGGCATGCCGCCGGCGAGCGCGGTGCCGCCGAGGATTCGCGAGCCGATCACGACGTCGTAGATGCCCGAGGCGATCATCGCCGCCATCGCGGTCACCAGGCGCGGCTCGTACTGATAATCCGGATGCAGCATCACGACGATGTCGGCCCCCGCATCGAGGGCGAGGCGGTAGCAGGTCTTCTGGTTTGCGCCGTAGCCGCTGTTGGTCGCATGGCGATGGCAGCGGATGCCGAGCCGTTCGGCAAGCGCAAGCGTGCCGTCGTCGCTCGCGTCGTCGACCAGCAGTACCAGATCGACGATGTCGTGCGGAATCGCCGCGAAGCACGCTTCCAGCGTCCTGGCGGCGCGATACGCCGGCATCACGACGGCGATTTTCTGATCATGCAGCATTGGAGTTCCCTGGCGGCGTCGCGTGGCGAGGCCGTGGCGAGCCGGCATAGCGCGCCGGTCGGCGCAAAAGGTACAGGGTGTGGCGCGGGGCGTCATCCCCGCTGGCCGGAACCACCGGACTTCAGCGCTTGAGACGCAGGCGGACCGGTCCGCGTGCCTCGTTGATGTCGACGGACCGGCCGTGCTGGCAGACCTCGATCCGCCCGACGTGGCTGAGCCCGGAGGCCACCGAGCGCACCAGGCGCATCAATGCGTGCCAATTGACGCCGATCTCGCCGGCCAGGGAGCGCGCCGCTTCACTCGGACAGATGCTTCCGCCGCGACCGCGCTGGTAAAGCAGATCGAGCACCCGGGCCTGCATGAGCAGGACCAGCCGATCGTGATCGATGAAGTGTGCAGTCCTGGCGCGCATGCCGTGCATGGCAACGATGATAGCGCCGCCGTACGCGAGTCGGGTCTGGACTTTCGACCATCGGTAGCTGTGTGGCCAGCCGCCCGTCGCGCCGCGGTGTATCCGATCCGGCCCGGTCGCCTTTGCACCGGTGCGATGCGGCGCACAGCAGCGGGCGGCGGCTTGACCCCTTTTATGCTCATACGTAGCATAAGTAGGCAAAATGCTCACCCTGAGCATAAGGAGACCCGCATGTCTTCCGTCACGCCGGTGGATGGCGCCGTACCCGCCTGCACACCGGAGCTGCTCGCCCGCCACGCCGCCCTCTACGAACGCGTCCGCGGCGTGATTCCCGAACTCGAATGGCAGGCTCACCTGCCGTGGATCGATGCGATCCAGCGCCTCAAGCGACAGCGCCAGGCCGTCGTACTCGCGCACAACTACCAGACGCCGGAGATCTTCCACACGGTCGCGAACATCACCGGCGACTCACTCGCGCTCGCCCAGCAGGCCGCAGACACGCGCGCCGAGGTGATCGTGCTGTGCGGCGTGCACTTCATGGCCGAGACCGCGAAGCTCCTGAATCCGGCCAAGACCGTGCTGATTCCCGATGCCGATGCCGGCTGCTCGCTCGCCACGTCGATCACCGCTGCCGACGTGCGTGCGCTGAAGGCGAGGCATCCGGGCGTGCCGGTGGTCACCTACGTCAACACCAGCGCCGAGGTGAAGGCCGAATCGGACGTCTGCTGCACCTCGGCGAATGCCATGCACGTGGTCGAATCGCTCGGCGTGCGCCGCGTGATCTTCATTCCGGACCGCTATCTCGGCCATTACGTCGCCTCGCGCACGAAGGTCGAGCTGATCCTCTGGGACGGTGCCTGCGAGGTGCACGAGCGTTTCACCGCCGCCGACGTGCGCCAGTGGCGCGTCGCGCAGGGCGATGTGGACGTGCTCGCCCATCCGGAGTGCCCTCCGGACGTGCTCGAGGCAGCGGATTTCGTCGGCTCGACTGCAGCGATGGTCACGCATCTCGCCGCGAAGCGGCCGCGCCGCGTGGTGATGATCACCGAGTGCTCGATGAGCGACAACGTCGCCGTCGAGTTCCCGGACATCGAGTTCACTCGTCCGTGCAACCTGTGCCCGCACATGAAGCGCATCACGCTGCCGAAGATCCATGCCGCGCTCGTGCACCTCCGTCACGCGGTCGAGGTGGACGCGACCGTCGCCGTCCGTGCACGGCAGGCGCTGGAGCGCATGCTGGCCGTAGGCCGCCGCGAGGCGGCCTGAACGCCGCGCCGCGAATCGCAGAGCAAGCTCCGTGACGGCGACCTGTGACGTCCTCGTGCTCGGCTCGGGCATCGCCGGGCTCAGCGTCGCGCTCGCGGCCGCGCCGCGGCGCGTGATCGTGGCCACGCCGGGCGAGCCGGCCTGTGATGGCGCGAGCCGCTGGGCGCAGGGCGGCCTCGCCGCGGCCCTCGGTGCGGACGACAGCGCCGTCCTGCATGCGCGCGACACGCTCGCCGCCGGCCAGCATCACAACGATCCCAAAGCGGTACGCCGCCTGACCGAAGGCGCGGCACGGGCCGTGGCCTGGCTCACGCAGCTCGGCGTGCACTTCGACCGCATGGCGGATGGCCGCTACGCGCTCGGCCGCGAGGCCGCGCATTCGTCTGCGCGCATTGTGCATGCGCGTGGCGACGCGACCGGCGCCGAAGTCATGCATGCACTCGGCGCGCAGATCGCCGCGGCCGGGCATGTCACGGTGCTCGCACGCCACCGCGCGATCGCGCTGCATGGTGACGGGCGAGTGGATGGAGCGCGCCTGTCCGGCCCGGCCGGCGTGTGCGACATCCGTGCCGGTGCCGTGGTGCTCGCGACCGGCGGCATCGGTGCGCTGTATCGCTACAGCACGAATCCACCGGGCGCCGACGGTGCCGGCCTCGCGCTCGCCGCGGCAGCCGGGGCCGAGCTCGCCGATCTCGAATTCGTCCAGTTTCACCCGACCGCATTCGCACCGCGGCCCGGCGAGCGCGGCCAGCTGCCGTTGCTGACCGAGGCGCTGCGCGGCGCGGGTGCGCTGCTCGTCGATGGCAACGGCCGGCGTTTCATGCCGGCCTGGTCGGCCGAGGCGGAGCTGGCCCCGCGCGACGTGGTCGCCCGTGCCGTGTGGAGCGAACTCGAACGCGGTCAGCGTGTGTGCCTGGACATGCGCGCGCTGCCCGATCTGGCCGAGCGTTTCCCGACGGTGTTTGCAGTCTGCCGCGAGCATGGCTTCGATCCGCGTCGCGAGCCGGTACCGGTCGTACCGGCCGAGCATTACCACATGGGCGGCGTGCGCGTGGACGCGATGGGCTGGAGCCGTGTCCCTGGCCTCTTCGCGGTCGGCGAGGTCGCCGCGAGCGGCGTGCACGGCGCCAACCGGCTGGCCAGCAATTCGCTGCTCGAGGGCGTGGTGTTCGGGCGATCGCTCGGCGAACGGCTCGCCGGCGATGCGCTGCCGGTGCCGTCGCCGGTCACGTCCGGCCCGGTCACCACGCCGTGGGAGCCGCCGGATGCGGCGCTGGCCGCGCGGCTCGCGGATCTCATGTGGCGGCATGTCGGCC
>Ga0116193_1003193_pt1 | contig 11956 bp, 7 predicted proteins | sample AD_UKC115_MetaG_FD_89892 | JGI IMG/M metagenome (GOLD analysis project Ga0116193, IMG submission 89892) | Active sludge microbial communities of municipal wastewater-treating anaerobic digesters from Hong Kong - AD_UKC115_MetaG | ecosystem: Engineered > Bioreactor > Anaerobic > Digestate | place...
ATTCTCCTGCAGCGCTTTCTCCACAGCTTCAGCTGACAGGTTGAAGGTACGCGGATCGATGTCCGCGAAGACCGCGTCTGCGCCGGTATATAGAATGGAATTGGTCGAGGCGATAAAGGAAAACGGGGTGGTCAGGACTTTGTCCCCGGGTCCGATACCGAGTGCGCGCAGCCCGACTTCCAGCGCGGTTGTGCCGGAAGTGGTGGCAATGCAGGCTTTCGCGCCGATATATTCGGCAAACTCATTTTCAAACGCATGCACCACACTGCCGGAAGCAATCATTCCGGAATCCAGAACATCCATCACCGCTTTTTTTTCTTCATCCCCAATTAAAGGTTTTCCGATCGGAATCATATCCTTACACTTTCCTGAAAAAATTTTCCCTTCTCAAACTGTTCAGGGCTCGTTGGAATCAATAGTATTGCAGCGTCATCCGTGCTGCTGGACAAAATTATATCAAAAAATGGACAGCAGCGATTCGAAATATAAAAAACGATTTTGGATAACCCATCCGCAGTATGTAGGCTAAAGACATAATTTCGAAAAAAAGATATAGAAAAATGAGCTGATCGATCAGTTTATAGAAGTACAACAATTAACTGACAAGTAATCTGGTTTGAATCAGGTGTAATGTCTATAAAACTAACTCTTTTGACAAAAAGTTGTACTTATAAATTTCCAGAATAGACACATCATTCACTCTTATTTCAAAAACGGGATCAAGTTTGGACAAACACTCCAAAGCAATTGGATCATAAAAACTAGGTCGCGTAATAAACATAATATAGACTGATTTACCTTTGTTTATTGAACCAGCTATTTGAGGGGCATCAATGACTTCAATATCATCCCTAAGCCATATGGAGTCAACCAGTTTTACAATGTGATCACCAACGGCAACATAAAGCTTTGAATCACGATCAGCATTCTTAGATAACCATTTAAGCCCTTTGCGATATGAGCTTCCCCAATAATCTGTGGCTTCATCTGCGCCAAATTTTTCTTTTCCACCTGCCAAACCGCCGCAGATTTTGTTGAAGTAGATATATTGATAGGATCCAAATTCTTTTATGATGAATGCTGTATTAATGGTTGTGAGTAGAAACAGGCTAATTCCTGAAGCAATGACTGTTTTTTTATTTTGTTTGCCAATAAGATTAATGATTGATGCGGCCCCCATTCCTGCAAGCAATGCGGCCGCTGGAACAAATTCAAGAAAATGACGAATCCCATCAAAATTGACAGAAGAAAAAATTGAGTTCCGAATAATTGGAACTAAGAACCAAATTAACGCTAATCTATAAGCAATTTCCTTCTTCTTCCTTATTTGGATGATGGAAAAATATAAACCAATCACCAAACATAAAAGCATAATCTCAGGAATAACAGCGATGGTTATGGAAAGTGGCTGCCAATTCCAGATAATTGAGGCTGAAGTTGTTCCACGAGAGAAGATATATGAGAAATAGTTTTTTACATTTGAAGGGTTTGAATATAAATATGGCCAGGAAAGAAAATAGGTGATCAATCCACTTGCCAGCATTAATATGTATTGAAAATATCGGGTTTTTATGTGATTCCACATTGCTTTAGGAGCAATTGGCCAAAATCCTAAGATGAATGTTACTGGAAGGAATAATGCGTTTGCTTTTACCCCCAGAGCAACGCCGCCAGCCAGGCCAACCAAAACAGCTCGTTTCCAAGACGGATTTTCATACCAAACCCAGAACGCAAGCAGAGCAAATCCAAAAAACACCATTTCTGGAATGTCTTTTACATTGAAATGCATATCTCCCCACAAACGAGGAAAAGTACCCATAAAGAGGATGGAAAATAAACCTACCCATTTTCCGAGACGTTTTGAGATAAAAAAATAGAATACAACTAGGAAAGAACTAACAAGCAAAATCGGGAAAAGATGGAATGCGTCGATGGGATCCAGCCATTTCAACTTGTAACTAAAAACATACATGGTGGCGGCAGAAGCCGTATCAGCCAATGCTGGGAATTGATGAGGGATGCCACGACAAGGCGATTTAAATAAGTCAAGTTGGTGGTTTTTATGCATCGATAAATACTCATCAAAGCGTAAATAATTTGGGTCAAAACTTGAAAAATAATGCAGGTATCTTTCACCAAAAAAGAGATTTCCCAAGCTTTCATCCCAGGTTGCGCCATATTGTGTAAGAGTTGAAATTCCGCTCAAACAGAACACTAGAATGAATAAAATGGCAATGAAGTCAACAAGGAATTTTGTTGATAAGATTCTGTTTCTAAATTGTGCCATTTTGCCTCCCCCAAAAAAACTTTAGTGTTGTGTTTTTTTAAACCTAAGTTTCACGTCTGATGATTTTTGCCAACATATTCACCCCAGAAGGGTGATAGGTATGGCTGATCACACATAAGTTTAGCATCACTTCCTCCATTGTCCAGCGATTTTTGTGATCCAATTCATAACACAATAGGACATTTCTAAAATGCCTTGACATCGAAATATAAAAAGGAATTGTTGTTGTGGTGTTTTTTGCATAAAAAAGACAGGTTTCTCCAGAAAAAGGAGAAACCTGTCATGAATTGTGAAAGCATCAAGCCGGTTGAGATTATGGCATCTGATAAGGTTCCGCGTGATCCAGCGTCGCCATGACGACATAGCGGTTGTCATACTCATCGGTGATCAGATTGTAGCTGTCACACGTGACCAGCGTCAGCGATTTCTCGCCGTTCGGCTGGAACAACTGGTAGACGTCGTTCGGTTTGGTATAGAAGGAATTATTTACCTTGTAGACGTATTTCATGCCGTCTGTCGCATAGACATAAATCTCATCCTCCAGGTGCAAACCAGTCAGGTTGACAAAGACGCCCTGCGAATAATAGTGGCCGGTCAGCACGGAGTTGCCGGCGTACGGGATATACGCGCCGCCCTCCAGCTCGCCGACATAACCGCCGACCATCGTCAGATCCCATCCGTTTTCAAACGAATCACCGATATAGGATACATGCACGATCGGGATCGGCGTTTCCATGCCCAGCCCGATGGCCGGAATCTGCAGCGAATTGCCGGTGAAGATTATGTCCGATTTGGACGCACCAGCCAGCGGCTGCGGTGAGCGCAGGGAATATCCGGTGTCCGGAATTTTTTCCTGCTTACATTCATTAATCGACAGCTGCATGATCAGCGTCATGTCATTGCCCGTCTCTTCGCGGTAATAGCTGATCAGGTACGGCTTGTCATCCAGGATGGTCGGTTTGCCGTTTAGGGTAAATTTACCGCCGGTTACGATGGCGCGAGTGTACGGCGGCAAGGTAATGCTCTGTGCGCCGCAAGAACCGCCGTCTGCGGAATAACCTTCCGCCAGTACCTGCCACTCGCAATACAGTTCGTTCATCTCCAGCGCGGTCGGCATAAACGATTCCGCAGCGCTGAGCGTGAAGGTCATCTTTTTGTTCGAGTAATTCGAGATAAACGAGTACGATTCGTTGACCGCTTTAAACTCGATTTTCTCCGAATCCCAGTCTTCGTTGCAGCCATTCCAGGCGGCTTCAAAGCGGCCGTCGTTGCCGGGGGTGTAGCAGGACAGATCCGAGTCAAGCTGCGGGATGGTTACATACAAATCAAGATGTTTCGTAGTTTCCGGATTATTATAATCAGTTATGAAACCGCTTATATAATACGTTCCTGGTCCATCCGCAACAAAATTAATCGCTGTCAATTCAAATTTATTGGTTGCTGTTTCAAAAAGACGCATGGGAATACGGGCACGTGTAGAAAGCGTAACCTCATTAGCGCCCCACGTGGTTCCGGTGTAATAACCATCATTAACCACGACCGAGCTGACATAGGAACTCGTTCCGGATTGATGTTCACACGTGGCGTCCATACATTTTAAGGTTCCAAAATAATAATTGGTTGTACTATCCGGATATGTTTCTGGAATGAATAGATCTGTACACCAATCTCCTGCTCCGAAATTGCATGTATCTAATTGAATTCCATCGCCTGTGGTCGTATCGATGAACGGGATTTTGAAGGCTTGCTTGGATGCTTTGCAAGGATCATAAGAGGTTGAAGCGACGCGATAGTTTTCATTGCCCGTACCTGTGCAGTAATTTGCAAACTGCACGCTCATATCCCGCACAAAATGGAACATCGAATTTTCGTAACCCAAGGTAGGATCAACATTTTTATAATAAAACTTCAGTTCAAAATTCATTTGTGTCGGTAGGAGACTAAAAATAGCTTCATCTTTATCAATTGTCAGTGTGCCACCCTTTAAAGTGATTGGCATAACGGCAGTTGCCCAAGTTCCAGTGGAAGTTGTAGCGATGTCAGCAGTTTTTGATCCTTTGGTATATGCATAGGAAACTGTGTAAGCAGTAGCATTTTTATCTACGAAATCAAGAGAAAATGTATAATTTAATGCATTTGTCTCAGGAGTTACTAATAGCTTCAACCTTGAGGGATCTGGAGTTTCTCCCAAAGGAAAGCTAACAATTTTAAAAGGATTTGTAGAACTTTCAACAAATTTTATGACCTGAGGATCAGCAACCACAGCACACGAAGTATCCGTAGTAAAAATAAACGCGTTTCCCAATACATTATCACTAGCGGGCGAGAAGGTTCCAGTCCCTTGATTCTGCGCACATGCGGTCGATGCCGCGTCAATTTTGGCAACACCGGAAAGCAATACATTGGCAGGGGTTGTATCGGATTCAATGATTTTGATTGTATATTCCCCGTGAACAACTACTTCATTGGGTACTGTACCGGTGATATTGGGGATAAAGGTTACGTGAACTGCGCTGATGGTGCCGCCGGCAGGGAAACTGTTGCAGCTGAAATCATTATTCGCAGGCGTTATTGTTAACTGCTGGCATTGGTATTCCGTGCTGTCCGATGCGGCATACAAGGCGACTTCTTTCACAACATCTGTGCCAATATGATAACCAGTGCTGCCGACCAGTCCATTGGGATCAGTGATTTCTACGATGATGTTGCTGCGGAATTTTTCCGTTGTCGGATCAGTGATCGAGACGGGCGCGCGGAATTCAATACCATCATTCTTAACGTCTTTGCAATTATCATTGGTCAGGGTAAATGTCGCAACCGCGCTGACCTGCATGGTGGCAGCCCCGGCAAATACCACCGTCAGGAACACGGCTGTGATCAGCCAGAGCATCATTTTTTTTGTATTCATAAGAGTTCTCCTTACAGGTTTCTCTAATTGGTTTTTAAAGAATCATAATCTCCGGCAAGCCGGTGAGTACTATTTCCAGTTTTCAACAAAATTAATCCTACCATAAAACCGGCAATCCGTAAAAAAAGGGCGGAAAAGGGCTGCCTGGTGTGAGGGCAGCTGAAGGATTCCCGTTCTTGTCGTGCCGGAAGGATATTTTGATAACGTCCCAGCCTGGCAAATGGTTCCAGTGATTCGAATCCTTGTAGAGGCGCTGTTTGTCATTGCGAACTTGTGAGTCCTGTAGGGACGAGCCCTGCAAGGGCGAAGCAATCTCCTGACTTGTGAGAAAAGATTGCTTCGTCGGGCTGACGCCCTCCTCGCAATGACAGATTGTCATGCGAGCGCAGCAGGGGCGTAATTTGTCATTGCGAGCTTGTGAGTCCTGTAGGGGCGAGCCCTGCAAGGGCGAAGCAATCTCCTGACATGTGAGAAAAGATTGCTTCGTCGGGCTTATACCCTCCTCGCAATGACAGATTGCCATTCCAATCATTGTAGGGGTGAAGAAATCTCCTGTCAATCGAGGAAAGATTGCTTCGTCAGGCTAACGCCCTCCTCGCAATGACAGATCGGTATGTGTCCCGCACAGTGTCGGCGTTTGTCATTGCGACCGTAGCGATATTTGTCATTGCGAACCCTGCAAGGGCGAAGCAATCTCCTGATAAATGAGAAAAGATTGCCATGCGAATAAAGATTGCCACGTCGGGCTGGCGCCCTCCTCGCAATGACAGATCGCTATGCCAATCCTTGTAAGGGCGAAGCAATCCCATGGTACATAAGAAAAGATTGCTTCTCCCCTTCAGAATGATCGTAATGACAGATTATCAGGCTAATGTCCTTCTCGCTAGGAAACCGTACTAACAACAATTTTCCACCCTTTATGAATCGCTGCATTCTGTCAGTTTGTTTTACGGTAAAATAAAGGCTTAATATGGTTAATTTTTTCAGATACCGAAGGTTTTTATGATGAATACTGCAAAGAATTATCATCGGATCGTCCTGTTTTTTGTGACGCTGAGCGTTTTGCTGGCAGTGTGTGTTGTCCCCGCAGCAGCAGAAAGATCGCTCTTCCAGAAAAACGACGGAGTGGTCGATCTGTATTTTTTCCATGGCGACGGCTGCCCGCATTGTGCGGAGGAAGAAGTATTTCTGGATGAAATGAAACAGACGTATGGCGAAAAGCTTGCCATTCATATGTATGAAGTCTGGAAACATCCCGAGAACATTCCTGTCATTGAAAAATTCGCACAAGCCTTCCTGTTTGAACCCAGCGGCGTGCCGGTGACCTTTATCGGGCGGCAGTACTGGGTCGGCTACAGCCCGGAAAAACGAGATGCCATGAAGGCGGCAATTGAAGACGGCATAGCGCACGGCATGGTGGATGCGCAGGACATCGCGGATGGCAAAGTCAGCCTTGAGGCGCCGCAAACAGATCAGATCACAACAATTCAGGTCCCGCTGATCGGAGCGGTCGATTTGGCAAGCCGCTCGCTTTTCGTCAGTACCGTGCTGATCGGTCTGGTGGATGGCATCAATCCGTGTTCCTTATGGGTACTGACGATGCTCCTCGCCATGCTGGTGCACCTGAATTCTCGGAAGAAGACGATCCTGATCGGTCTTATTTTTCTGACCGTCACGGCAGGCATCTATGCTTTGTTCATCACCGGTGTTTTCACGCTGCTGACCTATGTCAGTTTCCTGAAATGGATCCAGATTGTTGTGGCGGTCATTACGCTGATTTTGGGGCTGATCAATCTGAAGGATTATTTTTTCTATAAAGAAGGCATTTCACTGACGATCCAGGATTCGCAGAAACCCGGCATCTACCAGAAAATGCGCAAAGTCATGAGCTCCAGCGAAAATCTGTGGGCGATGATCGGTGCGACTGTGGTGCTGGCCGCCGGCGTATCCCTGGTGGAATTCTCTTGCACGGCTGCTTTCCCGGTCGTCTGGGGTAACCTGCTGGTGGCGCATGGCGCGTCCCGGATGGAATTTGCCGTACTGCTGCTGTTATATATGCTGCTGTATCAATTGGATGAGATGATCATTTTCCTGGCGGCTGTCATCACGATGAAAACCAGCCGCATCGAAGAAAAACACGGACGGATACTCAAGCTGTTCAGCGGCTGTCTGATGATCACGCTTTCGGCGGTCATGATCCTCAGCCCGGAATGGATGCAGAATCTCGGAAATACGTTGCTGGTGTTCGGTTTTGCAGTGGCAATCACGCTGCTGATTTTTCTGCTCACGAAAAATATCCTGCCGGGAATGGATGACAAAACGCATAAACGTTCCACTAAAGGCAATTCGTCCAAAAAGACGCGAAAGTAGTAATTCGAGATTCGGAAAAGCCCTTTGAGAAAAGAGAGAGATCTGGTCGTTGTGTTGTTTTTCCATATTTGGAATTGATGACGCGAAAAAAGAAAAATGAAAAGCCCCGCAATTCTTTGCGGGGCTTATTTTTTTTGTTGTTTTGAGGCGACGATCGGATTTGAACCGATGGTGAGGGTTTTGCAGACCCTTGCCTTATCCACTTGGCCACGTCGCCATGATCCATATTCCGGCGTTTTAAAAAAAGAGCGGGCAACGAGACTCGAACTCGTGACCTTCTCCTTGGCAAGGAGGTGTTCTACCAACTGAACTATGCCCGCGTGCTCTCTTTGATATTTTTTGTTTTCTTGCCGTCCAACGCAGATTATTATAATCGGTTACGAAAATCCGTCAAGGGATGTGAATGACAGCGATTCGAAATATAGGATGTGAGTCCTGTAGGGACGAGCCCTGCAAGGGCGTGGCAATCTCCTGGCCACATCATGCAAAGGTTGTAGTGCGAAAAAAGATTGCTTCTCTACGATCGCTATGACAGATTATGATGAATTCAGACAGCAATCTGGTGGTTCATTTGATTTTTACGGGAATACCGGCTGCCATCCAGTATACACTTCCAGCGTATGCAGCCATATACTGATTGGCTCTGCCCAGGACATCCCGATACAGGCGCCCCAACGGATAAGCCGGAACGACGCCCATGCCGGTCTCGTTGGACACGAAAATCCATGAAAAATTCGCATGGTTTTGAACCACGTCCAGCAGCGCATCTATCTCTGCCTGGACCGCAGCCCAGGCTGTCGATTCATCGCAATCCTCCGGCAGGCTCAGGATGATGTTGGATGTCCACACCGACAGGCAATCCAGCAGGCAGACTTGAAATTCCGCCTCGTTCAGACGGAGCTGCAGCGCGGAGGCAATCTGCCGCGGCGCTTCAAGCGTCTGCCAATTGGCGGGACGTCTTTCCCGATGGTGTTCGATTCGGCGGCGCATCTCCTCATCGAGAATTTCCGCTGTGGCAATATACAGTACCGGATCCCCGGCAGCGGAAGCCAGCTTCTCGGCATAGGCGCTTTTACCGCTGCGTGCGCCGCCTAAAATGAACGTCAGATTTTTCATGGCATTGATCATAATTGATCCAGTACCTCCATCGAGCTAAAAAAATCATCCTGCGAAAATACTTCCAGCGTAACTACACCGCTGTAATTCTTTTCGATCAATTTCCCGATGACCGTTTTTACATTATCAATCGGCATATGCCGCAGTGACTGATGATCGCGCGTGTCAATTCCGTGCAAGTGGATAACGCGGGTTCGATCCAACCTGGTATCGAGATACGGGGGAACATCGATCTCCTGCAGCCATAAATGGCCGATATCGATACATTCACTGGCAGGAACCTGCGCCAGAACGCGGTGGTTGAGCGCCGGCGGGTAGCTTTCCAGATTTTCAACTGCCAACAGCGCGGGATTCTGAAGTTCAGGCAGCAGCGACTGCAGCGATTGAACACATCGTTCCACCCATATGGAAGCCTCTGTTTCGGAAGGATCTTTCACGATGGAATGGCTGTCGAGATGCGCGATGTAGGCATGCGGTCGGAGGCAATGCAGGGCATCGATCACCTGTCGGGCTTTTGCCAGTGATCCGCTTATCTGGTTTTCATCCGCGGAAAACTGCAGATCCAGCGGCAGGTGAATCGTATAGGTCAAGTTCGCTGTGGCAGCCATCTGCTGCAATTCTGCAGCCTGTTCGCGGGATGGAATATTACAGAATTGATCCACATCGAAAAGGACCAGCTCAATATCGTCCACTTTGTCTGCCAGGAAGCGCACATTCGGAAGGATGTCATCCGGAATGATGTATGAAGTGGTTCCGATGCGGAAAGGGAAGCGTTGCAAGCGTTCGCGACTGTTCATGGCCGTAGGTTCCCCGCCAGAAAACTGGCAGCCAGAAGCACGACCATTTCGGTCAATTCGACGCTCATTCCCAGCACATCGCCATTGATGCCATGAATTTTTGCCAGGGCAAGCCGGCTGACTGTGAAAACGGTCAGACTGGCTGTCAGGATCAGAACCACTCCAGCCCATCCGAGGCTGACTGCAAGAAGCAGCGGCGCTGCCGCACCTGCCCAAAGTGCATAGGGGGGCACATTTTTCTTCAGGGATGCAGCCATCCCATTGGGATTAGCCAAAGGGAGACGGATGATCGCCAGGATACTCAGCCTGCCCAGTGAGGCAATCAGCGGAAAAAGCAGGAAATCGTTTTCTCTGGATAGGTCTGCAATGCAGGTGATTTTACAGCAGATCAACAGTACAAGACCCAGGACGGCAAAGGTTCCGTGGCAGGGATCCTTCATGATCTGCAGTCTTTTTTCCGTTGTGACAGACGCGAAAAAGCCGTCGCAGCAGTCGCTGAATCCGTCCAGGTGCAGTCCGCCGGTGAGGACTGCCCAAAAAATCGTTGTCAGAACTGCAGCTGTGCTGTTCGGGAAGAATTGTCGTGTGAGCCAGAAAAAACTTGCTGCCGCAAGTCCAAGAATGGCTCCGGCAAGCGGGTACCAAACAGACGATCTGCCGAATTCTTCTTCCGACCAGTTCGCAGCAGGAACTGGGAGGATCGTCAGAAATTCCAAAGCGGTGAATAGTTGTTTGAAGATCATTTGGATGCGTATACCTGTTTTCAATGTTTTTGATCATCTCTATTGTATCGGATTGTTTCCGGCGATTCAAAAATCGGGAAGGATTGAATATTGTTGTGTATTTTTTTGCACTTAGCATAAAACTATAAGACCAACTTTTTTTAAATTTTCGAATTACTGGCAAAATATGAAAGTCATGATAAAAATAATCCAGAAACGATTCGAATTATGTGAGGGATTATTTTTTGTTGTGTCGTTTTTGTTCGGAGCCGGTAATTTGAAATAAAGACTTGCTATTCGGATAACGAGGAAAAACTTGTTATTGTGAAGTGTTTGCGCTTCGCGCAAACACTTCACAATAACAAAAAATTCTCCCTATAGTTCGAATTGCTGGCTTAAAGCGCAAAGCAACACAATAACAAGTTTTCTCTTTTTTCTCAAAAGGCTTTTCCAAATTTCGAATTGCTGATCATCCAGAAAAATACGATTTAAAGTGAGTCATAATGAATTATCCAACTATTCCTTCCATCGATTTTGAAGCAAGCGCTGCAGCCCGGAAGCGGCAGAACAGTCTGACAAAACCGCTCGGGAGTGCGGGTTATCTTGAGGATCTGTCCGTGCAAATTGCCGGCATGACAGGAAGTGCAATACCGGATTGCTCCAGGAAAACTGTCATTTTAATGGCAGCTGACCATGGAATCGCCAAAGAGGGTGTCAGCCCGTATCCACCGGAAGTGACTCCCCAGATGGTGCTGAATTTTCTGCATGGCGGAGCGGCGATCAATGTTCTGACCAGGCAGGTAAACTGCGCTGTGAAAATTGTTGATATCGGTGTGGCTTTCGATTTCGGCGAGATCCCTGGTATCTGCCACCGCAAAGTCGCCCGTGGCACTGCCAATATGCTGACAGGTCCGGCAATGACCCGTGAACAAGCGGAATCCGCAATCCGAGTCGGAATGGAAATCGCTGATGAATCCATTGACAATGGTGTGCAGATGATTGCCACTGGTGAGATGGGGATTGGAAATACGACCCCTTCCGCTGCGATTACCGCGGTGCTGTGTGGCAGAGCACCTGCCGAAGTGACCGGACGCGGCACTGGTATCGACGATGCCGGGCTGCAACGGAAGATCCGTATTATTGAACGCTGTATTGCTGTCAACCAGCCGAATCCCGGGGATGCGATGGATGTTCTGTGCAAAATCGGTGGATTGGAAATTGCCGGCATGGCTGGTGTTGTCATCGCTGCCGCTGCACGGCGCGTGCCGGTGGTTCTGGATGGATTGATCTCGACGGTCGCAGCAGCGATCGCTGTGGAACTGGTCCCTGAAACGAAGCATTACCTGATTGCCGGTCACCTATCCGAAGAAATCGGCCATCGTATTCTGCTCGAAAAACTGGGATTAAGGCCTTTAATTCAGTTGAACATGCGCATCGGCGAGGGTACCGGCGCGGTACTGGCATTTTCTATAGTTGATGCTTCTTTGAATCTGTTGCGGAATATGGCGACGTTTGAACAGGCAGGGGTCAGTGACAAAGCATAATTTCAGATTATTGTATTATGTTTATGCTTTACATAAACATAATACAATAAAAAATCTCCTCTTTTATTTCGAAGGACAATTTCTTAATGCAGATCATTCAAGATGGCGTGGATCAACTGACTGGTAAAAGGTGTCGACATGACCAGTTTGTGCGGGTTCAGTCCCTGATTGGAGAGAAAGGCAACGACCAGTTCACGTTGCGGATCCACTAA
>Ga0116193_1003194_pt1 | contig 11949 bp, 9 predicted proteins | sample AD_UKC115_MetaG_FD_89892 | JGI IMG/M metagenome (GOLD analysis project Ga0116193, IMG submission 89892) | Active sludge microbial communities of municipal wastewater-treating anaerobic digesters from Hong Kong - AD_UKC115_MetaG | ecosystem: Engineered > Bioreactor > Anaerobic > Digestate | place...
CGCCTCGGTCGGCCCGGCGCCGCTGCCGGATCTCGGTGCGAGTCTGCTGAGCGACGAGGAGATGGCCGAATTCGAGCGGCGTCTGCTCGGCCAGCTCGACGCGGCGCAGGCCGAGACGACGACGTCTCCAACGGAGAAGCCGGTCGAGATGGGCCATGCGCCCGTTGTCGCCGCCACGCTTCAGGAAACCGCGGACGTGGCATCCGCTGCGGAAGACGCGTCGCCGGCGCTGGATGGCGCGGCCGCTGAAGTACCCGCGACGACGGCCGAGGCGCCTGTCATAGCCGATGACGAAAGTCGTGATGCGCCGTCTACCTTCGACGAGACGGCTGACGAAACGGCTCTCGAGATCGCTGGGACGAGCGATGCGGCCATCGGCTCGGACGACGAGGCCGACTTCGAGACGATCGAACTCGCCGGTGCGGACGTACCCGATGCGGCCGACGACAGCGACTCGATGGCTGAGCCGGTGGCCGAAGCCACGGCATCCGACGTGATGCCGGTCGCGGCGGCGATGCCTGCGGATGCGACGGAATCCGGGGAAGCGGACACTCTCGCGCTCACCGCGCCACCCGCGGACGACACCGGCGCCGACGACGTCGCGGAGCCGGCCGAACATTACGCGCCGATCGCCGAGGACCTGCAGCCGGACGGTAGGCTCGACCTGCCGGACATGGACGAGGATCTGCTCGACATCTTCGTCCAGGAGGCGACCGACATCCTCGACCACTCGGACGCACTGATCGCGCGCTTGCGCGAGGATCCGCACGAACTCGAACTGATCACCGGGATCAAGCGCGATCTGCATACGCTCAAGGGCGGCGCGCGCATGGCCGGCTTGTTGTCGATCGGCAACCTGAGCCACGCGATGGAATCGCTGCTCGAGGCGATCGGCGAGGGCCGCCGGCGCATGGACCGCGGCACGGTCGAATCCTTCGAGCGCGGTTTCGATCGCCTGCATGCGCTGGTCCAGCGCGTGGCCCGTCGTCAGGCGCTGGCCATGCCGGCCAACGCGATCGCGCGCTTCGAGGCGCTGGTCGCCGGCGAAGTCCCGCTCACTGGGGAGCCGGCAGCCGATACGTCCGCGACGACCTCTGCCGCCGCACCGCATGCGGCGGAGCCCGCGCTGCCGGCCACGGCCGAAGCGACGCCGGCGCGCCCGGCCGTGCCGCGCCCGGCCGCGGCACCGGCGGCCGAGGAGGAGGCCACCGGCCACGTCGCGCAAGAAATGATCCGCGTGCGTTCGGACCTGCTCGATTCGCTGGTCAACTACGCCGGCGAGGTGTCGATCTACCGCTCGCGCCTCGAACAGCAGATCAGCACGTTCCGTTTCAACCTCATCGAGTTCGAGCAGACCGTCGGCCGTCTGCGTGAGCAGCTGCGCAAGCTGGAGATCGAGACCGAGGCGCAGATCATCGCGCGCTACCAGCGCGAGCATCACGAGCCCGGCGAGTCCACGTTCGATCCGCTCGAACTCGACCGCTTCAGCCAGCTCCAGCAGCTCTCGCGCGCGCTGGCCGAGTCGGTGTCCGACCTGCTGTCGATCCAGGGCCTGCTCGACGATCTCACGCGCCAGTCCGAAACGCTGCTGCTGCAGCAGTCGCGCGTCAGCTCGGACCTCCAGGAAGGCCTCATGCGCACGCGCATGGTGCCGTTCGATTCGCTCGTGCCGAGTCTGCGCCGCACATTGCGCCAGGCCGCGCAGGACCTTGGCAAGCGCGCGCAGCTGCGCGTCGAGGGCGCGCAGGGCGAAATGGACCGCAACCTGCTCGAGCGCATGAAGGCGCCGTTCGAGCACATGCTGCGCAACGCGCTCGCCCACGGCATCGAATCGCCCGAGCAGCGCCTCGCGCTCGGCAAGCCGCTCGAAGGCACGGTCACGATCCAGGTCAGCCGTGAGGCGACCGAAGTCGTGCTGCGCGTGGCCGACGATGGTCGCGGCCTCGATGGCGATGCGATTCGCAGGAAGGCGATCGAGCGCGGCCTGCTCAAGTCGGATGCCGTGTTGTCCGATCGCGACCTGTATGGCTTCGTGCTCGAATCGGGCTTCTCGACTGCCGAGAAGATCACCCAGGTCGCCGGTCGCGGCGTCGGCATGGACGTGGTCAGCAACGAGATCAAGCAGCTCGGCGGCTCGATTACAATCGACTCCGAGCGCGGCAGGGGTGCTGTATTCACGATCCGCCTGCCGTTCACCCTCGCGGTTACCCAGGCGATTCTCGTGCGCCTCGGCGAGGCCACCTACGCGGTCCCGATGTCGTCGGTCGCGGGCGTGGTGCGCATGGTGCGCGAGGATCTCGACAAGCGCCTCGCCCAGCCGAGCCCAGTGCACGTGTATGGCGGCGACGAATACCTGCTGCATGATCTCGCCCACCTGCTCGGCGTGCCGGCAAGCCGTGGCGTCGACGAGACCCAGGTGCCGCTCCTGATGACACGCACCGGCGATCAGCGCGCCGCGGTGCGCGTCGACGGTGTGGTCGGTTCGCGCGAAATCGTCGTGAAGTCGGTTGGTCCGCAGATCAGCTCCGTGCCGGGCATCTTCGGCGCGACGATCATGGGCGACGGTGCGGTCGTGATGATTCTCGACCTGGCCCCGCTCGTGCGTCGCGCGGCAGCCCTGCGCGTCGCGCCGGAAAGCGCGAGCGAGGAGGTGGTGCGGCACGTGCCGGTGGTCCCCGAGGTGCCCTTCGCCGCCGACGAGCGCCGCAAGCCGCTGGTCATGGTAGTCGACGATTCGATCACCATGCGCAAGGTCACTACGCGCGTGCTGGAGCGAAACGAACTCGAGGTGATCACCGCAAAGGACGGCCTCGATGCGGTCGAGAAGCTGCAGGACAAGGTGCCCGACGTCATGTTGCTCGACATCGAGATGCCGCGCATGGACGGCTACGAGCTGGCGACCTACATGAAGAACGACCCGCGTCTGAAGCTCGTGCCGATCATCATGATCACCTCGCGTACCGGCGAGAAACACCGCCAGCGCGCGCTGGAAATCGGCGTCGAACGTTACCTCGGCAAGCCGTACCAGGAAGCCGATCTGCTGCGCAACGTCCAGGAAATCCTGAGGTTGAGCCGTGCCTGATCCGAATCCGACCACACCCCATGTGGCGCTGCTCTGCCAGCGCGGCCCACTCGGCGGCCATCTGCGCGAGGCGCTTGGCGAATTCGGCGCCGCCGTCGTCTACGAGGCGCCGGCCACCGAACTCGATCGCGCCGCGCTCGAGCGCTCCGGCGCATCGGTCGTGATCGTCAACCTCGACCCGGATGTCGAGGCGCATCTCGACGAGGTCTACGACCTGCTCGACGACGACCGCTACAACGTCGTGTTCAACGATGCGCAGGTGTCAAGCGGCCTGTCCGGATGGGATCAGGCGCGCTGGGCACGCAATCTCGCGGCCAAGATCCTCGGCCGTCCGGAAGTCGCCGATCCGCCGCGCCCGGCGAATGCCGAGGCGCCGCGCTCGCCGGCCCAGCGCATGGCGGCGCACATCCCGGATTTCGCAGCGCACACGCTGCCGGAGACGCCGGCGGTTCCCACTGAATCCGCTCCACAGGCGGCGGCTTCGCCGTTCGCGGGGGATGCAGATCTCGGTGCCGCGCTCGACGCGCTGCTAGCCGATGCCGAGGCACTCGATGCGCCGCCGGCTGCCACACCGGCACAGCCGGCGGCGGCGAGCGATCTCGCCCTGGAACTCGATGCGCTGCTCCGTGGCGATGCGCCAGCCGAGAGCGCATCGCCACCAACCACCGACGCATTCGCGATCGGCTTGGACGATCTGGTCGGGCAGCCCGCCACGTCGGCCGCCACGCCGGTCTCGGATCTCGCCCTCGAACTCGACTCCCTGCTCGATGTGGACACGCAACCGGCCGCCGTGACGGACGGGCTGGCCCTGGCTCCCGATATCGCCGAAGCGCAGGTACCGGCATCGACGCCCGCGGCAGCGAAGGACGGCGGCACCTTCGATTTCACACTGGAACTCGATGGCCTGCTCGACTCGCCGACCCCGCCGGCGCCTGCACCCGTGGACTCCAGCGGCCTCGACAGCAGTTTCGCCGCAGAACTCGACGCCCTGTTCGGTGCGGCGCCGACCGATGCCCCTGCGCGCCCGAGGCCGCCGACTGGCCGCGAGACGCCCGCGCTCGACTTCGACATCGAACTGACCGAGCTGGATGTCGGCCCCGCCGCACGGGGTACGCCGGAGCAGATCCCGGCGCCGGTCACGTCGCCGGCCGGCGATTCGCCATTCGCCGCGCTGTCCGACTGGAGCCTTGCGCCGATCGACGAGGAGCCTGCGGCCCCGGCCGCGCCGGCCAAGCTGTCGGCGGCAGATCCGGGCGTGCAGAAGGTGTCGGCCGAGAATTTCCTGGCCGGCAGCGACTGGACGCTCGAGCCGGTCGCGGACGATGCCGCGGTCGATGGCGCCAAGCCGACCAACTTCGGCATTGAGAAGATGGCCGCGCACGACTATCTCGCGCCGGAAGGTGGCAGTGCCGACCCGGCGCATTTCAAGAGCGCGACTCGCCTCGAGCTCCTGTCGGTCGAGGAAGCGGTCGCACCGGAGGACGTCGCCGCCGACTCGCCGGCACGCACCGCGCAGATCGGCTCGGGTCTCGGTGCGATCCGGCGCGTGATCGTGCTCGGCGCCTCGATCGGCGGTCCGGAGGCCGTGCGCGAGTATCTGGCCGCGATTCCAGCCGGTTTCCCGGCGCTGTTCCTGCTCGCCCAGCACATGGGTGCCGAATTCCTCGACCTGATGGCCGCACAACTCGCCAAGAACACGGCGCTGACCGTGCGCACTCCCGGCGACGGCGAACTGGTCAGCCATGGCGAGGTGGTGGTCGTGCCGACCGCGAGCCGCCTGCTGATCGACCACAACGGGGGCGTCAGGCTCGCGCCGCCGCTCAACGAATCACCCTACAGCCCGTCGATCGACCAGGTGTTGCGCGACGTGGCTGATCGCTTCGGCGCCAATGCGCTCGGCATCGTGTTCTCGGGCATGGCGCACGATGCGATCGAAGGCAGCCGCTACCTCGCCGCCCAGGGCGGCACGGTCTGGGCGCAGGATCCCGCCACCTGCGTCGTCAGCTCGATGGTCGATGGTGCCCGCGAGGCCGGCGTGGTCGGCTTCCTCGGCTCGCCGGCCGAACTCGCCCAGAAGACCATCGCCGAATTCGGCGCGAAGTGACGGAGACAGGCAGATGGAAACCCCACGCGAAATCCGCGGCGTCATGATCCCGGTCACCAACGGCCGCGTGCTGCTGCCCAACGCGGCGGTCGCCGAGGTCATCACCTACTCCAACCCGGAGAAGGTCCCCAACGCGCCGGAATGGCTGCTCGGCCGGCAGACCTGGCGCGGCTGGCGCCTGCCGCTGATCTCGTTCTCGATCCTCTCCGGCCTCGCCCACGAGGAAGGTAGCCTCGGCGCCCGCGTCGCGGTGCTGAAGGCGCTAGGCGGATACGCGAGGATGCCGTACATCGCGATACTCGCGCAGGGCTTCCCGCGACTGACCACGATCACGCAGGAACTGCTCGTGCCGACGGGGGACACCGAGCACCTGCCGATCGGCGTGCGCAGTCAGGTGCTCGTGCGCGACGACGTCGCGATGATTCCGGACCTGGGCCTAATTGAATCGCTGATGGTGCAGGCGCTCGCGGCCTGATGACGCGCAGGGCGCCGGACCACCGGATAAGTTCCGTCCGCATCGACGCGACGAATGCACGCCGCTACCGACGGCCAGTAACAGACGGACATGCTCGCGAGAGCCGATTCCGGCAACGGGAGACGGTGGTCAGCGTGGGCATGCAGGTAGCAAATCAGTGCCACGCCACCGCGCATGGCACGGCTAGCGAATCTCCCGCCATCAGCAGGGTTCAGGGCAGATGACCCGCCACCGGGTTTGCCACGCGACCTGCCGGTAATTCCGCCGCCATGGTCGGCGGCGGCCGGGCGTCACAGCGCGTCGGCCGTCCGCGTCTCGTCGCCGTGACGCGTCTGCCGCGCTCCGTCACGCATGAGGCGGACCTCGCCCCGAGCGATGACGCCACGCTCGATCAGCTTGTAGGACTGGCAGTATTGCGGGTTGCAGACGTGGAAGCGGCTGCCGAGCGCGGCATACTCGCCGCGGTTCTCCCTCTCCCACTGACCGATGAGTCCTGCCACCCGTTCGACCACGCGACGGTCGAGGAAGGCCCGCGACAGATTGCAGCCCGTCGCGCAGAGCGTGGACATTTCGAGTGTCCTCGGCTGCGGTGGTCGTGCCTGCACAACGCCCGCCGCCAGGAGGCAAACCAAGGCCGCATACAGGCCCTGCGCGAATCCGTTCATGTCTTTCTCCGTGGACGATCCATGGTCAACGGCCGAGCGCGCACGAAACCACCGCGCTGGCCGCTCCGTTACCCGATGGTGTAGTCCCGGCTTAGCGCGCGAGCGGCGACCCCGATCCGGATACACCGTGCTCGTCAGTCACCATGTCACCCATCTGGCGGACTCATCATAGAGCTATGCGGGCGGGAAAGTGTTGCAGAAACGCGCAGGCGGTGATCCAGCGAGGCGGGTATATCGATCGTGCTTGCACGTAGCGATTCGTAAGGAGCCCTGCGCAATGAGTCGTCAGAAGAATCGGTTCACTGGTTTTTTGAACGCATAAGGAGGCGCTCAACTACTCCATGAACCGATCAGGGGTTGATGATAGGACCGACGGTTACGATGCCGCTGACTTTGTTCTCCGGGGTTCTGCTGGTTCCGCCGCCAATAATCACGATCTCGCGCCCTTTGGGCTGCCGTATGGCCCGATCGACCCCGACAGGCTCGTCCTGATACCCATCATCACACGGCCGGCGGTCGCCATCTGCCATGTACCACTCGGACTCTGGTTGATCGGATGAGTGGTTGACGCTGATATAAGTGCGGCAAAAACGTTTGTTGCAGACATTGAATCGGCTGCCAGGCGCTGCCGTCTTTCCTGGATTGTCATGCTCCCATGCCGTGGTTGCACGCGTAATCATGTCGGCCACCTCGCGACTTGGTGTCACGCCCGATATCCGGCATTGGTAATGCCTGAAGTCAGTGCATAAATGAATAGTGTAGTGTGAATGATCCCTTTCACATTATTACTCCTCAATTACAGTTGGCTGCAATGAAGTTGTCCGCCAGGATTTCGGCTTTTCGTTGATCACTTGCAGATAGCATGGGCGGAGCTAATTTCGTGGTTAGATTAAGTCTTTTGATGACGAGAAAATAGCTCGTGCCAAGCACTTCGTCTTTATCAACAATGTGTCCACGGATATGATGACTGGCCAGTAAATTGATAGCTTCATAATTGCACTGTCTGGCCAGGGTGTTGATATATCCGATTGCACGAGACTTTTTATCTATGACCCTGCGGGTATCGCTGATGGCTGATTCCGCGCCTCCGACGATATCGGGAAGTAGGATGTAGTAATCAAGCATGGCGGCGGGATGTACCAGATCTGCGGCTTTCTCAAGCCAGTGGTAGCGACTCACGATTTGGTCCTGGGTTATGTCTTTGCAAAATGCGAGGTCGGCTTCCATCCAGCGATTCATGCGCTTGTTCCATATATCAAGCTGCGGATCGCCAGTGTTTTCCTCTTGCGCTTGCTGGTTGCCGGTCAGGAGGGCTCGACACCTGTCCAGGCCTTGATACAGTTCTAAAGCGGTTTCGCCATCGCCGGCCTGGGCCTTGGCTATCAACTCCTTCATGTTCGCCGCTAGTGGGCCAATATCATGGATGTCAGGCTCACCCAGCTCCCAGGCTCTTCCGCTCCCGACGGGAGACCTCCACATTGGATAGGATTCCGGGGCTACCGGGGGCGGCGTGCTCGATGCAGATCCGATTTCGCCGGCTTCCGCGCGCTCGGCATGCTGAGATGAGGCGGATTTCTGCTGACTGCCATCAGTCGCTGTAGGGTGGGCTGACGCCTCGTTATGGGTGTCTATCTTGAGCGCTATCTCGCCCGAGGTCGCCCATACGAGGAGCGCGCCTGTCGCAAGAATGGAGAAAACGATCAACGCCCTGCGTAGTAAGGCAGGCATGCTAGCGCCTCAATGTGGCTGCGATTGAAATATAAGTCGCGGAAGCCAAGTGAGGTTTGCCTAAACGCGCTGATCGTTCTCGCGTTTGCGGCATGGCGGACAAACGGCTGCTGTCGGCCCTCCCGCGGGGGCGATTGTTGCTTCGCTCAGCAGGATTTCACTGGGTTCGTTCGGCCCGCTGGGCTATTGCGGTCCGCGCGGACGACGAGTCGGTCAGGCCGATAAATCCCCGCCCAGCGCCTGCAGCGCCGCGAGTGCCGCGATGCCTGCGGTCTCGGTGCGCAGGATGCGCGGACCGAGGCGCAGGCCGAGGAAGCCGGCGTGACGCAGGGCATTCTCGTCGCGTGACGAGAAGCCGCCTTCGGGGCCGACGGCCAGTGTGGCGGCGCCGTTGCGCCATTCGATCCGGCGCAGTGTGGTATCGCCTTCGGGAAGCAGGGCGAGGCGCAGCGGCGAACCGGATACTCCGGCGGCGGCATCGCGTTCCGCGGCGAGCCAGGTCGTCAGCAGCTGTGGCGGTTCGAGCGCCGGCAGGCGCGTGCGCCCGCACTGCTCGCAGGCCGAGACGATCACCTGGCGCCAGTGTGCGAGTCGCCGGCCGGCACGGTCTTCGTCGAGACGCACTTCGGTACGTTCGGTCACGATCGGCACGAGCCGCGCGACGCCGAGTTCCGTCGCCTTCTGCAGGATCCAGTCCATCTTCTCGCCGCGCGCGATGCCCTGCACGAGGGTCAGGGCGAGCGGCGATTCGCGCGAGATGTCGCGGCGCGCGTCGATCTCGGCGAGTACGGCGCGTTTCGCGAGCGAGGCGAGACGCGCGTCGTATTCGGCGCCATCGCCATTGAACAGGATCACGGTATGGCCGATGCCGAGGCGCAGCACGCGGGCGACGTGCTCGCCGGACTGCTCGGGCAGGGCCACAGTGTCGCCCGGCACGAGGTCGGCATCGACGAAGAGGCGGGGAATGCGCATGGCGTGATGATGCCGCTCGCCCCAGGACGAAGCCATAGCCTGATGCCGAGGCCCTCCCGTCAAGGCACTCGGGACTGGATCGCACGATTCGGACACGTGGATGGCCTGGGCCGACCGGAGCAAGCCCGGACCAGTACCGTCCTCACGACCCGTGAAACGCGCCGGCCGCGTGTTTCGCGACGGCCGGACTGGGCGGTCGCTATCGTTCAGGCCACGGCGCGGTCGATGCCTTCGGCTGCGACGGCGACCATGAAGTCGATCTCGTCCGGCGTGACGACGTAGGGCGGCATGAAGTAGACCACGTTGCCGAGCGGGCGCAGGATCGCGCCGCGGTCGAGACCGTGCCGGTAGACGTGCAAGCCGCGCCGCTCGTGCGCGGGAAACGGCTCGCGCGTGGCCTTGTCGCGGACCAGCTCGATCGCCGCGATCAGGCCGGTCTGACGCACCTCGGCGACATGCGGATGAGCGGCCAGCGGCGCGAGGCGCGCGGCGAGATGCGCGGCCAGCGCACGGTTGTTTTCGATGACCGGCTCGTCGCGGAAGATCGCGAGCGTTGCGAGCGCCGCGCGGCAGGCGAGCGGGTTGCCGGTGAAGCTGTGCGAATGCAGGAACGCCTTGCCGGCCGAATATTCGGCATAGAACGCGGCGTAGACGCGTTCGGTGGTGAGCACGGCGGACAGCGGCAGGGTGCCGCCGGTGAGCCCTTTCGACAGGCACAGGAAATCCGGCGCGATGCCGGCCTGCTCGCAGGCGAACAGCGTGCCGGTACGGCCGAAGCCGACCGCGATCTCGTCGGCGATCAGGTGCACGCGGAACTCATCGCACAACGCGCGCAGGCCGGTGAGGTAGCTCGCGTCGTACATGCGCATGCCACCCGCGCATTGCACGAGCGGCTCGACGATCACCGCGCAGGTCTCATGCGCGTGGCATGCGAGGATCGTGCGCAGCTCGCCGAGTCGCCGTCGCGCGCAATCGGCCGCTCTCTCGCCGGGCTCGCGCTGCCAGGCATCGGGCGACGGCGCGAGGATCGGCGTGCCGAGCAGCGGTGCGTAGGTCGCGCGGTACAGCGGCACGTCGGTGACCGACAGTGCGCCGAGCGTCTCGCCGTGATAGCTGCCGGTCAATGCGATGAAGCGCGAGCGGGCCTCGCCGAGGTTGCGCCAGTAGTGGAAGCTCATCTTCAGCGCGACTTCGACCGCGCTCGAGCCGTTGTCGGCGTAGAACACGCGCGACAGGCCGGGCGGCGCGATGCGCACCAGCGCCTCGGCGAGATCCAGCGCCGGTTCGTGCGTGAAGCCGGCGAGCATCACGTGATCGAGTCGGTCGAGCTGGTCCTTCAGCTCCGCAACGAGGCGCGGGTGGCGATGGCCGAACAGGTTGGTCCACCATGAACTCACTGCGTCGAGATAGCGCCGGCCGTCGGCATCGACGAGCCAAGCTCCTTCGCCATGCACGATCGGCAGCAACGGCAGATGTTCGTGATCGTGCATCTGCGTGCACGGATGCCAGAGCACGGCGAGGTCGCGCGCGGCGAGGGCGGCGTTGTTGCGGGAGAGGGAGGCAATCATGCTTTGCTATGATCGGCGCGGCTTCCGGGCATTACAAGGCAATCGCATGCGCACCGATCTCCCGCGCGCCGCCGGCTTCACGCTGATCGAAGTGCTGGTGGTGGTCGTGATCCTCGCCATCCTCGCCGCCGTGGTCGTGCCGCGCGTGATGGAGCATCCGGGCGAGGCGCGCGCGGTGCGGGCGAAGAGCGATCTGCAGGCGATCGTCACCGCGCTCAACACCTACAAGCTCGACAACTTCGCCTACCCGAGCACCGAGCAGGGCCTGCGCGCGCTGGTGCAGAAACCGAGCGGCCAGCCGGAAGCGCCGAACTGGAAGAAGGGCGGATATCTCGACAACGTGCCGAAGGATCCGTGGGGACGCGAATATCTTTACCTGCATCCCGGCATGCATGGCGACATCGACGTCTACACGCTCGGCGCCGACGGCAAGAGCGGCGGCGACGGCGAGAATGCGGACATCGGCAACTGGCAGTGAGGCCGGCCCGATGCCGCGCCGCGCTGGCGTCAGTGAAACCCGGTGCGCGAATGCCGCGCGGCGGCTGCATGAGGCATCGCGTGGCTTCACCCTGATCGAAATCCTGGTGGTCGTCGTCATCGTGGCGGTGCTCGCCGGCACGGTCGCCGTGAGCCTGCTCGGCAGTGGCGGGGAGCGCCAGCTCGAACGCACGGCGGAGCGCTTGCGCGCGCTCGTGGCCTATGCCTGCGAGCGCGCGGAGCTGTCCGGACGCGAAATCGGCCTCGACCTGACCACAAGTGGCTATGCGTTTCGCGAGCACGAGGGCTCCGAATGGCGCCGGCACGCGAGCGACGAGCTGCGTGCGCGCCGCTGGGATCTACCGCTGCAGGCCGTGCTGCGCCGCGATGGCGTGCCCGTCGCGATCGGTGCGGAACCTCCGGCCACGCCGCCGCTGGTCTGTTTCCCGTCCGGCGAGATCACGCCGTTCCGTCTCGACCTCGTGCTGCCGGCGCAGCGGCTCGGCTATCGCCTCGACGTCGCCGCGCACGGCGCGCCGCGTCTGGAGCGTTTCGATGTGCCGCGCTGAGGCCCGCGGTTTCACCCTGCTCGAAGTGCTGATCGCGCTCGCCGTGCTCGCGCTGGCCCTGGTCGCGCTGGTGCGCACGGCCGGGCAGGCCGTACGCGAGACCGCCGAGCTGCGGGAGCGCGCACTCGCCGGCTGGGTCGCGGCGAACGTTCTCAGCGAGACGCGCCTCGGCGAACGCTCGCCGCCACCCGGCACGCGCAGCGGCCAGATGCGTCTGGCCGGTCGCGACTGGCACTGGGTGATGACCGTGCAGGACACCCCGGCGTCCGGCATCCGCCGCCTCGACGTGCGCGTGCTGCGCGGCGAGCA
>Ga0116193_1003200_pt1 | contig 11939 bp, 11 predicted proteins | sample AD_UKC115_MetaG_FD_89892 | JGI IMG/M metagenome (GOLD analysis project Ga0116193, IMG submission 89892) | Active sludge microbial communities of municipal wastewater-treating anaerobic digesters from Hong Kong - AD_UKC115_MetaG | ecosystem: Engineered > Bioreactor > Anaerobic > Digestate...
ATGAATCAGTTCATCTCGCTGCTGAAAGCGTCGTCGCTGGTGTACTTCCTCGGCCTGATCGCCAGTCAGCGCGAGCTGTTCCAGGTGGGCCGCGACCTCAACGCGCAGACCGGCAACCTCTCGCCGCTGGTGGCCGCCGGCCTGTTCTATCTCATGCTGACCATCCCGCTGACACATCTCGTCAACTTCATCGATGCCCGGCTGCGCAAGGGCCGGGCACCGCAGGACGAAGACCTCCTCGCCGAGGAGATGGTCTGATGACGACGACACCTTCCCCGGTCTCACTGGCGGCGAACGACATTCACCTGTCGCTCGGGCCGAATCCCGTTCTGCGCGGGGTCGACATCGACGTCCCCGCCGGCACCACCACCGCTGTGATCGGACCGTCCGGGTCGGGCAAGTCGACCCTCCTGCGGACACTCAACCGGCTGCACGAGCCCGACCGCGGTGACATCCTGCTCGACGGTCGCTCGGTGCTGCGCGACGACCCGAACCTCCTGCGGCGGCGCATCGGGATGGTCTTCCAGCAGTTCAATCTGTTCCCACACCGCTCGGTGCTCGACAATGTCGCGCTGGCGCCGCGCAAGCTCCTGAAACTGCCCGCCGAGGCCGCGCGGGAGGTGGCGCTGACCCAGCTGGACCGGGTTGGGCTGCGGCACAAGGCCGCCGCCCGTCCGGGCATGCTGTCCGGCGGTCAGCAGCAACGGGTGGCCATCGCGCGGGCACTGGCGATGTCCCCGCAGGTGATGTTCTTCGACGAAGCCACCTCGGCGCTGGACCCCGAATTGGTCAAGGGCGTACTGGCACTGATCGCCGAACTGGGCGCCGACGGAATGACCATGGTGGTGGTAACCCACGAGATGGGGTTCGCCCGGTCGGCGGCCGACGCGGTGGTGTTCATGGACCACGGCCGGGTGCTGGAGTCCGGGCCACCGGAGCGTCTCTTCGAGTCCGCCGAGACCGACCGCTTGCAGCGATTCCTCGACCAGGTGCTCTAGCCGAATACGCGTCGGCACCAATCCGCCACGACACGACGTGCGCGCAGAGCGTAACCATTAGACTGCCAAATCATGTCCGAAGCCGATGCCGGAGCAACGACTGCGCCCGAGGTGACCGAGCTCGCCGAGGGTCTGCAACGCACGTTGTCGAAGCTGTTCTCCGTGCTCCGGCGGGGCGAGGTCAATCGTGAGACCGCTGGCGAACTGACCCTGGCGCAGCTGTCCATCCTGGTGACCCTCCTCGATCAGGGACCGATCCGGATGACCGAACTGGCCGCCCACGAACGGGTCCGCACCCCCACCACGACGGTGGCCATCCGCAGGTTGGAGAAACTCGGTCTGGTCAAGCGCTCGCGGGATCCGTCGGATCTGCGCGCCGTTCTGGTGGAGATCACCCCGAAAGGTCACGCGCAGCACGCCGAGTCCCTCGCCGCACGCCGGGCCTCGCTGGCCAACATGCTGCGCCGGCTCAGTCCCGAGGACGTCGCCGTGCTCGAGGCGGCGCTGGGACCGCTGTCCCGGCTGGCCGGCGAGTAGGCATCCACCCCGCCGAAACCTACGTTTGGGCGGCGTCTACTCGCTCTTCTTCGCCCGTTCGTCCGTTTCGGCGTGGGTAACGGTGATGTCCGCTCGAAGTAGCGGTCAGCCCAGCCAGTCCAGCACCGCGGCCGCGGTCCACGACTGCTGCATGCTGCCCAGCGGCTCGCCGGTGAACGGTTCGTAGTACTCGGCGAACGTCCCGTCGCTGGCCTGCCGTAGGCCCTCACGGCGCAGCACCGCGGAACGTTCGGCCCAGCCGCGCCGTGCGAACGCCCACGAGAACAACCACGTCAGCACCGGCCAGACCGGTCCGCGCCAGTACTCGCGGCGCCGGAAGTCGCGGGACACCGGCGACGTCGACGGGATGAGTGGATACCTCAGATCCGGGTGACCGCTGAACCGCGGCCCCTCGAGTAATCGCAACAACGCCCGCTCCCGATCGTGCGGCAGTCCACCGCACAGCAGCGGTGCGAACTGCGCAACGGTTTCGGTGGCGATCCAGGATTCGGCGCGCACGTCGTAATCCCTTGCGGCGCCGGTTCTCTGGTCGGTGGTCTCGACCACGCCCGCCCGGAATCGGTCGGCCCAGCCGTAGAGTTCGCGGACGTCGGCGTGCGGACGCTTGTGATCCTCGCCGATCTCGGCCAGCACCTGACACGCCACCGAAAAGATCGCCGAGACGAAGACGTCCTCGACCACGAAGCTCATCACCTTCGGCAGCAGTCCGTCGTCGTAGCGGACGCCCTTCATCTCCTCGAGCAACCACAGATAGCGGTCGTACTCGGCGTCCGACGGACGCTGCGTCGCATCGGTGTTGATCTTGTTGTCCTCGCGCTGGTACTCCGGAACGGCACCGGGAATCACGTTGGCGTACGGGCCATCCCAGCGCGGCGAGTTGTCCATCCCGGATTCCCAGCCGTGGTACAGCGTGATCCGGCCACGGCCGTTCTGGTCACGCGCCTCGGCCAGCCAACGATGCCAGCTGACCAGATCGTCCCACCGATGATCCAGGAAGGCCTCGGCCACCGCCCGGGTGGACCGCCCCCGGCTGCGCGCGTGATCGAGAATGCGTTGCACGGCGATCGCGTGGACCGGCGGCTGGGTGATCCCGGAAGTGTGCCGGGTGCGCGGCGCGTGTGCGGCCAGCGCCGAACAGGCCCAGCGGGCCGGCCCCGGGAAGTACCCGTCGACGCCGTTGGCGAACACGATGTGCGGGATCATCCCGTTGCTCCACTGCGCCGAGAGCAGCGTGTCGAGTTCGACGACGGCCCGCTCGACGCTCAGCGGTGCCAGGCCCACCGCGACGAAGGCCGCGTCCCAGCTCCACATGTGCGGATACAACAATGGCGCCGCCGTCGTCATCGCGCCGAGGTCGTTGCCGCGCAGCAGGTAGGCGGCGCGAGCCGCCAGCTGGGTCGGCGTGAAGCTCGGGTCGGGCGCCATGGGTTCCATTTTGCGGCCCCGCCGGGCCGCACGCTCGACAACGACGCTCCGATACGGTTGCGGGCATGCCCACCGCCATGATCACCGGCGCCGGGGGTGGTCTCGGGGCCGCCATCGCCGACGCACTGGCCCCCACCCACACACTGTTCCTCGCGGGCCGGTCGTCGGCCCGGCTCGACACCGTCGCCGAACGCCTCGGTGCCACCACCTGGCCGGTGGATTTCGCCGACCTGGACGCCATCGCGGAGACCGTCGAACCGATCGTCGAACTCGACGCGCTGGTGCACAACGCCGGGGTCGCCTACCCGGGCCGGGTCGCCGAATCCAGCGTCGACGAATGGCGTGCCACCATGACGGTGAATGTGGTTGGCGCCGTTGCTCTTACGCTGGCACTCTTGCCGGCGCTGCGGGCCGCCGGCGGCCACGTGGTGTTCATCAACTCCGGCGCGGGCCGCACCCCGTCGCCGGGGCTGGCCTCGTACTCGGCCAGCAAGTTCGCCCTCCGCGGGTTCGCCGACTCACTGCGCGCCGACGAACCCGCCCTGCGCGTCACGACGGTCTACCCGGGCCGGATCGACACCGATATGCAGCGCGACCTGGTGGCCTACGAGGGCGGGGAGTACCGGCCCGAACGGTTCCTGCGGGCGCAGACGGTGGCGCAGTTCGTCGCCGATGCCGTGAACGCGCCCGCCGACGCCGACGTGCACGAGATCGTCGTCCGCCCCCGCTAGCAGCCCGGCTGGACGACGAGGTTGACCAACTTGCCGGGCACCACGATGACCTTCTTCGGCGTGGCCCCGTCCAGGAACGCCAGCACCTTCTCGTCGGCCAGCGCCGCCGTTTCGATGGCGTCCTTACCGGCGTCGGCCGCCACGGTGATCTTCCCGCGCAATTTGCCGTTGACCTGAACGGGAAACTCGACGGTGTCCTCGACGAGGTAACTCGGATCGGCCACCGGGAACGGTCCGTGCGCCAGCGAGGTGTCCCGGCCCAGCCGCTGCCACAGCTCCTCGGCCAGGTGCGGCGCCAGCGGGGCGAGCATCAGCACCAGCGGCTCGATCGCGGCGCGCGCAGTCACACCTTCCTTGGTGAGGTGGTTGGCGTACTCGATGAGCTTTGCGGCCGCGGTGTTGTTGCGCAGATTCGCGTAATCGTCGGACACGCCGTCGATCGCGCGGTGCAGCGCCTTGAGCGTCGCCTCGTCCGGGTCCTCGTCGGCGACCCGGGTCCCGCCGGTGGTCTCGTCGACCACCAGCCGCCAGACCCGCTGCAGGAACCGGTGGGCGCCGACGACGTCCTTGGTGGCCCACGGCCGCGACGCCTCCAGCGGGCCCATCGACATCTCGTACACCCGCAGCGTGTCCGCGCCGTACTCGTCGCAGATCTCGTCCGGTGAGATCGAATTCTTCAGGCTCTTGCCGATCTTGCCGAACTCCTGGCGCACTTCCTGATCGCCGAGATAGAACTTGCCGTCACGCTCGACCACCTCGGCCGCCGGAACATAGGCGCCGCGGGCGTCGGTGTAGGCGAACGCCTGGATGTAGCCCTGATTGATCAGCCGCCGGAAGGGCTCCTTCGAACTCACGTGGCCCAGGTCGTGCAGGACCTTGTGCCAGAACCGCGAATACAGCAGGTGCAGCACCGCGTGCTCCACACCGCCGACGTACAGGTCGACACCACCGGGGTCGGCGGGGCCGTGCTCGGCCGGCCGCGGACCCATCCAGTAGATCTCGTTCTCCTTGGCGCAGAACGCTTCCGCGTTGTGCGGATCGCAGTACCGCAACTCGTACCAGGACGAGGCCGCCCACTGCGGCATGACGTTGGTGTCGCGGGTGTAGGCCTGCAGACCGTCGCCCAGGTCGAGGTCGACGTGCACCCAGTCGACTGCCTTGCCCAGCGGCGGTGACGGCTCGCTGCCGGCGTCGTCCGGATCGAACGACACCGGGGCGTAGTCCGGCACGTCCGGAAGTTCCACCGGTAGCGCCGATTCGGGCAAACCGTGCGCACGGCCGTCGGCGTCGTACACGACCGGGAACGGCTCACCCCAGTAGCGCTGCCGGGCGAACAGCCAGTCCCGCAGCTTGTATTCGACACGTTCGGCTCCGCGGCCGTCGGCAACCAGGTGCTCGATGACGGTCTTCTTCGCATCGGCGATCGTCAGACCGTCGAGGTAACCGGAATTGACCAGTACGCCGTCGCCGCTGTAGGCGGCCTCCGAGATATCGCCGCCGGCAACCACTTCCACGATCGGTAGGCCGAACTCGGTGGCGAAGTCCCAGTCGCGCTGATCACCGCCCGGCACCGCCATGATGGCGCCCGTGCCGTAGCCGACCAGGACGTAATCGGCGATGAATATCGGTATCTGCCGGCCGTCGACCGGATTGGTGCAGTACCCGCCGAGGAACACCCCGGTCTTGGTCTTGTTCTCCTGGCGCTCCAGATCCGACTTTGCGGCGATCGAACGGCGGTAGGCCGAGACGGCCTCCCTGGGTGTGGCGGCGCCGTAGGTCCACCGGTCATCGGTTCCGGCGGGCCAGGCATCGGCGACCAGTTGGTCGACCAACGGGTGCTCCGGTGCGAGCACCAGGTAGGTCGCGCCGAACAACGTGTCAGGACGCGTGGTGAACACCTCGATATCCCCGACCGCCGGTACCGAGAAGAGGACCGCGGCGCCGGTGGATCGACCGATCCAGTTGCGCTGCATGGCCTTGACCTTGTCCGGCCAGTCCAGCAGCTCGAGGTCGTCGAGCAGGCGATCGGAATAGGTGGTGATCCGCATCATCCACTGCCGCAACCGCTTCCGGAACACCGGGAAGTTGCCGCGCTCACTGCGGCCATCGGAGGTGACCTCCTCGTTGGCCAGCACGGTCCCCAGGCCGGGACACCAGTTGACCACCGAGTCGGCCCGATAGACCAGGCGGTAACCGTCGATCACGTCGGCGCGCTGACCCCGGTCCAGCTGCGCCCACGGGGTACCGTCCAGAGTCCTTGCGCCGGAATCGAATTCCGCCACCAGTTCGGTGATGGGACGCGCCCGGCCGGCCTCGGCGTCGAACCACGCGTTGTAGATCTGCAGGAAGATCCACTGCGTCCACTTGTAGTAGTCGGCGTCGGTGGTGGCGAAGCTGCGGCGCGCGTCGTGGCCCAGGCCCAGCCGGGCCAGCTGACGCCGGAAGTTGACGATGTTGGCCTCGGTCCGGATCCGCGGATGCGTGCCCGTCTGGATGGCGTACTGCTCGGCGGGCAGACCGAAGGCATCGAAACCCAAGGCATGCAGCACGTTACGGCCCTGCATCCGGAAGAAGCGGGCGTAGACGTCGGTGGCGATATAGCCCAGCGGATGCCCGACGTGCAGCCCGTCGCCCGACGGGTACGGGAACATGTCCAGCACGAACATCTTGTCCGCCGGAACGGCCGCCCCATCCGCCGGCGCCAACGAGCCCACCGGGTTGGGCACGTTGAACGTGCCCAGGCTGGTCCAGTTCTCCTGCCAGGTCGCCTCGATGCGGCCCGCCGACTCCGCGGTGTACCGGAAGGCGGGTGCGTCGATGTCAGGACCTGTCTCACTCACGTCAGACAGGGTATAAGGGCACCCGCACGCAGTAGAAATGGCGACGTGCGTCACAGCGCCGTCACGCCAGGTCTCGGTTGCGTTTCGGAGCGGTCAGCGCTTGGTCCCAGCTCGATCCCAGGTCGCTCTCGGCCCCGGAATCCGCGGCCGGGCGGCGTTACTGTCGGCCTCTGACCATGGTGCGCACTGCGCGCCCCGGATCGCGTAGAAGGACAGGTCGATGTTCGACAGCAACCGTCGCTGGCGGGTATTGGCAGGCGGAGCCGCCGCAGGCATCGCCGGCGTGGTGGGCTTCGCGGGAGCCACCGCATCCGCCGACCCCGCCCCCGTGCAACCCGCGGTGCCTGCACCCGTCACCGTCACCGTCACCGTGGCACCGTCCGCGGTCGCCGCTGCCCCCGCCCCCGCCGCGGCACCGGCAGCGGGCGCATCCCCGGAGATTCCGACCATGGTGCCCAAGCCCGCGCCAGCCACCGTCGCAGCGGCGCCCGCGCCTCCGCTGCCCCCGCTGGTGCCTGCCGGCTCCGGCACCCTCAACGAGTTCTTCCGGGACAAGGGCGTCACGCTCGAACCGCAGAATCCGCGCGACTTCCGGGCGCTGAGCATCACCCTGCCGATGCCGACCGGGTGGTCACAGGTGCCCGACCCGAACGTCCCGGACGCGTTCGCGGTGATCGCCGACCGCAACGGCGGTGACGGCCTGTACACCTCGAACGCCCAGGTGGTGGTCTACAAGCTGGTCGGTGACTTCGATCCGCGCGAAGCGATCACCCACGGCTTCATCGACAGCCAGCAGCTGGCCGGCTGGCAGACCACCGACGGCTCGCTCAGCGAGGCCGGCGGATTCCCGTCGTCGGTCATCGAGGGCGCCTACCGCCAGAACGACATGGTGCTCAACACGTCCCGGCGGCACGTCATCGCGACCGTCGGCCCGGACCGCTACCTGGTGACGCTGTCGGTGACCACCGCCGCCAACCAGGCAGTGGCGGCCGCCCCGGCGACGGACGCGATCGTCAACGGGTTCCGGGTCGCCGCCCCCGCCGCACCGGTCGCCCCGGCAGCGGCCCCGGCGCCCGCCACTCCCGCTGTGCCGGTCGCTCCGGTGGCACCCGCAGCGCCGGCGCCGATCCCGGTCAATTAGTCCGGCGCCAGTCGTTCTCGTAGGCTGGCGCAATGCTGATCGCCGGAGTGCTGTGTCTGGTGGTCGCCGCGCTGCTGTCCGCCTCGGCTCTGGTCACCCTGCGCACCCGGGACCGTTCGGCGCAGGACCTGCGCTGGCAGGCCCGTCGCTCCCTGGTCCCGACGCAACTCGCCGCCGCCGCGATGCTGGCCGCGGGAGCCCTGCTCGCACTGATCGCCGGCGGGCACGCGCTGCCGCTGGTCCTGGTGGCCGCCGCCGGTGCGGTCGGCACAGTGGCCGTCGGCGCCTGGCAGGCCGGTCGGCATGCGGTGGAGCAGGCCGACGCCGCGCCCGCCTGTTCGGCCATCGCCGGGCCTCGCGGAGCCACACCGCTCGCCGAACCCGGCGACTGCGCGGGCAGTTGCGGCAGCTGCACACTCTCCTCCAATTGAGGGGTGGCCGACCTGCCCACTGACTTCCCGCCGCCGGAGACCGGCGCCGTGCCCATCAAGGACGTCGGCCGGCTGCTGCTGCGCTGTGCTGACCGCCCCGGCCTGGTCGCCGCGGTCAGCGCATTCCTGTCCCGCGCCGGCGCCAACATCATCTCGCTGGATCAGCACGCCACCGCGACCGCCGGCGGAGTCTTCGCGCAGCGTACGGTCTTCCACCTGCCGGGACTGCCCGCGGCCCGCGACGAGCTCGAGCGCGAGTTCGGCTCCGAGGTCGCCGAGCCCTTCGGGATGACGTTCCAGCTGACGGAGGCCGGCCGGCCCAAACGGGTGGCGATCATGGCATCCCGTGAGGACCACTGCCTGCTCGACCTGCTCTGGCGGAACCGGCGCGGCGAGCTGGATATGTCGGTGGTCATGGTGATCTCGAATCACGCCGAGTTGGCCGATCAGGTTCGCCCGTTCGGCGTGCCATACCTCCACGTGCCCGCCCACCGCGACATTCGTGCCGACGCGGAGACTCGGCAGCTCGAGATGCTGCGCGGAAACGTGGATCTGGTGGTACTCGCCCGGTACATGCAGATCCTCGGTCCAGACTTCATCACGCAGGTCGGCTGCCCGCTGATCAACATCCACCACTCGTTCCTGCCTGCGTTCGTCGGCGAGGCGCCGTATCGCAAGGCCAGGGAGCGCGGCGTCAAACTCGTCGGCGCCACCGCGCACTACGTCACCGAGGAGCTCGACGAGGGCCCGATCATCGAACAGGACGTCGTGCGCGTGGACCACCGGCACGGCGTCGACGACCTGCGCCGACTGGGCGCCGACGTCGAGCGCGTGGTGCTGGCGCGCGCGGTGCTCTGGCACTGCGAGGACCGCGTCGTGCGGTACGGCAACCAGACGATCGTTTTCTAGGTGCTGCTGGCCGGTCGTCAGTTCCGGCTGACGTCGATCGGGTGCGTCGCCAGCATCGACAGCGGCAACGGCTGTCGCCGCAGGATCCGGGCCCACAGGTCGATACGCTGCTCCACCAGAACGTCGGATGGCAACGCGGACAACACGATCCAGTCATCGCGCTCGATCTCACCCTCGAGCTGTCCGATGGTCCAGCCGGAGTAGCCGGCGAAGATCCGGACGCCCTCGAGCGCCGGAGCGACGGCATCGGGATCGGCGTCCAGGTCGACCATCACGATCCGGCCGGACACGTGCCGCAGTCCCGGAATGCCCTGCGGGTCGGTGCCGAATCGCAGCGACCCCAGACACAATGCGGCATCCCGCTTCACCGGGCCACCGATGAACATGGTCTTCGGCTTGGTGGCGAGTTTGGCCCACTGCGGGAGCACGTTGTAGACGGCCGTCTCACTGGGCCGGTTGAGCACCACGCCCAGGGTTCCGCCGTCGTTGTGCTCCACGACGTAGATGACGCTGCGCCGGAACGTCGGCTCCAGCAGGTCGGTGTTGGCCAGCAGCAGGGAGCCTGCCCGCACCCGGGGGGTCGCGGGCGCGATGAAGTCCTCCGGATCTTCGGGCTGCGCCACGGGATACATCATCGCATTCACCGGGCCAACCGTCACAGACCTCGCGGCCGAAGGTCGGCCCGTTTGTAGGCTCATTCGAGGGGATCGACGAACCAGGGGAACTGATCGTGGTTGACGCGGGCGCGGCCGGCGCGCTGTGGCGCGCGGTGCGGGCCCTGCCGATGTTCCGCCGCCTGCTCGCGCTGAGGATGGTCAGTCAGTTCGCCGACGGGCTCTTCCAGGCCGGGCTTGCGGGCGGGCTGCTGTTCAATCCCGAGCGCGGGGTGACCCCATGGGCCATCGCCGGATCGTTCGCAGTCCTCTTCCTGCCCTATTCGTTGCTCGGGCCGTTCGCCGGTGCCCTGTTGGACCGCTGGGATCGCCGCTGGGTGTTGGTGTGGGCCAACGCGGGCCGACTGCTGCTGGTGGTCGTGGTGGCCGTGCTGTTCGTCGTCGGCGCACCGGACATCCCGCTACTGTGCGGTGCGCTGCTGGCCAACGGGTTCGCCCGGTTCGTGGCCTCGGGCCTGTCGGCTGCGCTGCCCGACGTCGTCCCGCGCGCCGAGGTGGTCACGATGAACGCCGTGGCCACCGCCGCCGGTTCGGTGGCCGCGTTCCTGGGCGCCAACTTCATGCTGCTGGTCCGAATCATGTTCGGCGCCAACGACCTCGGTTCGGCCGTCGTCGTGGGTCTGGTGGCGGTTCCGGTGCTGACCGCACTGGCGCTGGCCACCCGGTTCCCGCCCGGCACGCTGGGCCCGGCCGACACCCGTCGCGCCATCCACGGCTCGGTGTTCTACGCGGTGTCCACCGGATGGCTGCACGGAGTGCACACGGTGGCCGCCCGGCCCACCGTGACCGCGACGCTGGCGGCTCTGGCGGCCCACCGAATGGTGTTCGGGATCAACACATTGCTGGTGCTGGTGCTCATGCGCCACGGCGCCACGCCCGGCAGCACCGGCCTGGGCCCCACAGCGCTGTTCGGGGGCGCCACGGCCGCCGGGATGTTCCTCGGCACGGTGTGCACGCCGCTGGTCGTGAACCTCTGGGGACGCTACGTGACGGCCACCGGGGCGCTGGTTGCCGCCGCGGTGGTGCAGATCGCCGGTGCCGGGTTAGTGCTGCCGATGCTCGTCGGGTGCGGCTTCCTCCTCGGTGTGGCGGGCCAGGTGATCAAGTTGTGCGCCGACAGCGCGATCCAGCTGGACGTCGACGACGCGCTGCGCGGCCAGGTTTTCGCCGTTCAGGATTCGCTGTTCTGGGTGGCGTTCATCGCGGCGATCACGCTGGCGGCCGCGGTGATACCCGCCGACGGCTACTCCCCCGCCCTGGCGGTCGCCGGGTCGGTCATCTACCTGGCCGGACTCGCCGTGCACGCCATTGCCGTCCGGGCGCCGCGGCGTCCGGAATAGGCTCTGCCGATGGCTTCCGCCGAACAGATCGTCGACGACCTGCGCGCCGAGAGTGACGCCCTGGACGGCCTCGTGGGGGCGCTGCCCGACGACGGTTGGGACCGGGCCACGCCGGCGCCGGGCTGGACCATCGCCCACCAGATCGCGCACCTGCTGTGGACGGACGAGGTGGCGCTGACTTCGATCACCGACGAGCCGGGGTTCTCCGATGTCCTGGCCGCTGCCGCGCAGAACCCGGCCGGCTTCGTGGACGACGCCGCCGATGAACTCGCCACACTCGCGCCTGAAGAACTGCTCGCGCGGTGGCGCGCGACCCGCGCCGCGCTGCACGACGCCCTGCGGTCGGTGCCGGCCGACCGCAAGCTGCTCTGGTTCGGTCCGCCGATGAGCGCCGCCTCGATGGCAACGGCCCGGCTCATGGAGACCTGGGCGCACGGACTCGACGTCGCCGACGCACTCGGGGTCACCCCGGCACCGACCGACCGGTTGCGTTCGATCGCCCATATCGGCGTGCGCACCCGCAACTTCGCGTTCACCATCCATGGCCTGACTCCACCCGCCGAAGAGTTTCACGTGAAACTGGTTGCGCCGAGCGGCGACTCGTGGTCCTGGGGGCCGGAGGACGCCGCGCAGCGGGTGACGGGGTCGGCCGCGGACTTCTGTGCGCTGGTCACCCAGCGTCGGCCGCCGGCCGCGCTCGACGTGGTTGCCGAGGGGCCCGATGCCAAACGCTGGCTGCGGATCGCGCAGGCCTTCGCGGGGCCGCCCGGCGTGGGCCGCTGAGCGCGCAGCGCGAGGGCGGAGCCACGCCGAACAACACGAGCGTGGGCCGCTGAGCGCGCAGCGCGAGGGCGGAGCCACGCCGAACAACACGAGCGTGGGCCGCTGAGCG
>Ga0116193_1003202_pt1 | contig 11934 bp, 10 predicted proteins | sample AD_UKC115_MetaG_FD_89892 | JGI IMG/M metagenome (GOLD analysis project Ga0116193, IMG submission 89892) | Active sludge microbial communities of municipal wastewater-treating anaerobic digesters from Hong Kong - AD_UKC115_MetaG | ecosystem: Engineered > Bioreactor > Anaerobic > Digestate...
AACAGTTCCTCTATCGCCTCGATCGCCATCTCGTCGTCCTTCTCCCAATATTTGTCCGGCATCGGGTAGAGCGTCCGAGGATTCGATGCGGTCGGGATCGTGACCTTTGGGGACGTATGGCTATCCATAAAACAAGCCTCCTATCGTTTGAGCATCAAAAAACTTTATTGTACGGCTATGAGTATCAAGGATCGTCTTGGCACTGGCGGCGGCGGTGCAGTAGGCGCGGGCTGGGCTGGCGGTTCCTTTGAAGGCGGATGAGCATCTCCGTGAGGAAGACTGAACTCCTCATCAATGGTGGAGCCCCCTCCGCGGTCAGTATCCGTTTCGCTCACGGACATATCGGCGGTCGTGGGCCTTCCTTCGTTTACCTCTCCGGAGGTAGGCCGTGGATGATCTCCCTCACTATTTCCTTTGCTTGATCCTCGTCCAGTCCCCTCTGCATCAGATCCGCCACCTGCTCGTTCAGTTCGTCCCCCTGCCGATCCAGAGTTTCCAGAAGAGTCCCCTTCCGGTACATTTCCGCGTACATTTTCGGAAGGCTTTCCCTCCAATACCTTTCCAGTTCCCGTCCCATTACTGGGAGCATTGCCAGTTGATGCGCCGTTAGAAGCTGCTGTTGCATGAGTAGGCTCTCCTTTCGCTTCGGTCGATTCGTTGATTGTTTCATCCGTATGGCCTTCGGAGTTATCGGAAGGCTGTTTGCTCCCGGTAGCTACCTATCTGTTCTCTTGCGCTTTTCGTTTCTCAGCCAGTTCTTCTAACGTTTTGATCGCCATTTCGTCCTCTATCTCCCAATACTCGTCCGGCATAGGATAGATCTTCCGAGGATTTGATGAGGATGAGATTTTGTCCTTTTGGGGCGTCATTGGAGTAGTGAGAATACCCATCAAAAAGTGCTCCTTTCTAATACAATGCCAACGCTGTAGTTCTTTTTGCATAACAAGTCGCTGATCACCAGGTGCAAGAATGGAGGATAATCAAAATTTCAGTTGCAGAAGAAAAGAGTAACGAGGATCTTGTAAACCTCATCAAGGAAATCATCAATATATGGAAGGAAACTTCCAATGTATTGACATATATTGAATATCCTATTGTTCGTCTTGGTTATTACATATGTAAACGACCTGCAATTGTTCTCTGTTATCAATCAATTAGCGATGATATCGGGACAAAGCTCACCAACGAGTATGGTGAATATGTTTTTGCTCACGAGTGCTTCACCAGCGGCTTGCCTGTTACCGTTCATATATGCTTTTGCATAACGCTCTTTAACTGGGACTGTTGTAGCGAAATATGGTGCTCTTAAAGAATACACACAGTCAAGAATGCAGGCAGATAGGGATTCATAATTGTAGTACCCAGTGGGTTCCAAATCGAGGTTTTTCTCGCAGAAATCAGCAAACTGCTCAGTAAAACTGTGCATCGGCCGCCTCCTTTCTCCTATAATCGCTCAGAGCATTATTTACGGTCTCCGCGCCGCTTCGCATCTTTGCGGATTTCCTCAAAGGAAGCCTCGTCAACCGTTCCCGACTCACGGAAAGTCGCCACGGCACTTGCCATGACCTTAAAGTTCAGTTTCGTGCCTTCGCTGTCGGAAAGGTAGTCAATCGCCCTGTCGGGGGCGATTCCATACCTCCTGGCGGTCCCGACCGCATCGATATTCGCGCCAAGGAAGACAAACTCCCAGCCATACCTTTCTTTTTGCCTTTCAATCAACGCTTTGACCTTTTCGGCAGTATATTCGCGGCTGGAGTTCTCCGCACCGTCGGTGATAATCACGAACATCACCTTTTCGGCGCGGAAATCCTCGGCGGTGTGCTCCTGCGCGTTACCGATTTTGTGAATCGTCCTGCCGATTGCATCAAGAAGCGCGGTCGATCCACCGACCCGATATTCTTTCTCAGTAATCGGGCTGACAGCCTTCATGTCAATACGGTCGTGGAGCAGTTCATAGTTGTTATCGAACAGCACCGTTGTGATGCAGCACTCGCCATCTACCGCCTTCTGTTTTGCGAGCATGGAATTGTACCCGCCGATGGTGTCGGCTTCCAGTCCGCCCATCGAGCCGCTTTTATCGAGTATAAATACCAGTTCCGTTAATCCATTTTTCATAGCCATGTCCTCCTCAAGTTTTATGATGGCTCAAGGATAACATTTTCTGAAAGGCATAGGTCGCTTCAGGAGCGACAAGTAAAATGTACTTTACCCCTTGATATTCTTTGCAATTTCCAGCAGCTTTTTGCCGCTTGTAAGTACCGCAAAGCCGATCGCTGCTGCTCCGCCGCCGATACCTTCCGCAATTTTCTTTGTCTTAGCTTTCCGATCTTCGTGTTTTGCATGGCATCTTACGCAATACTTTTCAGTATCGTCAGGGAGCTGCGTATAACAATCATTGCAGACATATATCAATTCTTGTCCACACTTGGAGCAGTAGGATTCCGCCTCTTTATATGTGATTTTCTTTTTATGAGCCTCACACGCTTCGTTAGCGCATCCCTTGATTTTTCCCATCAGTTATCCTCCTCTGAAACACCAAGATATAACACTTTATCCGACTCATTTAGTTGCCTATCAAAATTCTCCACATCAAGCCTCAGGTTGGCTCGGGATTTCCAGATTCCTTTTTCCGTACCACTATCGCCAATTTCACACTGAGCGAGTAATATCGCATTTTTTGATACTGTACATTCAATGAAACGCGAGTATTCATTTAGGACTGTGGACATTGCTTTTAGTTCGCCTTCATTGCAATATATTCCTGCCCTAAGCATCGTTGCCTGATGGATAAATGCAAATGATTGATTGATGCTATTCATCCTGCCGTCGATCAATTCGACGCTTTTGCCTTTCCCAATTTTATACTGTCCATCTGCTAGATATTTGATATCTGACTGCATAGTAAGGCCAAGTTGAAAGGTAGCCTCCGACAAAGCTTGCAAAGACTGAGCCATCAGTGCTTTTTTCATATCAGAGTTGTTTACATTTCTTGCTTCCAAGTATAGCGTTAGTCCACTGTAATAAAGGCCTATTCGATCATTCTGCTGACCCTGAATCACCTCTCGGACGCTGCAATCTATCTCTGCAATTTGATTGGCAATTTGCTGCACCTGTTCCTGTAAGGCCTTCATTTGAAGCGCATTAGCCATCTGAACCGGGTCTACGCCTTTCGCAAAAACCTCTTTTTTGATAGCGAGCTTATTGCCATAATGGCCGTTAGCTTCTCGTATCTGAGCGTACATCTTTCCATTATTCTCTGTTGTCAGTTTAATCTTACCCTTGTCAAGAGCGTCCAATGTGCTCGCTGTAGCATCAACAATATATCTAACGCCTTTCCTCGTCGCTTCCGTTGCCTGTGCAACAATAGGCGAAGCTTTTACAACCGCCCTATAAACATTCTCCAGCACGGTCTCTGAATTGGAAAGACTAATCTTCAGACCGTTTGCTAACAATTCCACGGGATAAGAGGCATCATACGGAGACAATACTTCTGATAACGGTTCCGCCAGATCCACATTCTGATTATTAGTAGTCACAGTATCATTCATTGCCGATTCTCCTTACACCCACAGGCTGGGATGAAGCTTACTTTTTTCGTTCTTCTTAATTATACCTAATTTCATTGCTTCTTGGGGTAATAACAAATCATTGACGCAATGTATATGACACGTTTTATTGCTCATCTGAGACGATACCCCATATTTCTTCGCTCAGGCGATAGAGCATTTGTTGGCGTGCTTCAATTGACTCTTTATTCCATACGCCCCATGCGGTCAGTTTTTTGTTTGTTCGTGTGATCGCAGTATCGGAACCTTGATCAACCAATCCCGAGATGGACTTTGTCAGATAAAACTTTGACTGTTGATAAGCGATGCTTTTGCTCGCATAATCATCGTTGTGAATGGACTTGTTAATGCTATTTTCCAATAAAGTAAGATTGCCAAGCCGATTAATCAATGAGCTATACTCTTCATCATTCACACCATAGGAAGTCTTGTCATAGCAGGTCTGGGGCATAATATGCTCTATTTCGACTCCAGAGTCCATGTATGTTGCAAGAATGCCGGTATCTGTTTTTCCTATTCGAAGCGAATCAATATACGCAGAAATTTTTGCCATAATAAATTTCACACGGTACTGCTGCAAACTGTTTAATCCTAGTTGCGAGAAAAACTGTTGGCCATTTACTTTCCAGGAATTAACGGTTGGAAGAATGCACTTTCTTTTAAAAGCATTCAAATCTTCCCATGTTTTAATATTTCGTATTTCGGGACACCAGCCAGCAAATGTGCGCTCGGTCGAGTTTGTAGTTATTCTGTTTATGACTGTGTAATATACAACAGACTCAACCATTTTCTTGAAATTTGAGAGCACAGGTGGTTCCATCTTTGAGGCTGAAAGCAACAACATGAGATGTAACTTATATTGCCGCCCTGCCAGCAATGGGATATTTGAAAGGTGAATATTTCCATTATCCATCTCTGTTGGCTTCAGGTAGGCAACATATCGATCCACGTTCGCCTTCATTTGTTGAACAAAATCGAAAGGCTTCTCTACAAAATGACATTGAGTATTATTACAGCTTAGCCAGTCATAAATCTGATCTTCACGCAAAATGCCATCTTTGATGTTGCTGACGTCGTAATTAGACATTATAAAATAGCGCAAAAAACGAAGAGGTTTTTCATCAATGCTTTCTAGCACAGTAGTAATCTCTTTCCATTTCATATTAAGCTCTTTGAATTTTGATCGATCTACCTGCCGGAAAATCATGTTTTTTAGCAAATCCATCGGATTCAATCCGACGCCGCGCTGGTTAATGGTTTCAAATATTTTAAGTGCATCTGTAATATCGAAGGTTTCAATCTGAATAAATTTCGTTTTCTGTAAAAGAAAAGAAGCAAATTTTTTCAAATCAGAAAAGTTAGGCATTTTCTCGGCAAAGTAGGTGATGATACTGTCAAACGCGCCAAAAAGCCGTTCACCAGAAGCTGATAGTTGCTTTGGAGCGGGCATTAAAGAATAAATCTGCTCCAAATAATTGCAAGCTTCTTCATACTGCAACTGAAGGTGGTATGAAGGGACAGTATCACCGTCATCGTTCATGATTGGGCTGTATATCAAATTATCCACCACTGCAGATGGTTCATTGTTTTCGTTATAGAGCTTGCGAAGGGCACAGAGAATAATGAAAAATGTGGTAATGCGTTGCTGACCATCTATCAGTTCAAAATGGTTACTAGTCTTATAGGTAACAACCGTACCTAAAAAGTAGTCTTTCTTGCGATCTTCCGAATAAGCATCGTTCAGATCAGAGAGCAATCGTTCGACTTGGGTTTGGTCCCACACATACTCTCGCTGGTAATCAGGTACAACATAATGATTCTGAAAGCAGGTATTGATCGTTAGGCTTGAAAAGCCAATTTGTATTTGTGTGTTTTCCATTTCCTTATGTCTCCTTATATAGTGTTGTGGCCGGATCAACTATTTTTATGTTAGGTTCCCTGACTTTTACTATTCTCCCGCCAAAATCCCAGCTCAATTTCTTTTGCTCAGAAGTTGGTATCCCAAGAAAGGGATACTAATCCCGCATATATGCGCTCATCGGCGCAGCTTTTTCAGGATTTGCCGCCATCCTAAAACTTTCAAAAATGTCCAAATCGTCACCCTCCCAACAGCGGCTGATCGTACTCGAACAGCACTTCGTTGATTTCAAAGACGTCGTACTTGCCATTTGCGATGAAATATTCCACGATAACATCGAATTTGGCGGCGTGGGAGAGAGCATAGCCTGCTCGCTTCAACAGGTCGTCGGTTTCATGGAGTGACAGTTCCAGTGCCACAGCGAGCGCAATCGCTGTACGCTTGCTTGGCATATAGCCTTTGCCACTCCTGATTTTAGAGAACAGCTTTCGGTCAAGGTTGGCGCGTTTATAGACCTCGACATCCGTCTTGCCCTTGGCGTCAATCAGCCGCAGGAGCGTCTGGGAGAATGGCTCATCAAGATTGCCGACCAAATCATCAAGCGGGGCAGGCGCGCCGACAGGAACGCGCATGTATTCAAAACAAGGCTCGTTGTATCTATGAACACGCTCATCCGCTTTGGATATAGCTTGTTCTGCATCAAGCTGTTTCCGCCGTTTGATTTCATGCGTGTCCACGTAATGCTCATCTATGTAGCTTTCGACTGCACCGAGCAGTTCGCGGCTTACCGTAAATGCCGATTTATCAAACACGACCAGTGTCACATCCATATCGTGGCCGATCAGAAAATCTTGAATTGCCGAAGCGGCCACTTGAAGGGCGTCGTCTTTGGGGTATCCGTAAATCCCGCTTGAAATCAGCGGGAACGCGATACTTTCGCATTTATTTTCGACGGCAAGCCGAAGCGACTTCATGTAGGCGGAACGCAGGAGCCTTTCGCTCTGCTCTGCATTCTGATATCGATAAATGGGTCCTGCCGCGTGGATGACAAATTTGGCGGGCAGGTCAAATCCCGGCGTAATAGCTGCCTCACCCGTCTTAATCGGGGAGAGTTTATCACAGGCAGCCTGGAGCTGTGCCGCTCCCGCTGCTTGGAATATAGCCCCGCAAACCCCGCCGCCCATTTGCAGGTCGGTATTGGCAGCGTTGACAATGGCGTCCACTTTCATTTTTGTGATGTCCTGACGGACGATCGTGAATGGCATCGCGAATTCCTCCTTGCTCCACCAATCTCTCAATAAAAATGGATACTGAACGCGCTTTAGAAATTAATCATTATCACTGACCGTACGAATAGCCAAGAACGCATTGCAAGGAAAAAACGTCGAGAAAACTTGTCAAAGCCGTCTTGCTGACTACTCAAGCGGCACACTTCCAATATTTTTCTATATTGCTATATTTCGTCGAGCTTAAACTTGTGTCGCGCTAAACCGCAGCACTGCACATAGACCCCATATTGTCCCAATTTGGCTTCTAACGAAGTATGGTCTTGGGGACAGTACTTTCCCAACTTGCCAATGCTAAAAAAATATTGTTCGATTAGATCTACCGTGACCATCTCTGAACACTGGCAATTCGGATAACCCGAGCAACCCAAAAAGAATTTCCCCTTATTTTTAATTAACTTGAGCGGCCTGCCGCACTTATGACAGTGCATATTGTTTGAGACATATGCTGCAAAGGTAGCGCCGTCGTTTTCGCTGCCTTGTTCTGAAGATAATGTGCCTTGGTCAACCGTCCTGTTCATCTCAAGAAAGCCGTACAATGAATTTGCCGTGTGCGTTCCGGCAAATCTTATAATAGGACGATATTTTGTCGGTAACACTATCCCTTCAGATTTGAAATTAGCGTTAGACAGTGGCTCGCCGAACCATACAATTTGTCTATCAAAAAGGGCGATCGGATTTGCTATGTATCTATTTTCAACGGCAAACTGCTTAAGTTCCCTCGGTAAAGTTAATTTTTCCTCGGCCCGAATTACAACCTTTACTCCGCTGTTTTTTGCTTGTTTCAAAGCGTTACATATTCTGCTTACAACTTGTTCAGCACAACTTATTTCAGCTGGAATGTCAATCAGAATCTCTTTTTTAGCATTAATAAGGTCTCTAATAAACGACTCGGTGCCGTCCTGAGCGTTTAGCCACTGGAAGCACGGATAAGTGGAATTCAAAAGCACGTCTGCAAACTTATTCCCTTCAATGCTTTGAGGCGTGTGCTTATAACGATTAATAAGCCTAGAAAACATAAGATTAGAGGATAAGTTCTTGTTCTCCATATATGAAACATTTGCCACCGCAATAAACTTACCTCTTGCTCGTGTCAGCGCAACATTGAAAAGTCTGTTGGCATAATTATTATTCGTTGATGTTAATAGCATCCCGGGATAACGCTGACGATAACAGTCAACCGCATCATAGACTATGACATCCTTCTCAGAGCCCTGAAACTGATGTACCGTCGCAGATGATATTGGGTGTAGTTTTGGGCACTGTTCAGCTGTGTCACGAGCCATTGCGTAAAGCAAACGGGATTGAGCATTATACGGTGAAATGATCCCTACATCGTGTTTATCTGCCGCTTGCAAAGCTAATCCAAACGCTATCAACGCACTTAGCGGATTCACTCGCGACGGATCAGCTGTCTGCGTGCATACCGACATCATTCCGCTTAAGTCTGCTATTCCGAGAGGCTGATCCAAAAGCGGAAGCGAATGCGTTATTGCTGACCGCTTGCTTTCCATATCATCGGCAGAATGAAGTAGGAAGTGGTACATATAAATATCCACAAAATCCGCTATACGTGGGTGCATACGATACTGTATATCAAGCAGGCAAAGCCATTCATGATTATTACCCTCTTCAACCGCGCTGGTGATCCCGCAATATTGAAAAATGTCGGCGTTTAGTGTTGAATCAGTGCTGTTTTGTACGATTGGGGGAAGCTGTGCAAAGTCCCCCATGCAAATAAAATGCTTGGATGCCAAGCTTGCCGCAAATACGATCTGTGGTATATAAGCCATACTCGCTTCATCAAAAATTACCGTGTCAAACTTACCTTCATAGATCGTTTTGTCCATAACTGCTTTTGATACCGTGGTTGCGACGAAAGAAGCCGAACGAACAGAAGCCTTCTCTTCCTCGGCAAGAAGAGAACGTATTTTTGTAAGCCGCTCACCAATTTCAACATAGCGCGGAGATGTTCTCGCAAGCTTCTTGCGTTCAGTTATGAGGTTCGTCCGCTCCTTCGATAGATCTAGATGATTATGTATTGCGAGATTAAAAGATGTAAGATACTCATGCTGCAAAAGATCCTTATTACGAGGGTACCCATAACGCACAAGCTTTCCGGCTCGTTTATTGCTGTCTAGCTTATCTACCCTCATAATTGCACCGTCAACGGAAACATTACTGTAAGAAAGCATAAGAACGCGATTTCGCTGTGAAATATGCTGTAGTGCTATTTTTGCCAATGTTTCGGTTTTACCTGTGCCGGGAGGCCCCCACACAAACGTGATCGGCTGAGAGAGTGCCAAACGGCAAGCATTTTCCTGCCCCTTTGTGATTTCCTTTCCATATTGAATCTTCTTAAATCCATCACACACCAAAGCTTGGACAATGGGCATATAAGCAAACTCTTTCAAATGGTTAAGACGCTCAATCAGAAAGTTTAATAGCTGCCAAGGTTCAGCGGAGAACTCAATAGAAGACACATCCTGGCCGAGAGAGGTTTCAGAAGCTATAATAAGCGTGAAATCCTCACAATCCATAATGTTTGCAGTGATGCCTTTTGTCCCTGACCAGAGCGTGATCTGCGTTCCATCCGGATAATTGGGTTCGGAATCAGCTTCAAAAGAATAGATGTAGTTGCCGCTTTTATTCTCAATCAGCTTGCCGTCGAAAATGCGCTGTCTTTTACCTCCGTTTTTTTTCAGAGAAACGATTTCCGCGACTAGCGTTTTTTCATACTGTTCGCAAAATACGTTTACGGTTGGAAATGGTCGAAGCATAACGGTTTCCCCTCCGTGAGATGTGGAATGTTCTTGCTCCTGCAGGCGGAGCTAAAATATTTACGCATCCATTGCAAGTATATTTTCTTCCTTATTGACACTCTGTGTGCCCCAATCTATGATAATTTTCATGGAAACACTGCCTATTTGACGGCATATGACAATATGGGCGGCGGAGCAAATGTCTGACGGATATAATACATATCCCGTATTTTTAAATCTTCTTGGCCAAGACGTAAAAAGAAGTTATGCCGGTGGATGGGCATTTGTTCAAAGCAAATTTTTTTGGAATATGCAACCGCGAGAACCCTTATTACTATATATTTACAAGAATAGACCCAAATCATAGGAAAAACAAGAATAAAGCCAATATATAAAAAGTGTCGAGACATTAGTACACCAGCAAAAATATTTTGTTGAAAATGATAGGCACCGACTACGGAATTTCTTTGTCCCACAAATATGAAACGATCCCCATTCTTACCGCACAGATTCTTCGAGAGTTCGTGTTACAGGTCATCGATTATAGTAGTGAAGTAGTCGATGGGAACGCACACAGCGCATCCGCATAATCTACAATGGCATAGGCGAACTGGAACTTCTGGGACAAAGTAAGGTCATAACAGCCAAACGCAAATAATCCGACAAAACCCCATCGCCATGTGTTGAGTTTCATCGGTTGCGATTATTCGTTATTGGGAGAGGACACATCATAATATCTGATTCGACCTCTAGCTTTTGCTTGTAATTATGGGTCACACGGTTATCCGCACCCCGCCGAGAAAGCAGACCGATAGTTTTTCTTGGGGTGTGACTTCAATCCGCTCCAACACTCTTAGCAATAGTACATAGTCAGACTGCTTTATTAGACCTACTTCATCTAAAAGGCGGCTGAGTTCTGCGGCGCGGTAGTGCAGAAGAATATCATCGGTGGTATCGACGGTGCGTTCGAGAGATGCCTGGTATCGCAGTTTCTTGGTGACCAACAGATTCCACGCATAGATAAACGCTCTTTCCGGCTTTCCTGCATCAATCTCAATGTCGGTACAGAGCATTTGCCGAGGTTGCGGTAGTTTTCGATGTGCTCGTTGGTATTTGATATGGCGTTGGGTTTCGTCAACATTTAATCGTAGGGGCTGGCCGTGCGGAGTGAATTGCCTTCCTTCAATAGGTGTACCTTTGTTCCCGTGAAATGAGGTGCAGCGCCAGTATATCTTTCCAAAATTATCGCGTTGTTTTGATGTCAGCATTTGGTAGGTGTTTCCGCAAACGCCGCAGACGATGCGTGAGGAAAACGGGAACTGCTCGGAACTGTTGGCGTAGTGGGATAGACCGTGTTCCTGGCAGTACTCCGTTCGCCGCTGTTCTTCCGCGTGAACCAGGTTCCAGACGGTTCCGTCAACGATTGGCGGAAATGATTCTGTGGCGAAGTACTGCGTTAGTTCGCCTTTATTCTTTTTCCTTTGGTGCGTAAGCGGATTGACTATAAAAGATTTTTGAAACAACGAATCACCCTTATATTTTTCATTCCGCAGAATTTTTCTTATGACCGTTTCATGCCATACCGCATTCCCGCGCTCCGTCGGTATTCCTTCCGCAGTCAGTTTTCCGGCTATTTCTGCGCTGTTCAGACCCTTTAGGTACTCATCGTAGATTCGCCGTATGACTTCGGCTTCTTCTTCAATAATGGAAATGGTGCGGTTTTCCTGTTTGTAGCCGTAGAATTTACCAAGCGGCAGACTTTCCGCCTGTCCTTTTTTATATGCTTCCCGTAACCCCCATTTGATGTTCTCTGACATGGATTCGGATTCGGACTCCGCAAACGCTGCCATGAGGGTAAGCATGAGTTCGCCGTCCGGGCTGGTGGAATGAATGGTTTCCTTCTCAAAGTAGACGTCGATTCCGAGTCCTTTCAGCTCACGGGTATAAACAAGCGTGTCCACGGTATTCCTACCGAATCTGGACACGCTCTTTGTTATGATGGCGTCTATCTTTCCTGCCCGGCAATCCTCAATCATCTTCATAAATTGGAACCGCTTTTTGACCGATGTTCCGCTGATACCCTCGTCGGCATATACACCGACAAGTTCACAGGACTCATCAGCTGTGAGCATCTCAGTGTAGATTTTCACCTGCGCCGCGTAACTGTGAAGCTGCTCCTCGCTGGATGAGGATACCCGGCAGTATGCCGCTACTCGTTTCTTCTCCGCTTTTTCAGATTTTGGAAGAATCATTATGGTAGAGGTTGTCATGATTCCGCCGTCTTTCTTTTCTTATATGCCTTAACGCCGGAGTCGATCGTCCAGGGCAGTTCCGTTCCGTCTCTGAAGACGAACTTCACCGTGCAGTCTTCGTTGATGACCATGTACTGGACCGCTGCCTGCCATACGAGCGGGTCAAACTCTACCAGGGCTTTCCTCTGCTTTTTCAATAGCTGGAGGAAC
>Ga0116193_1003203_pt1 | contig 11930 bp, 6 predicted proteins | sample AD_UKC115_MetaG_FD_89892 | JGI IMG/M metagenome (GOLD analysis project Ga0116193, IMG submission 89892) | Active sludge microbial communities of municipal wastewater-treating anaerobic digesters from Hong Kong - AD_UKC115_MetaG | ecosystem: Engineered > Bioreactor > Anaerobic > Digestate | place...
ATTGATTGAAACACTAATTTATCTTTCCATGCGCATTTGTTGTATAAAACGGCAAGCACCCATAAATTTCTTTTGGTATAGAAATGATGTACATGAGTTACACCATGAGACCGCTTTGGTTGCTCAGTATTATATCCAACTGGCACTTTATCCGACGGAAACCAGTAAGGAATAGCCAGGTTATTTATCTTGTCTATTAAATCTAGGTCATATTTGTCTGGCGCTTTCTCATAGCGTTTATTGCCCAATGAATATTGGATTAAAACCGGAACCTGAAGAGCTTGCACAATTTCCTGTCCAAGAACAGAATCTTTTAACACCACCTGGGCTCTATTAATTTCCCGTTTATTAATAACCGCTTGACAGTGGGGACAAGGATATTCATCATTTACCTCCCCTGCTTTCTTGTCCACAGCGGCTTCCCAGAACACATATTCATTATTGCAATATGGACAGATAAAAACATCGGACCATACGGTATAATTGATCCGGCCTTTGCTTTTGCCATCACTGTGCAGAGTCTCATACATCCACCCGCATTCCTTCTCGACCTCACCCAATATACGGCGGGCTTCCCGTTCAAACTCTGCAACATCCACCGGGGTATTATAGTTATAAGCGATAAAAGTAGCAGCAGGCGAAAGGTCGCTCAGGATAGCTTTCCGTCCCAGCATCTGCGCGGCTACTCCGGTCATACCGGTGCCACAGAAGCCGTCAAAGACAATATCCCCAACTTCGGTATAGTGCTTAATAAACGGCTTAATGGCCTTGTGCGGAACTTTGGTATGGTAGGAATGTGCATTGTAAATGGGGTCATTCTTGCCTTCGCTGATATCGCCCACATATGGTGTCCGTTCATAGCTATCATTGGCCTCATCATATGGCTGGCTATAGCGGGCGATAAAATCATTAATATAAGGATTTGGGCAGGCCGTATAATAAGGCGGGTCCGATAGGGCTAAGATATCCTCATCCTTACCTATAGGAAATCCTTCAATATTTCTCACTGAATCCAATAGGTCAGCTAAGGGACGGCAGGACTCCGCAAACTCATCCTTCGCTTGTGGCTTCTTAGCTTCTTTTTCAAATGCCAATTCTGACTGCTTGGCCATCTTTTATTCACCATCCGTTTCTGCTTGCTTAATTCTGATCTTTTCCAAATCCTTGCCTGCTACCAGCATCTGCTTAAAGTCATTCAGATTCCTCTCCAGGCTATAGTAATCCAGGACCTGGGACTCCTTGAACAGGTGCTCCATAAGCTTCTTCGGGTTCAACTCAATAATCTCCAGTTCATCAAAGAGATGATTCAGCGCTTTCACCAGATTGGCCGTAATCACTTCAGGGAGAGTCCCGTTTTTCAATATATAGCTGATCTCCTGCTTTTCATCCGCCTGGAGGTACTGGATATTGTCCTTATAGTTGCTCACCTCGTTGAGAATGGTGCTCTCCCAATCCTTCCAGGACGCCGCAATGCGCTCTTCGATGGTATTCAGCCGCTGGTATAAATCCACTCTGAAATTGGTTGGGAAATGACAGCGTGGGCACATGGCCTCACTTTCCAATATTTCCAGTCTAAAATCATCACAGCGCAGGTTGCCGGCATTTATAATCCCGTTTTCCACATTGGCAAACAAGCGCTTGTCAAGAATCCTAACGTTTTTTAACAGTACGAGGTTTTTATATTTTCGATCAGCAGTAATCGTTTGCAGGCGGCTCCAATCAACCTTGTAACCGACGCAACGTTCATGTTCTTTATAATAAGCCGCCTGATATTTTTTGCGCACCTGCTGGAGTTTCCCCAAGAGGGGTTGACGTCCAGCTGGATCAAGTAGCTTTTCGGCATCAGCTAAAATCGCTAGAGCATCGGCAAGCATCTCTTCCAGACCGTCCACCTGAATGAATCCAGGATAATCGTGGAGAACCTGCTTCACTTTTAACCCATACTCCAATTCAGTTTTTATCTGGTTGAAATACATCTCATACAGGTTTACTAGCTTCTGAAGCAGTTGGGCAGCTTCTGCAATGTTCTGAATTTTCTTTTTGGGATATATGATTTGTTTCAGATCAGCCGGGGTTTTGACTCCATCAAAGTCATTCAATGGCAAGCTGCTTAGAATATCGTGCTTAACTTTTAGCCCATTGACATCCACTACATCCCAGTGCTGCATGGAGATGTTCGCCAGTCGGGCCTGCACCCAATCGCATTGCTCTTTTATCTCCAGGTAACGAGTACGAAAATCCTGGATTGCTTCGCCCCGTTTATTGTTTTTTCGTAGTTTAGCTGCCTGGTCAGGCGCTATTCCGATGGCAATGAAAATTTCAATCAGCGGCTGGGGGTTTATTTCACTTTCAATGAACAGGTATTTTATATTGCCAAAGGCATCCAAACCACTGGCAAACACCTCAGCGACTTCCGAAGAACTGATCGTCTTACCGCCAGCAGCTTTTAAGGCAATTTCCCCATTATAGGTAAGCACCACCAGAACAAAGGCACTCATTAATCGATGATAGCCGTAGGGGGCTTGTTCTAATTTGCTGATAAGCTTTTCTACATCTAGGTTTTTGCCGTTTTGTTCCCGTGCATCCTGAAGAATATTTTTTACGATCTCTGATTGTGCGGTATTTAATTGCCCGCTTTGATCCACCAGATCAAGAGCGCTTAAAATAGCCTTGCTGCCTCCGAAGAGGGATTGAACACCATTACGATTAATAAGATCCCTGATCGCACCGGAAAACTCTCCTTCTATATTGTCCCGGCTGATCAACTGCGGGAAACGAGGATGTTTGGAATAAGTAGCCTCAAAATAAGGCTGCAGCAAAGCCGGTTTCAATTCAGAAAATAACTCGTCGAAATTCCTAAACTCTCTGGATATCAGGCTTTTAATGGATTTCTTCTCCTTGCCGACTTCTATCATGCCAGTCTCCAAATATGAGCTAATCAAAGCGGCAATAAATTCTTTGCGTAAAATAACTGATCTTTTTTCCATAATACTGACCTGGTATTTCTCCGCAATGAGGAGATATACTGCTGCCAGTTTTTTCAGCAATGCCTGAGCTTCTTCACTCAAGGAACCGCTACAGATGATAATGTTAGAAGCAGCTTTGTATCGATTTTTAGAACTGAATGGGGAAACGAAAATCAGTTGATAATCTCCGTTCTCGGCAACGATTTGGCCCTTGCCGGTTTCATAGATAAACAAACCATTCCGAAATGAGCGTCGTGTGGTCCACGTACAGGTATCTAGGTATCCTCCCGTAGACAATTCCATTCCCAGCATGAGCTGGTCTCTTAGAATAGAGATGATTCTCTCATCTTGAATAGCATCCGGCAGATTGTCGCTTCTTCTTTCAATGACCTGATCGTAATCAATCTGAACCGTAAGATCCAGATAATAATAACCGTCTTTGGTTACACTGATGAACTGTCCATCGGTTACTTTGCGCAAACGGGTCAGAACCAGGCCGATTTCATCACTAGCTTCCATCATTTTATTGCCGGGCAGTACCAGGAGCGTATTGGCCAATTCTTCCAGGGTAGCTCCATTGTTATGGGTCTTGCCGAAAAGATGAAGCACTGCCAGGGCTTTGACAATTTGCCTTGCTTCTGATTGATTGCGGGTGTCCAATAAATCAATTTTGCTGTCCAGTGTCTGGACTGCATTGATGACCGGTGATACTGTTTCCAAATTCTTGACGGTATGCTTGGAATTCATTTCATCAAATATGAGATCATAGGTGATCAAGCAGGGAAAGGATTCATCCAGGATCTGCTCCACTTCCTGAACGGTAAATTGAATAACTCCGCGTTTTTCAAAATACGGGAGTTCACTAAAAATCTGTATTACATATGGGTGTAAGGGATACAGATCAATATATTCATCCAAGTTGGCCTGGATATTAGGATAATACTTTTTATATTCGTCAAATAGCTTCTCCAGTTCCATTCTTTGTTCCGGTGTCTTATTTAAAACCCGGCGGGCAATGACTCGCTTAATATCTTCGCGTTTAATGGTGATGACCTGAAAGCGCTCTGATACCCGGCCAAAACTTTCGGCCTCATCTACATATTTGGGGTTCGAAAAAATATGTTCCTGCATGGCACCAATAAAGGTAAAGTCGCTGCTCTGGGCTACCTGCCCCAGTACCCGCATGAACTGCATATCACGGGTAATTTTCTCTTTGTCTTTCTGCTTGAGAAAATCGGATATTTCGTCCATTATAACGATTAATCCCCGACTGGGATCATCCGCTTTGATCTTATCGAGCAGATCCAGAATATTTTTCTTGTGATCCACTACTCCTTCTGTTTTGAATTCAATATCAATGGCATATTTAGTAGCCAATTGAGAGGCTACTTCAAAATAAAAATATTGAGACAGATCCACGTCATTGGGCTGCAGTTCCCAGTGAATGATGACAAAGTCCCGTTTGATTTGCTGCGCAAGTTTTTTTAGCTCTTTATCCTGGATGTATTGACGTACGTTTGGCTCACTTAAAATTGAAATCAAAAAAGCCAGCAAATGTGATTTACCAGAACCATACCCGCCCACAATCTGTGCAGCCTTATGCTGAGGAGCATTTATGTCCTCAAGGAGATGGACCAGGTATTCCTGCATATCCTTAGATATGACATACTTTTCAACCATCGCCTGTTTGTCGTCAATCGCATCAATATCAATTACTTCTTTTATTTTCTCAAAGTTCAATAGCTCACGTACTTTTATCATGGTCTTCCTCCTCATTCCATACTGTAAGGCTAAAACTCAATATCTTCTATTTTACTATGAATAAGCTCACTGAGATCTATCTCCGAATAATCCGTCCGTCCCGGCTCTGAATAGCGCACCCGTTCCCCATAAATCTGGCCGTTCATAATAACAATTATTTCTTTCTCCCGTGATTTGTATTTAAAAGCTCCTACCGGATTCAGTCTGCCAAGCTCTGGAGAAAAGAGTATGCTGGTATCATAAAGTATGACCTGATCCGGCAGCTCCTTAAACCATTCCTTTAAAACCCTACCAATCCTCAATTTACGTTCATTCTCAGGGATACGCTCGACCAATTCCAAAATATGATCAGTCACATTAAAGGCTTGCCAGCCCTGTGGTGCCAAAGCCCCAGTAATCTTCTCATACTGCCTGGCATTATCAATAATAACCAGCATCTTATAGTAATTACTGCGATTCTGTTCCAATAATGTTTCCAGTTTCATATTTTGAACCTCCTGATCTATATAATCCATTTTAAATTAAGGAAAGAAATCATATATATCAATCTGCAAGCAGGAAATACATATGTAATTATTGCAGCCAAGAAATTTAGACTGGTACAAAAAAGGATGGGCATTTATTTCGGGGTGATTCTATGAAAAACACACCCCTGCTGTTTTATATAATGCTTTGCTAAAACCATGATAATAACTCAGTCTACACATCTGTTGTGTTCAATGTTCGTGTCATTTAACCCTTGTTAAAACCTAATCTTGTATCGTTTGTTTATGAATGCTTATATTTGCTTTATCATTTCCCAGAAGCGTTCTTTACTAATTTCCATATAACAATAAAGAAACCAAAGCATACATATCCAATAAATTTAAACAGCGCTCTAATCACAGTCTCATCTCCTTTAATTGCAATCAATAGGCAAACATTTTCGGATATACAATGGCTTTCTTTGCGCACATTAGTTTTTCATTATACAAAATCGAAAAAATAACCTGACCCCAGTATTTTTACAACCTTAATCGTATTTATGATGTTCCAAACAGAGTTTTATCGCGATCTTGCTAGTTCTTATTGACCAAGTAAATGTTATGAAGGTAAATCACCAATACCAAGTGATAAATATATGTCAGTCCCAGGCACCATGCTTATTAAAATGGCATAATATTTACTTCTCCTTAATCTGACAGATTCCTGCATTTAGTATATTTGGGAAGGATTCTGTTGACATTTGTTGAAGAATTAAATATGTGTTATTTTTCGGAGGTCATTAAGGATAAATGATGCATAATTGTGAATGATAAAAATCTTCTGAGTATTTGGGAGGAAAAGGAAGGGTTTACCATATTTGTGCCGAAAGAAGTTATGAAACAATTTTATGAACATTCGACAATACGGGAGAACATCTAGCACATAAACCCAATGAATTTTTGAATTTAGCACACCGATTAGATAACTTTTCAACTTCCACCAATAACTACAACAGTATAACTAAAAGTTTAAGTAAATCATTGTATCATACAATAAACGAATTGATTGTTTGAAATGGAGAGATTTATATGGGCAGCAAAGCCACGATTGAAGTAAGCAAAGAATTAAAGACCTATTCAAAGAAAATTATCGACCAACAAACCGAGAATAAATTTGATTTGAGTAACTTAATGAAAGATATTACTGAGGGAGTTAAAGGCATTGAAAAAGCCAACAAAAAAAACACTATTCAAATTACAAACATTGAAGAATCTTTCAAGGAACTAAATATACAGTTGAGTTTAAAACAGGAAGAGATAGCCAGCTTAAAGCGAGACAAGAATATGATGATTGGAAACATTATAAAGATACTGGACGAACTATATTATATGTATCGAGCTCTAAAGGAAACCGGCAATAAAACTTGGTTAGAAAGCATGGACCTAATGTTCAAGGTTATTGATAAAAACATTCAGGAGATAGGCATTGTAGAAATACCTTCAATGAATGAAATTTTTGACGAAAACTCTCATGAATTTTCTGACTGCATCAGTGATCCCACACAAAAACAATACTTAATAGTGGATGTTGTTCGAAAGGGATACCGTTTTAATGGGAAGATGAGGAGAGCGTTGGTTATTATAAATAAATTTGAATAAAGAATTTAAGTATGGGGGAGGAGTTTTTGTGGGTGTAACTATTGGAATTGATTTAGGCACTAGTACGTCTGAAATAGCCGTTCTGAGGAACGGCAGGCCTGAGATTATTATAAATTTGGAAGGCGAACGAATCACTCCTTCTATAGTTGGCTGCAATAAGCGGAAGGAACTGGTAGTTGGCAAAAAAGCCAAGAGCTTACCTCCAACAGAAAAGGTTGAAGAGATCAAACGAATGATGGGGTCTGACGAAAAAATAATGTTGAATGAGGATTTTTATCTACCCCAGGAGATATCAGCCATGATTCTCAAACATCTTAAAGAATATGCCGAGGAATACCTTGAGGAAGAAATTTTGGAAGCAGTGATTACAGTTCCGGCAGCTTTTGATAATTTGCAGAGACAGGCTACCAAAGATGCTGGAGAGATAGCTGGTTTCAGAGTAGAGCGTATTATTAATGAACCCACAGCCGCAGCTCTCGCTTATGGCTTGGAACACATAGGAGTAGATGAGAAGATTCTGGTTTATGATTTAGGCGGGGGTACATTTGATGTGAGTATTCTTGAAATATATGAAGGAATACTGGATGTTCAAGTCAGCAGGGGGAATGATCGGCTGGGAGGTAAAGACTTTGATGAGAAATTAATGGACTATATCATTAATGAATTCTATAAAGAGCATGAAATTAATCTTAGAACTGCTTGTAAGAACCTCCACCGAATCAAAGAAGCTGCTGAAGCTGCCAAGATTGATTTATCTGGAGCAGAACATGCAGAGATACATTTAGCTGCAATCGTTATCGGTCATGATAATAAACCACTGGACTTAAATATTGAAATAAGTAGACGTGAGTTTGAGATTCTAATTGCAGAAATGATTAAAGCAACTGAGGATTTATTAGATGAAGCATTAAAGGCAGCAAAACTAACCGTCGATGACATTAATACAGTTCTTGCTATTGGCGGATCTACTAGAGTCCCTGCTGTTAAGAATCTATTAAAAAGGAAATTTGGTAACAAAGTAAAAACAAATATAAATCCAGATGAAGCAGTAGCCTTGGGCGCTGCTATACAGGCCGGTATAAAGACTGGTCAATTAGATAATGGAAATGAAATACTTATCACAGATACTTGTTCTCATTCCTTAGGTATTGCAGCGGTTGTTGATATTGGTGGTTTATTGCATCCAGATATTTTTTCACCAATTATCCCTATTGACTCAACTATTCCCATTACTGAAAAAAAGACATTTTATACCACAAATGATAATCAAACCTCTGTAGATATTGTGGTATATGAAGGTGAAGAGACTCTGGTTGTAAATAATAGAAAGATCGGAGCATTTGAACTGGATGGTATCCCTGAAGGTTGGGCGGGAGAAGAAGCTATAGAAATTTCTTTCTCCTACGATATAAACAGTATTCTTAAAGTGGAAGCAATGGTAGTAAGTACGGGGAAAAAATTATCTCAGGTATTCAATTTGAAAAGTATGGGCTTGGACGAAATTGAAAAATCGAGAACCCAACTAGATAGGGCTTGGAAGTCAGGTAGCGTGGAAAGAAATAGGGAAAAAATTATAGAAGCAGAATGGATCAATTCCCCTCTGGCTGAAGAAGTTAGAATAATCATTGATAGTGCCGAGCGCAAGTCAAAAGATGTAGATCAATATAATCAGGGAAAAATCAACAAATTACTTTTTCGTCTAAAGGAAGCCGTTTATAACCAAGATAAGACCTTAACGGAAAAGTATGATGAGGAGCTGACCAATTTATTATTTGATTTATAAATAACAATAATGAAGGGCGGCCACTTTTAATGGATGCAGTTATTGTAAAGGCTTACGATCACTTCAATCAGGCAATTGCATTGATAGAAGAGAGTGATATTTCCGGTGCGGTAGAAGAGCTAAAACAAGGTGTTGAGTATTTCGCACATGATGGCGAAATGCTTAACTTATTGGGATTATGCTATTATTGTCTATGTGATTTTAATGAAGCCTATCACTGCTGGAGTCGGAGCCAGGCATTGAATAAGGCCAGTAAAGCTGAAGAATATATTAACAAGCTTAATACCAAAGAATTTAACGATCTAATAATAGATTACAATCTTGCGTTAGAAAGCATTAACGGAGAACAAATTGATAAAGCTATAGAGATGATTAAAAACATCATCGTGAGAGAGCCCGAACTAATTGAACCACATGTTATTTTAGGGCTATGTTATATGCAAAAAAACTCCCATTCTATGGCTCTTGATTGTTGGCATACTGCACGAAATATGGATAAAGGGAATCCCAAGATAAATAATTATATCCTGATCACTCAAAAAATAATGCTGGATAAGTTAAATAACAAACCATCCTCCCGATGGGTATTCAAACCTTTATGGGTTATTTTGTTTTGTATGGTTTTATTTCTAGGCTACTTTTCCGGAAAACATGACATTCTGGAGAAATCTTACTTTGCCTCAAATCAAAAACAACCGATACAAACCTCTGAGAAATCCGAAACTACGGTAAAAAAAGCGAGTCCTCAAATATTCCATTATGTCAAAAGTGAAACGGAATTATTCAATAGTGCCGTTAATCTCTATAAAGATGCAGAGTATTCAAAAGCACAAGAGCAATTTTTGACTTTAATTATGTATGGTACTGAAGAGTACCTAATAGCAGAATCAATATATTTTGCTGCCAGTTCGTATGAAAAGCAAAGTGATTATGACCACGCCGTTGAATATTATCAAAAGTATATACACGAGTACCCAAACAAAAATTATTACGATGACGCGCTATATTATTGTGGCACTTTACTGTACCAATCAGGACAAAAAGAAGCAGCTGAAGAATTATTGACAAAACTCAAAAACGAACAGCCCAACAGTATTTATGTCAACCAAAAAGTAGATTTTATGTTGAGAAGTATTCATAGGGGGGGAATAGAATAAATGAAAAATTACTATGAGGTTCTTCAAATAGAAGAATCCGCAGGGGAGAAAGAGATAAAAAAAGCCTACATAAAGCTATTAAGAACTTACCCACCAGAGAAGTGTCCGGAAGAATTCAAAGAAATCCGTGAAGCATACGAGATTTTAAACAACGCTAAAACCAGAGCTGAGTATGATGTATTCAGTAAATACAAAGATGAGATTGATACCCATATGAATGTCGGCATCAATGCCATGGAGGAAGAGGATTATAACAAGGCAGCTTTGGAGTTCAAAAAAATTCTCGTTTTGGAGCCGTCTTTATCATTTGCTCGAAATTATTTAGGCTTAACCCTTATGTATGGCAAAAACTTGGATGAAGCTATCATTCAGTTTGAAAAGGTTATCGAAGATAATCCAGAAAACGCAACCTATTTATTTAACTTGGGCTCAGCCTATGAACAGAAAGAAGAATATGGTAAGGCCGAAAAACTTTTAATAAAAGCTGCGCAAATTGATAAGTTGAATCCCTCAATAATTATTGCATTATCTGGGTTGTATTTTGGCCAGCGAAAATACGAATTAGCTGTGAAGGTTTTAAGAGATGCTATTACTGAAGACGGGGTTATTGATTTTCAAGATTTCATATACTTTTTCGAACTTGTGGAACAAAGTATTTATCGGGGTGAAATGGCTTTAGCTGAAAGTATTATAAACGAAATCGAAGAAATTTTACCTGACGATAAGGAAGCTAAAGAATATGTTGCATGGAAATTTGGTAAATTGGCTTATCAATTATTCCAAGCTAAAGTGTATGTTTTATCAGCAAGAATTGCTGAGAGAGCATCTATAATCGATCCAGATGATGAGAGCATAAGGTCCCTACATAAATCCTCCAAGGAACTTGACGAAGCATTCTCTTTGTTTGATAAATTAATCAAAGACGAGAGCATTATCGGTCCCATAAAAGGCCCTATCTATTATTACCTGTTTGGTGACGAAATGGATGAAGATGAACTTGATAACGATGTTGATGAAAATTTTAAAGTAATTGGAAATTATATTGCACATGGAAGTAAGGAAATTGAAGATTCCTTAAGACGTTTAAACACATACTACAAACCCTTATATTTATTACGTAAGGAATTATTTGATGATATACTGCAAAGGGCTCAGGTCAATATAAAGATAAGTGAACAATGGGCGATGCTGGAGAGGGATTCTTATGTGGTAAATAGTTTTAAACGACTTATTGCTCTTTGGCTAGCGGAAGACATTTCTGAGAGCGAGCGGGATAGGTATTTTGATATTTCAATGAAAGAGTTAGAACATGAATCTACGGATAGGATAAGAGTTTCTTTGAATAGGTTAAAGTCAAATTATAGAAGTCTCTATGATTTAAATGATAATTTTTTCAAAAAATTAGAGAATGCTTTAGTCAACGACTATTCTACCAATAGCTCTAATATCAAATCACATAACACATCGAATCAAAGTTCAGATAGTTGTTTCGTAGCTACAGCAGCTTTTGGGACTCCATTGGCTGATGAGATTAATATATTGAGGCAATGGAGAGATAAAGTTTTAATCAATAGTATCACTGGAAGATTATTTGTAAAGACATACTATAAGATCGGTCCTTATGCTGCAAAACTAGTTGAGAGATCTGGATTCTTAAAAGGCCTGATCAGAAAGATCATATATAGAATTATAAAACAAATTGCGAATAATAAAGCGATATCAAGAGACAATCTTTGATTTACCGGTCTATCTAGAACTTTGTGTAAAGTCCAAATTGATGTTGACCCTAGTCCGTGGATTTACTACTCCAATAGAAAAAACCGCATTAATGCGGTATTTGTAGTAGATATTTTGTCACCCATTTTGTCACCCATTAAATAATAATTGTCACTCACTTGCCACTGTAAATGCAGATATATCGTAATACATATAAATACAAAGAGAACTATACTTGCTTTTCCTTCTTTTTTAAAAGTGCTCTAATCCTCGGTGCATCAAGGCTTTTCAGATTTTTTTATGGTGGAGGCGGGGGGAGTCGAACCCCCGTCCGAAAGAAAGACCAGAAGAGTTTCTCCGAGCGCAGTCCGTGTATTAAAATTTCGCTCATGGGACGCCCGCGGACAGGCTTCTTAGAACTATC
>Ga0116193_1003206_pt1 | contig 11927 bp, 8 predicted proteins | sample AD_UKC115_MetaG_FD_89892 | JGI IMG/M metagenome (GOLD analysis project Ga0116193, IMG submission 89892) | Active sludge microbial communities of municipal wastewater-treating anaerobic digesters from Hong Kong - AD_UKC115_MetaG | ecosystem: Engineered > Bioreactor > Anaerobic > Digestate | place...
GTACCACTCCTTCCCATCCCGAACAGGACAGTGAAACGACTTTGCGCCAATGATAGTGCGGATCCCCGTGTGAAAGTAGGTCATCGTCAGGCTCCTATTCCAGCCCAGCAGCGCCCCGCACTAATACAGTGCGGGGCGCTTCTGCTTGGGGAAACGACTTTCATCAACGGGGTGCCCCTCTTTGGGGTATCTGTGGGATTCAGTTGGCCAATGCTGCGCCGTCCACGAAGACCTTCAGCTCGTTGTGAGCAAAGGGCGTCCAGGGCTCGTCGCGTGTCAGCGGCGCTGTGACGATGACTGCCACCCGATCGGCTGGTGTCGTGTGTTGCGAGAAGTCGATACTCAAGTCTTCATCAGACAAATGCGCCTGTGCAAACGGATGCCTGCGTTCCGTGTAGCAAAGATTTGTGGATGCATGGGCCCAGAGGGCCTGGCCATTGGAGAGCAGGAAATTGAAGGTGCCATGGGGTGCGATGACTCCCGCCAGTTCCCGCAGCGTGCGCGTCAGTTCTTCGACGCAGGGAACGGTCGCATGGGATTTCGCCAGCTCCTGCATGATCCAGCAAAAGGCGTGTTCGCTGTCCGTTGAGCCTACCGGTCTGAACTGAGCGTGCAGACGGGGGCGAAAATCCTTCAAATCGCCATTGTGTGCAAATACCCAGTACCGTCCCCAGAGCTCACGCACGAAGGGATGACAGTTCTGCAGGCTCACGGGCCCCTGCGTGGCTTTGCGGATATGTGCAATGACGTTTTGGCTCTTGAGGGGATAGTTGCGGATGAGATCTGCGATGGGTGAATCGACCGCGCGGGCATGATCGACAAACAAGCGGACGCCCCGATCCTCAAAAAAAGCAATGCCCCAGCCATCGCAGTGATCGCCTGTGCGTCCGGCACGTTGGGAGAAGCCGGTGAAGCTGAAGGTGACATCGGTGGGCGTGTTGCAGTTCATTCCGAGCAACTGGCACATGGCAGAACGGCTCCCGATTGAAAAAAACTTGGGGTGCGATGAATTGCCTGGAGCAACCAGCCGGTGGACTGGTCGAGGATCACGCGTGACTATTTGCTATTGTGCACAGGCGGGTTGCCTTGTGCGCAGGAAGGGCAGAGGCAGCGCAGTCCCCGCTCGGTGGCGGGCAGGGATGCCAGCACTGTAGGCGAGATCTCAGTGTGCATGCACCAACAATCGAACCCAGCGGCTTCGCTTGAAGGCGTGGCCATGCCGCACTGATTGCCACGCCCGCAGCTTGGGCAGATGCCGTCGTCGGGGGGATGTGGTGTATTCATCGTTTCGCAGCCGTTCCGGTTCACCGAGTGTAGGCCCATGAAAGAACGACGGCACCCGCAGGTGCCGTCGTATTTTTTGGAAGAACGAGCCTTTAGCGCCTATAAATAGTGTGCAAACCGCTACAGATTCGATAGCATTTGATCAGGCGGATGCCTTGAGCTTGAGGCGCCAGGCGTGCAACAGGGGCTCAGTGTAGCCGCTGGGTTGCTGCAGGCCCTTGAAGACCAGATCGCAGGCAGCCTGGTAGGCCATGCTGGTATCGAAGTGACCGGCCATGGGGCGGTACAGTGGGTCGCCAGCGTTCTGGCCATCCACCACAGCGGCCATGCGTTCGAAGGTCTCGCGCACCTGGGCCTCGGTCACCACGCCGTGGTGCAACCAGTTGGCCATGTGCTGGCTGCTGATGCGCAGCGTGGCACGGTCTTCCATCAGGCCAATGTTGTGGATGTCCGGCACCTTGGAGCAGCCAACCCCCTGGTCCACCCAGCGCACCACGTAGCCGAGGATGCCCTGGGCGTTGTTGTCCAGCTCCTGCTGCTTCTCGGCATCGCTCCAGCTGGGCGCAGCCGCCACGGGCACCGTGAGCAGCCCGGTCAGCAAGTTGTCGCGTTCGGCATTGGCGTCGATCTTTTCCAGTTCGATCTGGATGTCGCTCACCTTCACCTGGTGGTAGTGCAGCGCGTGCAGCGTGGCGCCCGTGGGGCTGGGCACCCAGGCGGTGTTGGCGCCCGCCTTGGGGTGGGCGATCTTCTGCTTGAGCATCTCGGCCATCAGGTCGGGCATGGCCCACATGCCCTTGCCGATCTGCGCCTTGCCGCGCAGGCCGCAGGACAGGCCGACAAGCACGTTGTTGCGCTCATAGGACTGGATCCAGGCGCTGGTCTTCATGTCGCCCTTGCGGATCATCGGGCCGGCCAGCATGGCGGTGTGCATCTCGTCGCCGGTGCGATCCAGGAAGCCGGTGTTGATGAAGGCCACGCGGCTTTGCGCGGCGGCAATGCAGGCCTTCAGGTTGACGGAGGTGCGGCGCTCCTCGTCCATGATGCCGAGCTTGACCGTGCTGTCGGGCAGGCCCAGGAGCTTTTCCACGCGGCCGAACAGTTCTGCGGCGAAAGCCACTTCCGTGGGGCCGTGCATCTTGGGCTTGACGATGTAGACCGAGCCCTTGCGCGAGTTGCGCAGACCGCCTGCGCCATGGCCCTGCAGGTCGTGCAGCGCGATGGTGGTGGTGACCACGGCGTCCATGATGCCCTCAGGGATCTCGCGCTGCTGGCCCTGGGCGTCCTTCCAGAGGATGGCCGGGTTGGTCATCAGGTGGCCGACGTTGCGCACAAACATCAGGCTGCGGCCATGCAGGCGCAGTTCGCCGCCGTTCGGGCCGGTATAGACGCGGTCGGGGTTGAGGCCGCGCGTCATGGTCTTGCCCCCCTTCTCGAACGACTCGGTCAGCGTGCCCTTGAGGATGCCCAGCCAGTTGCTGTAGCCCAGCACCTTGTCCTCGGCGTCCACGGCAGCCACGGAGTCCTCCAGGTCGAGGATGGTGGAGAGCGCGGCTTCGAGCACCACGTCGCTCACGCCTGCGGCGTCGGACTGGCCGATGGGTGTGGTGCGGTTGATCTGGATGTCCAGGTGCAGGCCGTTGTGCTGCAGCAGCACGGACGAGGGGTTGGCTGCATCGCCCTGGTAGCCCCGGAACTGGCTGGGGTCCTTCAGGCCGGTGCTGCTGCTGCCCAGCTGCACCACGAGCTGGCCGGCTTCCACACGGTAGCCGGTGGCATCCTTGTGTGAACCGCTGGCCAGGGGCGCGTTGTCGTCCAGCACCTGGCGGGCAAAGGCGATCACCTTGGCGCCGCGCACCGGGTTGTAGCCCTTGCCCTTCTCTGCGCCGCCCTCATCGCTAATGGCGTCGGTGCCGTACAGCGCGTCGTACAGGCTGCCCCAGCGCGCGTTGGCGGCGTTCAGGGCGTAGCGCGCGTTCAGGATGGGCACCACCAGCTGCGGGCCGGCCTGCGTGGCCAGCTCATCGTCCACGTTGGCGGTGGTGACCTTCACATCGGCCGGCTGGGGCACGAGGTAGCCAATTTTTTCCAGGAAGCCACGGTAGGCCACCATGTCTTTGATCGGGCCGGGGTTGGCCTTGTGCCAGGTGTCCAGCTCGGTCTGCAGGCGGTCGCGCTCGGCCAGCAGGGCGATGTTGCGCGGAGCCAGGTCGGACACGATGGCGTCGAAGCCCTTCCAGAACGTGGCAGCGTCGATGCCGGTGCCGGGCAGCACCTGGTCTTCAATGAAGCGGTGCAGGTTGGTGGCCACTTGCAGGCCGTGGACGGTGGTGCGGTCGGTCATGGTGTAAGCCTCGGACGAAGTCGATGAAAACAATGGAGCCACTGGGGCATGACAACACTGTATTGCAGATACAGGGCGGCATAAATAGCCTCAATATCTCAAAACCAATGACTTTTTCGCAAAAATCGGCCGAGCCCAGAGCTGCAGTGCTCCCCAGCAATACCCATCGCCCCCAGCCCGGAAAAGGAGGGGCCACCACGAACGCCCGTTGCATCCCGATAACTCCCCCAGCAAATGCTCCCGGCGTCGTGGCAGACTCGGCCCATGTCCGAGCCCACGCTCCTTGTCGCTGACGACCACCCTCTGTTCCGCGCTGCCGTGTTGCATGTGCTGCGCGAACGCCTGCCCCAGTACCGCACGCTGGAGGCTGCCAGCGCCGCGACGCTGGGGCAGGCCTTGCAGGAACACCCGGAGGTGGAACTGGTGTTGCTGGATCTGAGCATGCCCGGTACGCGCGGCTTTTCGGCCTTGCTGCATGTGCGTGGCGAGTACCCGGAGCTGCCTGTGGTCATCATCTCGTCCAACGACCACCCGCGTGTGATTCGCCGTGCACAGCAGTTTGGCGCCGCCGGTTTCATCCCCAAGTCTGCGCCCGCAGAGGCCATGGGCGAAGCCATTGCCGCGGTGCTGGACGGCGGCAGCTGGTTTCCACCCATGGCGTCCGAGCGCTCTGAAGCCGATGCCGAGCTCGCAGCACGCCTGGCGCAGCTCACGCCCCAGCAGTTCCGCGTGCTGCTGTGCCTGGCCGATGGCCTGCTCAACAAACAGATCGCCGCAGAACTGGGCCTGGCCGAAAACACCGTGAAAGTGCACGTCACCGCCATTCTGAAAAAGCTGGAGTGCTACAGCCGCACCCAGGCTGCGGTGCTGGTCAAGAGCCTGGAGGCGGAGGACGGTGCGACGGGATGATGGTGGGGTGGTTGAGAATGTCTTTTGATAAAAAGATGCTCTAGCGCTTATCAATAAAGCGCTTATAGCTATAAAAATAATAGCATTTGTACGCTTCGAAAGCGCCTTAGCGCATCCGCAGCAAGGTTTGGCTGGCCAGGGCCCGCAGCGCGGGCGCACGCACCGGCTTGGCCAGAAAGCCCCAGCCGCGCTCGGCGGCCTGGCGGCGCAGGGTGGCGTCGCGTTCGGCGGTGACCAGGATCACGGCGGGGCTTTGGCCCCAGCGCTGGCACAGCTCAGCGAAAACATCCGGGCCGAGGTGGCCTGCGCCCAGATGCACATCCAGCAGCACCAACTGGGGCGCCTGGCCTGGGCGGGCGTGCTCCAGCGCCTGCCGTGCACCACCGGCCAGCGGTACCGCGCAGCCCCAACGCTGCAGCAAGGCCTGGGTGGCAGCGCAGGTGGGGCCATCGTCTTCGATCACCCAGGCGCTGTGGCCCTGCAGCGGGGCGTCGTCGGGCGAATGGAGTGCGTTCGTCGCGGGCGCAGCCGGCTGTACCGCGGCGGCGTCACCCAGCGGCACGCAGACCCAGAACACGCTGCCGCGCCCCAGCTGCGAGCGCAGGCCGATTTCATGCCCCAGCAGGCGGCCCAGCCGCTCCACGATGGCCAAGCCCAGGCCGGCGCCCCGGTCATCGGCGCGGCCCTCGTCCAGGCGGCGGAATTCTTCGAAGATCTCGCGCTGCAGCGCCTCGGGGATGCCGGGGCCCTGGTCGTGCACCTCGATGCGCAGGTGCTCCCCCTCTGGGCGGCAGACCCGACGGCAGCCCACCACGATGCGGCCCCGGCGGCTGTAGCGGATGGCGTTGGAGACGAAGTTCTGCAGGATGCGGCGCAGAAGGTTTTCATCGGTGCGCACCACGGCGCGCGTGGGCACGCAGCGCAGGCTCAGGCCCTGGCTTTCGGCCAGCACGCCGAAGTTGTGGCTCAAGACCTGCAACAGCGGCCCCAGCGGCACGTCGCGGATGTGCACGTCGAGCTGGCCCGATTCCATGCGCGAAATGTCGAGCAGACTGTTGAGGATGGCGTCCTGCGCGGCCAGCGCGCCTTCAATGCTGTCGGCGGTGTGCCGCCCGGCCTCGTCGTGCAAATGGCTGCGCAGCAGCGAGGTGAACATGCGCGCCGCGTTCAGGGGCTGCAACAGGTCGTGCACGGCGGCCGCCACAAAGCGGGTCTTGGAGCGGTTGGCGCGCTCGGCCTCGCGCCGGGCGGCGTCCAGGTCGCGCGTGCGGTCCGACACGCGCTGCTCCAGCGCATCGGCCAGCGAGCGCAGTTCGCGCGCCGCGTTCTTGTAGCTCGTGATGTCGGCATAGCTGGTGACGAATCCGCCCTCGGGCAACGGGTTGCCCCGGATCTCCAGCACGGTGCCGTCGTCCTTGGCGCTTTCGTGCAGGTGGGGTGTGCCGCTGCGCAGGTGGGCCAGGCGTCGCTCGATGGCGTCCTCCACCGGGCCGGGGCCCAGCAGCCCCCGGCGTGCGTTGTGGCGCAGCAGGTCGGCGATGGGGCGGCCCACCTGCATCAGGTCGGCCGGAAAGCGGAACAGCTGCACATAGCGCGAGTTCCAGGCCACCAGCCGGAGGTCGGCGTCGATGATGACCACCCCCTGGGGCAGATGCTCCAGGCTGCGCGAGAGGCCCTTGTCCGTCTGCTCGGCGGCCTGTTGCGCTGCCTGAACGATGCCGTCCTGCGCGGTGCGCAGTTCCTGGGCGTGTTGCTGCAGCACGGTCTCCAGCTCCTGGCGGCTGCGTTGGCGCAAGCGATCCAGGCGCTGGCGCTGGCGCACAAAGAGCACCAGCAGCGAGAGCGCCAGCCAGCCGCCAGCGCCCGAGGCTGCGGCCCAGCGGCTGTCGGTCAGGCTGCTGTGCGTTGCATGCACCAGATGCAGTTGCCACGGGGTGCCGGGCAAGGGCTGGGTTTGCCACAGCACGCGGCCTGCGGGCGTGGGCATGTCGGAGGTCGGCTGCAGGCGCACCAGGCGGCCGCCGTTGTCCATATGGTCGTCCACGCGCAGGTCCAGGGGGCGCAAAGGCTGATCGGAATACTGGCGGGTGGCGTTCAGTTCCCGCCGCTGGTCGTCGTCCAGCGGCTCCAGCAGTCGGTACCGCCAGGCATCCTGGCTGGCAAGAAAGACAACGCCATAGGCGTCAGAGGCGAGCACGATATCGGGTGTCTGCAACCATTCGCGCTCCAGCTCCTGCAGCGCAATCTTGATGGCCACCAGTCCCAGGATCTGGCCGCTGTCGTCGCGGATGGCCTGCGACAGAAAGTAGCCTGGCTCCCCGGTGGTCACGCCAATGCCGTAAAAACTGCCGCGCCCCTGGGCCAGTGCCTGCTGCACATAGGGGCGAAAACTGTAGTCCTGCCCCACGTTGCTGGTCGTGGAGCGCCAGTTGCTGGCGGCCACGGCCATGCCGCGGCGGTCGAGCAGGGTGAGGGTGGAGGACTGGCTGGCGCCGTTGGCCTGCTCCAGTTTGCGGTTGAGCTGCTCCACCTCTGCCGGGCGCAAGGGGCGGCGCAGGGCGTCTTGCAGCTGCGCGTCCAAGGCCAGCACTTCGGGCAGCGTGCGGTAGCGGTCAATGCGCTGGGCCAGCGTTTGTCCATACAGGGCCAGCTGGCGTTGCACGCTTTCGCTCTCGTCATGCAAAGACCTTTGCCAGGCCCACTGACTGGCCGCCCACATGCTGAGCACCGTGCCCACAAGCAGGGTGAACAGCGTCCAGAACTGGCGAAGGCGGGGCATGGGCATGGCAGGAAGGCAGGCTTGTCACACGGTGGTGGGGCCACGCGGGTGCAGTGGCGAGTGTGCCGGATTCATCTGGAAACTAGGGGATTACCCTGATTGAGCGCGCGTGATCACCTCTGACGCCCTGTCGGACTAATACCAATAGGTTATCGGCACAAACGCATCGCAGCGGTACAAACGGCACCCTTGATGCACCGTCGGCGGTGCAGCCCCGCGAATCCTGGAGATCTACCCATGCACACCCATTCCGCCCCCGCAGCGTCCACCTTGAAGCTGCCTTTCTACCGGCAGCTGTACTTTCAGGTGGTACTGGCCATTGTCCTGGGCGTCTTGCTGGGCCATTTTGAGCCTGCCTACGGCGAGGCGCTCAAGCCCCTGGGCGATGCCTTCATCAAGCTGGTGAAGATGATCATCGCGCCGGTGATCTTCCTGACCATTGTGACCGGCATTGCCGGCATGTCGCAGTTGAGCACCGTGGGCCGTGTGTTTGGCAAGGCCATGGCGTATTTCCTGTTCTTCTCCACGCTGGCATTGGTGGTGGGGCTGGTGGTGGCCAACGTGGTGCAGCCTGGCGCGGGCATGAACATCAACCCGGCCGACCTGGACCAGACTGCCGTGAAGGGCTACGTGGCCAAGTCGCACGAGATGACGCTGACCGGCTTTGCGTTGGACATCATTCCCAAGACGCTGGTCAGCCCCTTCGTGGGCGACAACATCCTGCAGGTGCTGCTGGTGGCGGTGCTGTTCGGCATTGGCCTGGCCATGGTGGGTGAGCCGGGCCGCCCCGTGCTGAACTTTCTTGAAGCCCTGACCACCCCGGTGTTCAAGGTGGTGGGCCTGGTGATGAAGGCGGCGCCCCTGGGCGCGTTTGGTGCCATGGCCTTCACCATCGGCAAGTTCGGCCTGGGTTCGCTGGTCAACCTGGCGTGGCTCGTGGGCTCGTTCTACATCACCTCGCTGCTGTTTGTGGTTGTCATCCTGGGCTTTGTCAGCCGCCTGTGCGGTTTCTCGGTGCTCAAGCTGTGTCGCTACCTCAAGGCCGAGCTGATGCTGGTGCTGGGCACCTCGTCGTCGGAGTCGGCCCTGCCTTCGCTGATGGAGAAGATGGAAAAGGCCGGTTGCAGCAAGTCGGTGGTGGGCCTGGTGGTCCCCACGGGCTATTCGTTCAACCTGGACGGCACCAACATCTACATGACGCTGGCGGCGTTGTTCATCGCCCAGGCCACCAATACCGAACTGACGCTGGGCCACCAGATCATGTTGCTGCTGGTGGCGATGCTGTCGTCCAAGGGCGCTGCGGGCGTGACGGGCGCGGGCTTCATCACCCTCGCTGCCACCCTGGCCGTGGTGCCCGAAGTGCCGGTGGCCGGCATGGCGCTGATTCTGGGCGTGGACCGCTTCATGAGCGAATGCCGTTCGCTGACCAATTTCATCGGCAATGCGGTCGCCACGGTGGTGGTTTCGCGCTGGGAAAACGCGCTGGACCCTGCGTGCCTGGAAGCTGCGCTCAACGGCCACCTGTCGCCCGTGCCCGCAGTGGCCGAGGCTGCCCCTGCCGAAGTACCCGCAGTCGCCGCAGCTCGCGCGGCGGTCTGATCCCTTGGCCGCCCAGGCTCTCATGGGCGGCCAAGACCTTCGGGTCTGCGCCGCAGTGCGGTGTTGCGGCACCGTGGAATTCCTCAGGACTTGTAGAGCAAAATGCTATAAAAATCATAGCTGTTAGCGCTTTATGGACGGGCGATGGACGCTGATTTGGCTTGAAAACTCTGGCCATCGGCAGCGTGGGGGCTCCGCAGCGTGGGGGCACACTTTGTCCCGATAATTCCCCCCATGGACAAGCTCAAGGCCTTCGAGTCTTTCGTGTCGGTGGCCACGCGCGGCAGCCTGACGGCAGCAGCGCGCGCCGAGGGCGTGGCGCCTGCCATCATGGGGCGGCGGCTCGATGCACTGGAGGAGCACCTGGGCGTCAAGCTCCTGGTGCGCACCACGCGGCGCATCAGCCTCACGCACGAAGGCGCCGCTTTCCTCGAAGACTGCCAGCGCCTGCTGGCCGACGTGGCCAACGCCGAGGCCAGCGTGTCGGCCGGGGGCGTGCGGGCCAACGGCCATTTGCGCGTCACGGCCCCGGCAGGCTTTGGGCGCCGCCACGTGGCGCCCCTGGTGCCCCGGTTCCTGGCCGAGCAGCCCGCAGTGACGCTCTCGCTCAATCTCAGCGACCGTGTGGTGGACCTGGCAGCCGAGGGCTTTGACTGCGCCGTGCGCGTGGGCGACCTGCCCGACTCGTCGCTGGTGAGCGTGCGCGTGGCCGACAACCGGCGCCTGTGCGTGGCCACGCCCGAGTACCTGCAGCGCAACGGCACGCCGCGCCACCCCAGCGAACTGGTGCAGCACGATTGCCTGACGCTCTCCAGCGAAGCCTCGCAGACGCGGGGCTGGGCGTTTCGCATGCCCACGTCGGCGGGCGGCTCCGAGGTCGTGCACCTCAAGCCCGCAGGCCCCATGGATTGTTCGGACGGCCAGGTGCTGTACGACTGGTGCCTGGCGGGCCACGGTATTGCCTGGCGCAGCACCTGGGAGGTGGAGGGCGACATCGCCGCCGGTCGGCTGGTGGCCGTGCTGGAGGAGTTTGCCGCGCCGCCCAACGGCATTTACGTGCTGTTCCCGCAGCGCAAGCACTTGCCGCTGCGGGTGCGTTTATGGATCGATTTTCTGCGCCACCACTTTGCCCAGCCCGCCTTCTGGTCGCGCACGGCAGGGAGCGAAACCCCAACCCAAGGAAGCTAGTACCGTGATTTTCGAGAGTTTTCTGGCCTACGCCCACATCATGGCCTTTTTGATGCTGGCCACCTTCATGACCAGCGAGACCGCGCTGTGCCGCGCCGAGTGGATCAACCCGGCCGTGGTCCGGCGCCTTGTCTGGGTCAACCTGCTGAGCCTGGTGTCCGGCGGCCTGGTGCTGCTCACCGGGCTGGCGCGCAGCTTCTGGGGCGTGAAAGGGGTGGCCTGGTACTGGGCGCAGCCCCTGATGCACACCAAGATCACGCTGCTGGTGGCCATGCTGGGCCTGCTGTTGCTGGCCGCACGGCGCTACCGTGCCTGGCGCCGCGAGCTGGACGCCCAGGGCAGCCTGCCCCCGGCCGACGCACTGCGGCGCACGCGCAGCCTGGTGATGTGGTCTGCGCACCTGATGGTGGTGGTGGTTCTGCTGGCCGTGTGCCTGGCGCGGGGCGTGGGCACGCGCTGACAGCCATCCCCCCAGGCACAGGCCTGTGCCTGGGGAGGGCGTGGTTTACTTCTTCAGGCACTCGCTCATGAAGGCCTTGCGCTCGTCGCCCTTGAGGTCCTTGGCCTTGGCGTCGGCGTTGCAGGTCTTCATCTTGTCCTGCTGTGTAGCGGGTTTGTTGCTGAGGCATTCCTTCATGAAGGCCTTGCGCTCGTCGCCCTTGAGGTCTTTGGTTTTGGCGTCTGCATTGCAGGTGGCCATCTTGGTCTGTTGCTTGGTGGGGGCCTTCTCTTCGGCGGCGTGGGCGCTGCCCAAGGCCAGGGAAAGGGCCAGTGCACTGAACGTAACAAGCTGCTTCATGGGTTCTCCAGGGTGGTGAAAAGGGCTGGCGAAATTCCAACACACAAGCGCCCTGCGCACAACGCATGGCGAGGCGGGCGTGGGCTGGGCGCCACGGCCCCGTAAAATCCCGCGATGCTTTCCGTCAAGACCGAATTGCTCGCCGCCCTGGCGGCCGAGCTGGAACAACTTTCCCCCGGCGCAGGCGCCAAGGCGGCGTTCGAGTCGCCCAAGGTCGCCGCGCATGGCGACTTTGCCTGCACTGCGGCCATGCAACTGGCCAAGCCGCTCAAGCTCAACCCCCGTGCCCTGGGCGAACAGCTCAAGGCCGCGATAGAGGCCACACCCGCTTACCAGCGCTGGGTGGACGTCATCGAGATCGCCGGCCCTGGGTTCCTGAACATCCGCCTCAAGCCTGCTGCCAAGCAGGAGGTGGTGCGTGAGGTGCTGGCCGCTGGCGATGGTTACGGCTGCCAGCCTGCGCGCGGTGAGCGCGTGCTGGTGGAATTCGTCTCCGCCAACCCCACGGGCCCGCTGCACGTGGGCCATGGCCGCCAGGCCGCCATTGGCGACGCCATCAGCAACCTGTTCGCCACGCAGGGCTGGAGCGTGCACCGCGAGTTCTATTACAACGACGCAGGCGTGCAGATCGACACCCTCACCAAGAGCACGCAACTGCGCGCCAAGGGCTTCAAGCCGGGCGACGACTGCTGGCCCACCGACAGCGACAACCCGCTGGCCAAGAACTTCTACAACGGCGACTACATCGCCGACATTGCCGAGGCCTTCAAGGCCAAGGCCACCGTGAAGGCCGACGACCGCGAGTTCACGGCCAACGGCGACGTGGAGGACTACGACAACATCCGCCAGTTTGCGGTGGCCTATCTGCGCAACGAGCAGGACAAGGATCTGCAGGCCTTCAACCTCCAGTTCGACGAGTACTACCTGGAGTCCAGCCTGTACACCAGCGGCCGCGTCGAGGCCACGGTGAACAAGCTCGTCGCCAACGGCAAGACCTACGAGCAGGACGGCGCGCTGTGGCTCAA
>Ga0116193_1003207_pt1 | contig 11923 bp, 5 predicted proteins | sample AD_UKC115_MetaG_FD_89892 | JGI IMG/M metagenome (GOLD analysis project Ga0116193, IMG submission 89892) | Active sludge microbial communities of municipal wastewater-treating anaerobic digesters from Hong Kong - AD_UKC115_MetaG | ecosystem: Engineered > Bioreactor > Anaerobic > Digestate | place...
CACCTGCTGACAAAGAATCAACAGCCCAACTATATTCTAAACTATCAATTCCTTGATAGCTATTTTTATAAATAGATGCATCCGCATTAGCAACAAAATTAACTTCAATATTTTCACATTCATCAGTCGTAGATTCAAGAGCCACATCAGGAGAAGCAAAAATTATAATTTTGATTGTTGTATCAATAATTGTATTACAGCCCATTGTTTGATATTGAACATTCCAATACGTAGTATCAGGGAATTGTGCAATTACAGGGCTAATAACTCTAGTACTTGTCAAAACAGTATCTCCGAAATATGCACTTCCGAATGTCGCTGTTAACATCAAAGTACTATCAATCATAAGATCGGAAATACATCCCTTTAATTCTCCATTAATCAATGGTAAAATAAAAAGTCCATTCGTATCAGACAATACAAGTGAAGTTAAAGTGTCCGGACCATAGATATTTACCGTAACCGCAGAATCAACATTTACAAAACAGCCAGGAATATCAGAAGTTACTCCAAAGTTAAAATAAACAACATCATTATTAGGATTAACGGCATAATAAGTATTAATTAATGCAGAGTCAATAGTCAAAATAGTGGGTAATACAACTCCCGATGCCGTAACCAAATTTGATTGAATAGTATCAGGCGTTGAGTTTGTTGTTGTCCAAGCATAAGTAAAATCAAAACCACTTAATAAAGGATCATAAAAGACTTTTGTAGTATCAACTGTAAATGAACTTTCAAAACAAATTGTAGTATCGGTGGGTAAATTAGTAGAAGGTGTTCCAACTACAGTTGTTATTATCGGGTCCGAAATTCCGGCACATTGTCCACCGTTCAATTCATATATAAGATAATAAGAATATTCACCAACTCCATTTAACACATTGGTTAATTCAATAATACTGTCATTAATTGAAGTTATCACAATCGGCGCTAAAGTATCACTCCCTGCAGCAGTAGTATCTTTAACCCATGAATAAGTAAAATCTAACAATGGTTCATATCCTGTATTAAAATTTTTAATTACAGCTGTAATTGTATTTTCACCTCCATTACAAACAACAGGATAGAAAGTATTTGTATCAATAAAATCAACCGTAAGAGGAGGATTGGCAATAAACCAAATTGAATCTTTAACATAACAACCCAAGGAACCGGAATCTTCAATAACTAGCTTGTATACTATCGGTTCTGTAATTGTTAATACACTAAAATCAACAGATACTAATCCTGAATCGAATACTACGATTGGTTCAACAGGAACCACAGGAGCAGGTTGTACGGCTTCAATATATGCACGAGCACTGCCGTTTACGGCTCTTCCGTTAATTAAAGGTTCAATATTTTCATACAATAAAAGTGATGAATCACCGGTTGCACAAAATACAGTTGTATCGGCAAAAGTAATTGTCATTTCAGGAACCCCTGTTGCGATAGTAAAAGTATCAATACTTGAACAAAGATCATTAATCTGAATTTCACAAATAATTGTTGTATCTTGTTGAATATCAAAAACAGTATCATTCAAATAAACCAAAACTGTTCCACTTGGTTTTTGAACTGTTTCAATTCTGCTTCCAAAAATGAAATTAACATCCATGATACTATCTCTAAAATTGGTATCAACAGTACCTACAAAAGAGATAGGAGCATTGTATCCTACACAAACTTCAAGTGAATCAACACTACCGGATGTGTATAAACTGTCGGCAATATAGAAATCAACTACCGGAACAGTATATGCACGTATGCCAAATGTATCTAAAGCAGCACATCCGTAATTTCTCAAAGAAGCATTATCATTCTTTTGAACATAATCCAATACACAGATATAACTTGTATTTTCATTTTCCATAAGAAGAGTATCCAAAGAATAGTTAAAAATATCACCTGAATCAATCGCAACGGATAAATCAGGAGTCATGCTTCCATTTTTATATATGGACAATACCGCATTGATATTTCCTAAATCTAGATCGAGTCCGCCATTAATTGAAAGATTAACGACAAATTCACTTCCGGCACAAAGAATTGAATCAATTGTTCCATCAGGTCTAATTTGATCCGGACGAACTGAATTCAATACGATTTCAGGTTTTTCGGATACTAAAATATTTTCGTATGCCCAGAAAGTCCCTTGATATGGAAAGTCCATACTATATCCTAAATATTTTATGGTCAAATATGCATTCTCTCCCGTAAATACCGTATCGGTATAAGAAAGAGTTGAGCTATTAGGACCTGAAGAAACTAAATTGAAATCTGAAATATCTAATGTGGAAATTTCTTCTTCATTAAAATCAAGTCCTGCGAATTTATAATTTTCATACCCTACAATATTAGCTTCCGAGACAAGCGCTAACCAATCAAAGACTCTAACTTCAACTGCTCCTTCGCTACAACGATATCTCGTACCACCATTAATTGTGAAACCTGCATTGTCAATAACTCGATAAGGGATGGTCTCATTAACCAAGGTTGTTAAACGAAGTCCTGTCTGTACGGTTGAGTTGGTAACATCTGTTAATGTATCGGATACATAAGTGGTGTCTATATAATCTACAACATTAAAATAAGAATAGGTAGTATCAATGTAGTCAATTGTCGTTTGTGCAGAATCTAACCAAATTGTATCAATGGTTGCAATGGTACTATCAAGTCTGAAAGTAGTATCAACAATTGTAAGATCCAAAATACTTAACGAACGTGTATGTGTATTAAAAGTATCAACAAGGTTAATTGAGCCTTGTAATTTATAAGTATAATTTCCAACCACCAAAGACGGATCCGCAAAGAAGACATCAGTTAAAGAATTGCTTACTGTTTTTACAGTATCAGTTCCCAATACCCACTTTAGTTCATAATTATAACTTCCAAGTTGATTGGTAGGATCATTGAGACGATAATTAATAACCTGTCCATTACTTAAGGTCGGGTTATTATAAATATCGCGGAATCCCGTAAACCCTGATATATTACCCGGATAGAATAATGTATCTCCGGGAGTTGTTCCTTTCATAGTGAAGAATGAAACAGTGGGCGGAGTGAAAGATGCCTGAACTGTATCGCGATTTACGATATTAACGTTCCTTAGATTTGTATAGATAGTGTCCGGATTTACATCAATGCCATCTAACATGAAATAAGGTGAGTTTGACGCTTGTGAAGGTATGACCCAATCGGTCAATCCTTTCCCGTCATCAGTTGTGAAAGTAGTCGTTTCACTTCGAGCTTGGCTTGTTCCTATGTAAAGAAACACCATCAGGAAAAAAATCATAAATTTTTTCATCTCTTTGAATTTAATTATTACTATTTGTTTGTCTTTTTTTTATTATCTATAAATATATTTTTAAACATAAATAACTCAAAGCCAAAAAGTTTTTTTGTGCTTTTTGTTTAATTTTTCCCATCATTTTATTCATACATTCCTCTTCATTATACTAATTCAACTTGCAAAAATACAAAAAAATAATTCCAAATTTCAATTTATTTGAAAATATAATGGTTTTCTTTGCTATTTTTTTATAACTATCTGACTATCAACATAATATTTTTTAAAACTTTTAACATTTATGAAAAATAATTGCGAAATCGTTCATTCTTCTAGGGATTTTGAATTTATTAAAAAATCGTAAAAAGTTTTTTTTAAAAAAACAAAAAATAGATTTTTAATACAATATAAGCCATTTTATAAATCTATAATTATTATTCTCTACAAAATTAATATATATACAATAATAAAATTAAATTTTCAGTACAAGGTTTTGTTCTTTTTTGTCTCTCTTATTTTTCAATTGTGTATCTTTGCAAACGAAAATGATTTTTTATCATGAATATTATACGTAAAAAGACTTCTAAGTGTTTCATCGGACAAGCCATAATTGGCGGAGAATCGCATATTTCGATTCAATCCATGACTAACACTGCTACACGCGACGTAGAAAGAACTATCAACCAATGTCAACAACTCTTTGATGAAGGGGCAGATTTCGTTAGAATTACCGTACCATCCATTAGCGATGTATCTCATATTAAAGAGATTACACGAAAATTAAAAGAAAAAGGAATACACCAACCTATAATTGCAGATGTCCATTTCAAGCCTGATGTGGCAGAAGCACTTCCTTCTATCGTTGATAAAATTCGGATAAACCCCGGGAATTACATAGATAAACGGAATAAATTCCCAACAGAAACATCCGATTTTTATCTTAATAAAGCGATTGAAAACACAGCAATGCGCGCAAAATCGCTATTGACAAAATGCAAAGAAAACGGAACCGCAATTCGAATAGGAACCAATCACGGCTCTCTTTCCGACCGAATTGTAGCTCAATACGGCAATACTCCTATGGCGATGGCTGCTTCTGCTATGGAATGGATTGATATTTGTGAATCGTTTCATTTTAAAAATTTTGTATTGTCTCTTAAAGCAAGTAATGTGCGCTTTATGATGGATTCCTACATGCTACTCTCGGAAATGATGGAAGCAAAAGGAACTTTCTATCCCCTACATATCGGAGTTACTGAAGCAGGAGGTGGTCTCGAAGGGCGGGCTAAATCTGCCGCCGGTATTGGAGCTCTTCTGCTTAACGGACTAGGTGATACCATCCGTGTTTCCTTAACAGAAGCCCCTATCCATGAAATCAGATTTGCTCGTAAACTTCTTAATATTCTGAATGAACTTAACTCAGAATGCTATTCTATAGACGAAAATCGTCTACTCCACTTCTCTCTTGACGAACCCGATAAAGAAAAATTTATTGCCGGTGTAGCATCCATTTGTAGTTTTGAACACTATAAAGAACCTATTCGTGATCTGCATCTTCAAAATATTTACTTATCGGGAAATGAGATAAAAAGTATTGAACAAATTGTTTTACAGGCAGTTGGAATAAAGTTTTTTTATGCAGAATTCATATCTTGTCCATCCTGTGGCAGAACAGAATTCAACATTGAAGAGGTGGCTGCACGTGTTAAAGACCGATTTTCTTCATATAAAGGTCTAAAAATCGGAATTATGGGATGTATCGTAAATGGCCCCGGAGAAATGGCTGATGCAAATTATGGGGTTGTCGGTGCCGGAAAAGATAGACTCGTTGTTTATAAAGGGAAATCTCCTGTTTCTAAGAGTCTGCCTATTCCAGAAGCATTAGAATGTTTAGAGGAACTAATAGAAAAAGATGCAAACAACTGTTAATCTTCACTTTAAATAATAATTTCATGCTAAACTACGCAAATCAAAAAGAACTTTTCTTTTTACCTACCACGAAAAAAGAGTTGGAATACATAGGCTGGGAACAACCCGATATCATCATCATTTCCGGAGATGCCTACGTGGATCATCCTTCATTTGGCACAGCAGTAATTGCAAGGGTTTTGTATCAAAACGGATATAAAGTAGCTATAGTACCCCAACCCAACTGGCAAGATGATTTGAGGGATTTTAAAAAATTAGGACCGCCCAAATTATTTTTCGGAATCACTTCCGGGAATATGGATTCCATGGTAAATCACTATACCGCGAATAAAAGACTCCGAAGTAATGATGCTTATACCGCAGGAGGGAAAGCAGGCTTTCGTCCGGATTATGCCACAAACGAATATGCTAAAATTGTAAAATCTCTTTTTCCTGATGTGCCGATTGTCTTAGGCGGAATTGAAGCCTCTATGAGACGTTTATCCCATTACGACTACTGGAGCGATAGTCTAAAACCCTCAATATTAATTGATAGCAACGCTGACATTTTGGTCTATGGGATGGGGGAACGACCTATTTTGGCAGTAGCAAAAGCAATTAAAAATAATAATTGGCGTTCGGAATTAAAAGACATTCCGCAAATCGCATACTCTAAAAAAGATATTGACCAATATACTTCGGAAAAGGATATTATTTTGCTACATTCCTATGATCAAGAGTTGAAAAATAAAAAATTTTACGCAGAAAATTTTGTGCATTTTGAACGGGAATCGAATAAAATAAGAGCTAAAACTTTAATTCAACCATATAAAAATCAATATATTATAGTAAATCCACCCTATGCACCACCCACAGAAGAAGAAATGGATTCTTTTGCCCTATTCGACCAAATGATGAATCTTCCCCATCCGAAATATGCCAAACGAGGGGATATTCCTGCATTTGAGATGATAAAAAATTCCATCACTTTACACCGGGGTTGTTTCGGAGGGTGCAGCTTTTGTGCCATCGCTGCACACCAAGGGAAGCAGGTGAGTTCTCGCTCCGAAACTTCAATCTTAGAAGAAGTTCTACATTTAACACAACGACCTTATTTTAAAGGACATATTACCGATTTGGGAGGACCCTCCGCCAATATGTACAAAATGGCAGGGATGAAAAAAAGTTTATGTGAACGCTGCGAAAGACCTTCCTGCCTATTTCCCGAAATTTGTGTCAACTTGAATTATGATCATGCTCCATTAATAGAACTATACCGCAAAAGTGCACTCATAAACCGAATAAAGCATATTACCATCGGAAGTGGCATTCGATATGACATGTTATTATCTGAAAATGAAAATATTAAAAAGAATTATCACCTTAAAGAATATCTCGATACGGTCCTGCGAAATCATGTTTCCGGACGTCTAAAAGTGGCTCCAGAACATACTGGTGACCACGTGCTGAAGAGAATGCGAAAACCTCCGTTTGTAAAATTTATTCATTTTCTTAATAAATTTACGGAATTTAATAAGAAAAGTGGAAAGTTCCAACAGTTAATTCCCTATTTTATCTCATCTCATCCGGGATGCACCAAAGAAGATATGGCCGAATTGGCAAAAAAAACAGCAAAATATAATCTGTTTACTGAGCAGGTACAAGAATTCACCCCCACTCCTATGACTTACGCTACTGCAATGTTTTACTTAGGATATGACCCCTACTCCGGAGAAAAAGTATATTCAGCTAAAACTCTTAAAGAAAAAAAAGAACAACATATTTTCTTTTTTAATCGCCCCACCCCCCAAACATCTTCTTCGCAAAAAAAATATAAATCAAGATGAAAATATTTGCCGCTCAGCCCTCTCATATAACTGATATAATGAAGATTATAGGAGAAGCTCAATCTTTTCTTAAATCGATGGGAATTGATCAATGGCAAGATAATTATCCCGAACAATCGGTGATTATGAATGATATTGCAGCTAATGAGGGATTAATTATTACACATCAAACGGAGATTATCGCTTATGCAATGATCTCTTTTCGCCATGAACCAAGCTATGAAACTATTTATGAAGGCAAATGGTTAAATAATGAACCTTATGCCGTATTGCATCGTATGGCGGTAAGTGAAAATTTTCGTAATCAGGGAGTTGCACAGTTCATTCTCAAGGAATTAGAAATCATGTCTCTACAAAATAATTTGCTCAATATTCGTGTAGATACGCATATAGAGAATCTCCCTATGAGAAAATTACTGACCAAAAACGGATATCTATACTGTGGGACTATTTATCTTGGCAACGGAAATAAACGTATCGCTTTTCAAAAACAATTAACTGAACAAATTCATTCATAAAGTATTAGAAATTATGGAACCTAAATTATTCCTATTAGACGCGATGGCATTGATTTATAGAGCTTATTACGCCATGATTAAATCTCCCAGAAGAACTTCAAAAGGGGTAAACACCTCCGCTATTTTAGGATTTACAAATACACTTTATGACATTATTAAACATGAAAAACCCTCCCATATTGCCGTCTCTTTCGATACCGGTTCTCCTACTTTGCGGCATGCCGACTTTGAAGCTTATAAAGCCAATCGGGAATCAACTCCCGAAGATATTATAAATTCCATCCCTTATATTAAAAGAATTATTGAAGCTTTTAATATTCCTATTTTATTGATGGATGGGTATGAAGCGGACGATATCATAGGAACTATTGCAAAAAATGCTGAAATAGAGAATTTTACAGTATATATGATGACTTCCGATAAAGACTACGGACAACTTGTTTCGGACCGGGTTTTCATCTATAAACCTGCTAAATTCGGACAAAAAGCAGAGGTTATCGGAGTAAATGAAATTTGTGCAAAATATGAAATCGAAAGACCGGAACAACTCATCGATATTCTTGGTCTTTGGGGCGACGCTTCTGATAATATTCCGGGAGTTCCCAATATCGGAGAAGTAAAAGCAAAAAAGCTGATTAAACAGTTCGGTTCCATTGAAAATATTTACCAAAAAATTGATCAAGTAGATAATGAAAAATTAAAACAATTGCTGATAGACCATCAAGAGCAAGCATTGCTATCTAAAATGTTGGCAACCATTATTTTAGATGTTCCTATCGACTATAATTTTAATATAATGAAGTATCAAGGTCCCGACTTAAATCGCCTGACTGCTATTTTCAATGAATTGGAATTTAGGACACTACTTCAAAGAGTATTAAAAGATAATGAAATATTACACGCAGGAAATGTACCCAATCAAACCGGAGATCTTTTTTCACCTATTATGGAATTGCCTCAAATGGAACCCATTTCTTTATTCTCCAATTTTAAACAACGAACACACGACTTCCGACCAATCACAACTGCCGAAGAATTTAAAAATCTTAATTTATCAGCTGAACGACCTCTCTTTTTTGAATGGATTACTTGGGAAAGTCGAATGACCGGATTTACATTTTCTACTTCTGAATCAGTTGTTTATTATCATTTTTTTGAAAATAAACATGAATATTACCTTCCGATACTTAAATCCGTCTTTGAAAATGAATTTCAAATTGTAACTTGTAATGTAAAGACTTTTTATAAATATTTTAAAGTCTTAAAAATAGATCCGAAGTCTCAATTTTTTGACCTGCAAATAGCACATTATCTTATTGAACCGGAACAAAATCATGCACTCGAAAAATTATCGGAGACCTATTTGCACTATTCGATGATGACTCTTGATAAAGAGGAGTTACAATCTCCGGTATCCAAAGAAAAACTAATGGACATTGCAGGAGAAAAAGTGGAAGTATACACAGAACTTTTCCCTTTAATCAAAAAGGAATTAGATGAAACAAAGAGCTATCTTCTTTTTCAAAATATAGAAATGCCCCTTACCGAAGTGCTGGCAGATATGGAATATACCGGAATTACTCTTGATACACAAATTTTGGCGCAAAATGCCGAGGAATTAACAAAAGAGATTCAGGAGTTGGAAACACGAATTCATGAATTGGCAGGAATACAATTTAATATCGCTTCCCCAAAACAATTAGGAGAAATCCTTTTCGAACGTCTGCAAATTATCGAAAATGCAAAACTGACAAAAACGAAACAATACCAAACCGGTGAAGAAATATTAGCCAAATTGGTTCATAAACATCCTATTATTCCTTTAATTCTTGATTACAGAACACTTACAAAACTTAAAAGTACGTATATAGACAGTTTACCGCTTCTTGTAAATCCGAAAACCAAAAGAATTCATACCACTTTCAATCAATTTGTTACTTCTACGGGGCGATTAAGTTCTGTCAATCCTAATTTGCAAAACATTCCGATTCGTACCAAAAGAGGAAAAGAGATTCGAAAAGCTTTTGTGGCCTCTAACCCCGATACGGTGATTTTGTCGGCCGATTATTCTCAAATTGAATTAAGAATTGTTGCTTCCATAAGCGAAGACCAAAGTATGATGGATGGATTTTTGGAACAACAGGACATTCACTCCGCCACTGCTGCAAGAGTCTATAATGTCCCTTTGGAAGAGGTTACCGATGAAATGAGACGCCAAGCCAAAACCGTTAATTTTGGAATTCTCTATGGTATTTCTGCCTTTGGATTGGCCGACCGACTGCGAATTCCACAAAAAGAAGCTTCTGAATTAATTAAAGAATATTTTAAAAATTTTCCGAAAATCAAAGAATATCTCGATAAGACTTTAGAATTTGGAAAACTGCACGGATATGTGGAAACCCTTTTGGGTAGAAGACGTTATATCCAAGATCTAACCTCCCAAAATTCAATCGTCAGAAAATCAGCGGAAAGAAATGCTATTAATGCTCCTATTCAAGGAAGCGCAGCCGATTTGATTAAAATTGCCATGATTTCCATTTTCAAGGAACTCAAAACACAAAAATTAAAAACCAAAATGTTGCTACAAGTTCACGATGAGCTTGTATTTGAAGTTCCGAAAGAAGAATTGGAAACCTCAACAGCGCTCATACAAAAACTCATGACCGAAGCCCTTCAACTTCGCATCCCTTTAGCAGTAGATATTAAATTCGGAAAAAGCTGGTATGAAGCACATTAAAAACTAAATCCGAGAATCACTTCCACACTGTTCACATTTCCTTTTTCTTTCAATATATTATTTCGAGAGAAGAAATTGGTAAATGTATAGGCATAATTAATGTAAACAAAAGTCCTGAATTCGCCTTTAATAATATATTCGCCTCCGATACCCAAGTAACCTGCTTCGCGGAAAATAGCCATTTGTTTTACATACGGAGAATTCGTCGTCTTATGATCGGTATTACCAATGGAGTATTTATCAATCGACTTGGCCGACAATAAAAAGCTGTGATATAACCCAAAATTAACACCAAAAACAAAATTCTTGAATTGTGGTGTTTTTAACTTAACCCCGGTCGGAATGGTAAGATAAATGGAACGGTATAAGCGATTGGTTACAACCGAGTCCGTAGGGGAATTATCATCGTATAAATTAAACTTCAATTTTCCTCCGAGATGATGAAACATAACTCCTGTTGAAAAGTAGTAGTATTGACCAGTCGTAAAATTAATATCCACGGGAATTCCGTAGCTTAAATTGGCATATCCGCCATTGGTGGTAAATTTTTCGTTCCGTGGTGTAATCCAATCAGCACCGGAGCCGACCATTAATCCCAAAATCACCCTTTTTCCGTGCGGTGGAATAATCGAATCCGTTGCAGATTTATCTCTTTGAGCTGTGGTATAACCCATTGATAATACCATCAAAATAAAAAATGTCAAAATTTTTGTTTTCATTTTTTTTATTTATATCAGATACATAATATTACATATTTAATTGCAAAGTTACTGCAATTTTTTGAATTAAACACTATGTGAATTAAAAAATTACATCATTATTTTATATTTGAATCGTAAATTTTATTTTGTTTTTTTAAAAAAAATTATAAGTTTGCACCTTATTTTCTTGGTGAAAAAATAAGGTAAATTTTGTTTAAAATTGCAATGTCATGGTATCATTTATTATTGCCATTCTCTTACTCGTAGTGGGTTATATGGTATACGGAAAAATTGTAGAGAAAATTTTTGTTATTGATCCTTCACGCTCTACTCCTGCATATACCATGCAAGATGGGGTAGATTATGTTCCGATGAAGCCCTATCGTATTTTTCTGATTCAATTTTTGAATATAGCCGGTTTGGGTCCGATTTTTGGAGCAATCATGGGGGCAAAATTCGGAACCGCTTCTTTTTTATGGATTGTCTTCGGGTGTATTTTCGGCGGAGCAGTGCACGATTATATATCCGGTATGATCTCTTTACGGCATGATGGAATAAGCCTTCCCGAAATTCACGGGAAGTATTTAGGGAAGGGGATTAAACAAATCATGCGTGGATTTATGATTATTTTAATGGTGTTGGTAGGCATTGTTTTTGTAGTAGGACCAGCCGGCTTGTTAGCAAATCTGACGCCGGAAAGTTTATCTACTACCTTTTGGATTTGCGTCATTCTTCTCTATTACATTATTGCCACTTTATTGCCTATTGATGCCATTATCGGACGGATTTATCCAATTTTCGGTCTTTTTCTTCTCATAATGGTATTCGGGGTGCTGGGAGCCATTCTCATTATGCAGCCTGCACTACCTGAAATTTGGGAAGGAATTCACAATACACATCCTCAGGCTGAGATTACCCCCATCTTCCCTATGATGTTCATA
>Ga0116193_1003210_pt1 | contig 11919 bp, 9 predicted proteins | sample AD_UKC115_MetaG_FD_89892 | JGI IMG/M metagenome (GOLD analysis project Ga0116193, IMG submission 89892) | Active sludge microbial communities of municipal wastewater-treating anaerobic digesters from Hong Kong - AD_UKC115_MetaG | ecosystem: Engineered > Bioreactor > Anaerobic > Digestate | place...
AGTATCGACTGAAGGTATGTCCACACCCTCATTGAACATGTCAACTACGAAAAGATAATTAATTGTTTTCGCTTTTAACTGTTGTAAATATCGTGCCCGATTCTCAGAATTATCACTCGTTAATACCTGGGATTTTAAACCTGCAAGCGTGAATTTTGCTTGCATGTATTTAGCATGTTCTATATCAACACAAAAACATAAAGCACTAACTTTATCATAATCTGGGAGATATTTTTCTAATGAGCTGAATATGACGCTCGTTCGTCTATCATTAGCTCTGTATATATGAGATAACTCGGAAACGTCATAATGACCTCTTTCCCACTTTACTGCATTAAGATCTACATTATCTGTAATTCCATAATAATGAAAAGGACATAATAGATTATTGTTTAATGCGGTATCGAGTCTTATCTCAGCAGAAATAGTGTCATCGAAATATTTAAGAATATCTTGTCCGTCCATTCTCTCTGGAGTCGCAGTTAAACCAAGAAAGATATTTGGTTTGAACTTATGAATTATTTTTTGATATGTGTCAGCTACGATATGGTGGGCTTCATCAAAAATAATGTAATCATAATATGTGTCAGGTAAATTTAATTGATCAAGCCGGTTATTTAACATATCTTTCGATGCAAACAATTGAGTATATGAGGATGGCTCATTGCTTCCATACCACATCTCTCCAAAGTTTTCATCTCTCAAAACTGCTCGGAAAGTGGAACAGGCTTGTTTGATAATTTCTTCACGATGTACCACGAAAAGGAATTTCGCATTTGGATTTTCATCTAAATATCTTTTGAAATCGAATGCTGCAATAACAGTTTTTCCAGTCCCCGTAGCCGCAACTACCAAATTCTTATAGTGGTGATGAATTTCACGTTCAATGCGTAACTTTTCAAGGATTTCTTCTTGATAATTATGAGCATGTATCAAATCAAGTACAGAATAATCTATGGCCTGAATTTCAGATGAACCATTTAATGCTGCTTTCAATCTTTTATCGTCTAATCCTGGACTAAATGTTTCAAATCTTGTGTCTTCCCAATATGTATTGAATGAATTTCTAATACTTGAAATGATATCAGGAAGCTCTGTCTGGGTAACTTTGATATTCCATTCCAATCCTTTTGTTAATGCAGGTTCAGACAAATTTGATGATCCGATATAGGATGTATGAAACCCAGAATTTCTAATAAATAGATATGCTTTTGCATGTAATCGATCCGATTCTGAATTATAGGATATTTTTATACTCGTATTAGGGAGCAGCGAAAGCTGCTTAATGGCACTAAAATCAGATGCACCCATGTAGGTCGTCGTAATGACTTTAAGTTTATGCCCATTAGCAGTAAATCTTTTCAAATAATCGTATATTAAGATGAGACCACTTCGCTTGATAAATGAAACGAGTAAACATATTTCATCGCATGACATAATTTCTTTTCTGAGTTCACTCAACATATCCACACTACCATTCGAACCCGTGAATAATGAGCTGTGTACTAATGATGTGATAGGCCGAATCGTAGATAGATATTCTGATATATCTGGATATTCACAAGTGGTTTTATCAATTACAGCAGTTAATATGGACGATTGAGCATCTATCAGATTCCCCTTAAAATCGTTTAGATTCAATTCATCTGCAATTTTTGTAATAATGCCATTGACTAAATTAATACTTTTCTCAACGCCTTGATCATCTGTACCCAACGATGAAATTACTTGTTGCAGAATATGATACAAATATTGAGAAAGATAAAAAGCAACATTGTCTTTGCTTATTTCTTTCGTCCCGATGTAAAGGTTATTGCAATCAAGACTCTTAATTTTAATTTCAAAAAGTTGGTTTATAACTTGTTCATATATACCTAATTCCATTCTTTCTATCCCTTTAGCAATTGATTATAATTCCCGAAATGTACGAAATATTTCTCTGCTTTCATTCATTCTCTGATTTTTCATCAATATTCGATTCATGTTCCATAACATCCTCTCATATTTGCCCCCACCGTAAATAGTACCTACCTTTGACAATGTAATAAATAATATCGTTAAAGTTTAGGGGTATTATAGGAGGTCCGCACGTGAGTGTAGACCTCTATCTTTTTTTAGTACAGGCATGAAAAATCTTCATCCCGAACTTCTCAGCCCAGGATGAAGCAATACCAATACCCTAATGTTTATTTTGATCTCTATCAGCTATTTCCAATATCTTTTCAAGATAGACGATGATATCGCTGGTCTTTTCAAAATCATATTTGTACCCTGTATCGTGATATTCTTCTCTTAGTTTGTTAGAGAAAGCGTATCAAAATGAGTTGAGTGGATATTTATCCCTAAGAATTTGAAATACGGGTAAACTGTTCTATCTTTGTGTATGACAATGCCAGTAAAAAAGATTTTATCATGGAGACACCTACAAACGAAAACACACTTGAAATCAACATAGACAAAGAGATGTTCGCTAAGTTTACGAATGGTGAATTCAAGAGTTATGAGCTTCCGATTCATGGCGATAATGAATATTACCTGCTTAAGAGTGATAGAAAAGAGAATGAGATAGATTACAACGATTCATTGGTGGACAAAGAAGATGAGCGCATTGGTGATCCCTTCTTTTATAACAACGGCAAATTTCCCTATTATCCGATTCCTTTCCAATACATTAGATTCTATGATGGCATAAGCAGGAAAGCCAGTAATGCCATGTTTAAAGTTTTGAGTTTTATTGTGGACGTTGTCAAAGACGACGATGGTAAAGTCCTACTTTATGAATTTGATAAGAAGAATAATCCTTATGCTTGCGAAAATGGATCGTTCTCTCAATGGATAATCACTTATCATCTTGGGGAAATGGTTGAGAAAAACATCAAAACGCCTGTGGAAGTAAAGACTAAAAATAGTGTTGATCCAGACGGGACGATGCACGGATTGTCTGTCCGACAACCTTGGGCGACATTACTTTGCACTATAAAAGATGTGGAAAACAGAAGTTGGAGCACGAATCTACGCGGCAAACTGTTGATTCACGCCAGCAGATATGAATCAATCGATCCATGGGATTTGCTCACTCCAGAACAAACAAAAATAGTGAAAGCAGCTATCAAGAAAGGCATTATCCCAGGAATTGAGAATCTTCCCACCGGCTGTTACGTCGGTTATGCCACATTGACCGATTGCATGGAAGGCGACACTTCTCTCTGGGCGGAACCCGATTGCATTCATTGGAAATTTAAAGATCCACATCTCTTTAAATATCCCATTGAAGGCATTAAAGGCAAGTTGGGATTCTTGAAATACAAAGGTGAACTACCGGAATAAGGACTAGATGCAAGAAAGTGAAGAGATGCAATTTACGTATGATGGTATCATTAAATTGAAAGATTTAAGGTTTACAGTTAATCATCAGATCCCTTATCTCGACAAATATAGGAAAGGAGAGAAATTTTTTCCTAGGTATGTTTCTCATGTATTATTGAAAATAATATATGAGAAAGAAAAAGTATATGGGTTCAATGATATTACAATAGCAAAAGAGTTCCTGAAGAAGATTTACAAGCTAAATATTGTGGAAGCAAATAAGCTTTACAATTTAGAATACTCTAAATATTTAATTTGTTATCAGATAATACTAATATTAAATAATGATTATCCTATAAAAGATATATTTTATGTTAATAAAACTAATGTAAAAATAATTGTATCAGTTGAAGAAAAACAATTAAAATCAACTGATAATAACAATCAGATATCGAATGTAACACTTGATTGGGATACAGATATTGAATTCCAAGATGGGAAGGTGATATTTAAATATCCACTGAAGTATCGAAAGGAAAATAATTATTATAAAGATATAAGTTGGATAAATAATAAATCATCAACTGGATTAAACTATCTAATTAGTATATTCAAAAATAGATTTGGTGATATTAAGGTAACGATAAATGACGTATCGATATATAAGTTTGACTCTAAATTATCAATTAAAATTGAAAAAGTCATATCAGATTTGATAGGTTTTGAGGAAGAACTTAAATTATCAAATGATTCAATAGAATCAAAATCAGACAATAAGCCAATTGAGGCTGTGACACCTATTGAAGAGAATGCATCAATAGAGGATAAAAGACCTAACGAATATAAAATTCCAATTGAGTATAAAACTCAAATAGAATATAAAACGCCTATAGAAAACGATAAACCTTCTGTAAATAAACCGTCTATAAAAAAAGAAACTCCCATTGAATCTAAAGGAAAAGATCAACAAGAGATGTTGCAAAGATTACATATTTTCAAAAATAAATATTTTGAAATATTAATCTTGCATCAGGTTGATGGAATTAATATTATTCGTTGCCATGAAAAAATATTTTATTTACTATCAGCTAATAAAATTGAAGAAGGTTTTATATTTACAATAGAAGAAGATTCATATAATTATAAGTATGTATATGAAAGTGTTAATATTAAACGTGCAAGTCTTCAATTTTATGCTCCCAAAACAAGATGGAAAGATGCAACTCAAGAAATATCAAATTTCATGGCTAAATTATTATTGTTTAAACGTACTTTATTCAAATTTAAAAGATTTAATTTCATTAAAGCAGGCATTTGGAAATACAAATCAGTGAATCATGTTTAAATCTAAATCAATAATAGTAGTTTGATAGTATTTTATTCAACAAAATGATATTCAATGAGGAAGCTTTTCTATCAGTATGTTTCATGACATCCTCTTTTATTTGCTCCCTCTGCATATAAGGCCGATCTTTGACTCGAAAAATTTAATTTAAAATTTATACAAAATTTTGTTTATGTGAGGAGGTCCACGCGTGAGTGTCGGCCTCTTTTTTTTATTAAAGGCATGAAAACATCTCACTCCAGACTTCGATGGGGCGCATCTTCTAAGCTTTTATTGTTTTTACTCATCGGTTTCTCACGTTTGCGACACGCTATGTGAGACAATTCTACAGAATCCATTGGGGCGTGATGGGAGAAGGCATGCGTTGCAGACCATGCCCACATTTTCAGATAGTATGAAGTTTCAGCGCTGCCAGATTTCCCAAGAGGCGAAAGCCTGGAGGAGGAGCATCTCGAGGCCGTTCTTAACGACGGCGCCTTTCTCTTTGCCTTTCTTCATGAAGAGCGTCTCGTCGGGATTATAGAGCAGGTCGTAGAGCAGATGGTCGGGTGTCAGCAGATCGTAGGGAATATTGGGGCAGCTGTTGATGTTGGGATACATGCCGAGCGGCGTCGTGTTGACGATCACGGTGTAGCTCTTCATGATTTCGGGGGTGATCTCTTCGTAGGTGATGCAGAACTCCTTCTCTTTGCGTGACACCAGAGTAGAGCCGACGCCGAGCTGTTTCAGTCCGTGGAACACAGCTTTCGAAGCGCCGCCTGTGCCGAGGATGAGGGCTTTGCGGTGTTTAGGCGTGAGGAGGGGAGCGATGGACTGTTTGAATCCGATGATATCGGAATTGAAGCCGATCAGTTTCTGTTTGCCGAACATCCCTCTAGCGAATTTGATGACGTTGACAGCCCCTATGACGCTGGCGTCTTTATCCAATTCGTCGAGGAACGGGATGACCTGTTCCTTGTAAGGGATCGTGACGTTAAGGCCTCGGAGGTCCGGATTCTCTTTCAGAACCTCCTTGATGTTTTTGATGTTGGGAATCTCGAAGTTAAGATATTCAGCATTGATTTTCTCAGCTTCAAACTTCTGGTTGAAGTAGTTCTTCGAGAAGGAATGTCCCAGCGGGTAACCCAAAAGACCATATTTTTGCATCGGTAGATATTTTTAATTCGTTTGTTGTTTTTGTTTCTCGCCGGTGTACATCGAGCATACGCCAAAGGTGAACGTCCTGGCTTTGACGAGGCTGAAACCGGCATCGGATAATTTCTGACACATCCTCTGACCTTGCGGCACGACGCGGATGGAGGCGGGGAGATACTGGTAGGCCGTTCCTTCCCCCGACACCAGACGTCCGACGAAGGGGATAAAGAGGCGGGAATAGAGATGATAGAGCTGGCGCATGGGGAAATGTTCCGGGGTGGAAAGCTCGAGGATCATGACGTGGCCACCGGGTTTCAATATGCGGTACATCTCGCGCAGGCCCTGTTCGATGTCTCCGAAGTTGCGCACTCCGAAAGCAGCGGTGACGGCGTCGAACGAAGCCTCCGGATAGGTCAGCGACAGGCAGTCCTGCAAGTCGAAGGCGATGGCATCCTGAAGTCCGGCCTGTCTCACCTTTTCGCGTCCCACGTCCATCATCTTCTCAGAGATATCGGCGCCGGTGACATGTGTCGGAGCGAGGCGCCGAGCCATTTCGATGGCCAGATCACCCGTACCGGTGGCGATGTCGAGAATGGCAGAAGGATGGAAAGGTTTCAGATAGGCGATGCCGTCCCGACGCCAGTTCCGGTCGGTACCGAACGACAGGGTATGGTTGAGCCGGTCATAATGCTCCGCGATATGGTTGAACATGCGTCGCACCTGGCTGGATTTGCTCTCCTTGTCGTTGTACGGGAGAATGGTTTCAGGAGTGAGTTGCGTCATCTGAATGTTACGAATTGTTTAAACGGTTGAGGTCTCTTTGGCCTCGGCGAAATGAATAAAAGAATACTCTCGTTATGGAAAAAAGAAGAGACGGGTTGTCCGTCCCTTCCTAAGCTGTCTGTTCCGTTACTTTTTGAGGTACTCGGAAACATTCTTTTCGATGCGTGCCAGCAGGTTGTCGGTGTCGCCTTTTACGAAGGTCTCGCCGGTGATGTGCTCGAACAGTTCGATGTAGCGGTTGCTGATGCCTTCCACGATGGCGGGCGTCATCTCGGGCACATGCTGTCCGGCTTTGCCCTGGAATCCGTTGTCCATGAGCCATTCGCGGACGAACTCTTTCGAGAGCTGCTTCTGCTGTTCGCCTTTGGCAAAACGATCTTCATAACCTTCGAGATAGAAATAGCGGGAAGAGTCGGGCGTATGGATCTCATCCATCAGATAGATCTTGCCGTCGTGCGTGCCGAATTCATATTTCGTATCCACGAGGATCAGACCGCGCTGGGTAGCGATTTCGGTACCGCGCTGGAAGAGAGCCAGGGTGTATTTCTCCACCAGAGCATAGTCTTCGGCAGACATCAGGCCCTTCTTGAGGATCTCCTCTTTCGAGATGTCGGCATCGTGTTCGCCGATCTCGGCTTTCGTGGTAGGCGTGATGATCGGAGCGGGGAACTTCTCATTCTCCTTCATGCCTTCGGGAATCTTGACGCCGCAGATCTCACGGACGCCGCTCTTGTAGGCGCGCCATGCACTTCCGCACAGATAACCGCGGACGATCATCTCGACGGGGAAGCCTTTGCAGCGGACGCCGACAGTGACCATCGGGTCGGGAGAGGCGAGTTTCCAGTTGGGGCAGATGTCGGTCGTAGCATCCAGAAACTTGGAAGCGATCTGATTCAGGATCTGTCCTTTGTAAGGAATACCTTCCGGCAGGATCACGTCGAATGCGGAGATACGGTCGGTAGCCACCATGACCAGTTTCTCGTCGTTGATGTTGTACACATCGCGAACTTTTCCGTTGTAAACCCCTTTCTGTCCGGGGAAATGGAAATCAGTTTTAACTAATGCCTTCTTCATTGTTCTTTTATATTATGAGTTGTTGTAGTCTCTTCTTTTGCCTTGCGCTCCTCTTTCCTCTTCTCGTCGAAGTTCTCATAAGCCTCCACAATGTGCTGTACCAGTTTGTGGCGGACGATATCCTTCTTGGTGAATTCGATGCGTCCGATGCCTTTCACATCGCGGAGGATCTGCATGGCCTGGATCAGTCCCGAGGTGGTGGAGGCGGGCAGATCGATCTGTGTGACGTCGCCCGTGACGATCATCTTGGCATTCATGCCGAGACGCGTGAGGAACATCTTGATCTGATGCGTCGTGGTGTTCTGCGCTTCGTCGAGGATGATGACGGCGTCGTTGAGCGTCCGGCCGCGCATGAAGGCGAGCGGAGCGATCTGGATCACGTTGTTCTCCATATAATCCTTGAGCTTGGCTGCGGGGATCATATCTTCGAGGGCGTCGTAGAGCGGTTGGAGATAGGGGTCGAGCTTGTCCTTCATTTCGCCCGGGAGGAATCCGAGTTTCTCGCCGGCTTCCACAGCGGGACGGCTCAGGATGATCTTGCGCACCTCTTTGTTCTTCAGGGCGCGGACAGCCAGAGCGATGGCGATGAAAGTCTTTCCCGAACCGGCGGGGCCGATGGCGAAGACCAGATCGTTGGATGAAAAGGCGTCCACCAGTTTCTGCTGGTTTCCGTTGCGTGCGATGATGGGTTTGCCGTTCATCCCGTGGATGATGAGGTTCTCCTGCTTGGTGACGGTCGGTTCGTTGCCTTTGACGATGTCGAGGATCACCTCTTCGCTGAGCGTGTTGTATTCCTCGCAGTACTTCTCGATCTGGCGGATCTTCTTGAGAAACATCTCCGATTCGTCCTCGTCGCCGATCACCTTCATCACGTTGCCTCGCGCCACGATGCGAAGCTTTGGGAACAACGTTTTAATCAGCTGCATGTTGCAGTTGTTTACGCCGTAGAAGATTACGGGATCGACGCTTTCGAGGATATAGATTCTTTCGATCATTGGCAGAAGACCTGTCTCTTAAAGCAGGTTTGCAAAAGTATGAATTTTTTGGTTTATTCTTTCGTTATCTCCATCAACTTATCGATTTTTGTTACATTTGTGACGAGGAATAAATCATATTATCATGAAAGTACTATCTAAGGCTTTGTTGCTTCTGGCTCTGTTTTCGCTCGTGATCGGCGTTGAATCCTGTCACCATCACCAGCGTGGAGAACTGAAAAAGATTTGGTATAACGGCAGTTACAACCGCGATTTCGCCGATCTGAACGATCTTCAGGTGGCGGAAGCGATGCGTATCGGCATCACGCCTCTTTCTTCAGCAGCCGATGTGGCGAAAGCCTCCAAGAAGATGGTCGAGATCAAATCGGGAGAATATTATGATGTGGAGAATCTGAAGCACTCCGTTCCTTACCTCATTCCGGAAGCGTCGGACCTGCTCGAAGCCATCGGAAAGAATTTCCAGGACACGCTGACGAATCTCAATGCGCCCGTCTATCGGATCCTGGTCACGAGCCTGACGCGCACGGCGGATAATATGTCATCCCTGAGGAAGAAAAACCGGAACACCAGCGACAATTCGGCCCATCAATACGGTACGACCTTCGACGTCTCCTGGAATCGGTTTACCAAGGTCGATCCCAAAGATTCGCTCGATATCGACAAGGATCATCTGAAGATGGTTCTGGCCATGGTGCTGCGCGACCTTCGCGACGACAGTCTCTGCTATGTGAAGCACGAACGCAAACAGGGCTGCTTCCATATCACCGTCCGTGAACCTCAGAAAAAATGACGAAAGGAGAATCGAATATGGGTAAACTGAACGTTATCTGTGCAGACATCACCACGCTGGACGTGGATGCCATTGTCAATGCGGCCAATCGTTCGCTGCTCGGCGGCGGTGGCGTGGATGGCGCCATCCATCGTGCCGCAGGAAGGGAATTGCTGGAAGAATGTATCGGACTGCATGGCTGTAATACGGGCGAAGCCAAAATCACGAAGGGCTATAAACTCAAGGCACGCCATGTGATTCATACGGTGGGTCCGGTCTATGACGGCGGAAGCAACGGCGAACCGCAGCTGCTGGCCGACTGTTACCGCAACTCCTTGCAGCTCGCCGTTGACCATCATCTTCACACCATCGCCTTTCCGTCCATCAGCACGGGCGTTTACGGTTATCCGCTTGAAGAGGCTGCCGTGATCGCCATGCGTGAGATCAAGGCTTTCATGGCAACGCATCCCGATATCGACGTCACGATGTGCTGCTTCTCCGAGCACAACCGTTTCGTTTATACGAAGGCCATGAACTTATAGAGCTCCCGGATTGTTACACGTACGGTATTTACAAATAATAAAACAGTTATGGAAATTATCAATCTTACTTCGAAAGATTTCATCGCTAAGGTCGGTGACTTCGCTTCCGATCCCAAAGGTTGGAAATACATCGGCGACAAACCTTGCATCGTGGATTTCTACGCACCTTGGTGCCGCTATTGTAAAAATCTGGAACCTCTTCTGGTGGAAATGTCCAAGCTCTACGACGGTCAGTTGTATATATATAAGGTGGATGTCGATCAGGAGGCCGATCTGGAAGCTGCCTTCAACATCCGTACCATCCCGACGCTGTTGCTCTGCCCGACCAACAAACCTTGGAGTCTGACGCTCGGCGTGCTGACCAAACAACAGCTCAAAGAGTTGATCGACACACAGGTCATGTAAGGCGTTCCGCGAGGTGACTTTTTTCATCCCTTTACCTATGGATTCTATAGAAGTAAAGGGTTTTTTTATGGGTGTACAATAAAAACGAATCATCTCATTTTCATACATCTCAAAGTACGAATAAACAAGGCTTTGGAAATTTAGTTCGAAAAACAAGCCCCTAAATTATAAAAAGATGGTTTAAGAAGAATAAATGAGAAAAATCACCAGTGAGCTTCGGTAGAAGCGGCCCTCGTCGAATTGTCTCACAAGTGAGAGCAGAAGCAAGCTCGCTTGCATTTTGCCGAACGCCAGAGACAATGGCGACAATTGTCATACCAGTGAGCATCAGAGATGCGTCCCTCGTCGAAACCCTAGGTGGAGTGAGCGGAGCGAATGGAACCTAGGGTATGAAAGCCAAAGGATAATAGCGCATCGAAGATGCCGCCTAACACCCACAAGAGAAAAGAAACATCGTGGCAGATGGGACGCATCTTCGAAGCTCCCTTGCCATTACGCATCGCCACCCCACGTTTGCTGCGCTGCACGTGGGGTTTCGACGAGGGCCGCATCTCTGATGCTCACTTGTATAAATTGCTATCGTCTATCTGAACAATTCGCGAGGCTTATACACGTACGAAAACATCTCCACTCATCGGTTGACTTATTTTTATCGGACAGCAATAATTTTTTATGGCTGTACATTGTTTCGTTACCGACAACTCACCTTGAAAAAATGTTTTAACCATGGTTGAAATATTTTTAGATAGTATCCGGCGAAGGCTGTCACAGTAGTGAAAAAATGTTTTAACCATGGTTGAATATTATTTAGGAACCAAGCCAACGGATGCGTGATCGTTGAAGGGCGTTGGATGGTATTATGAAAGGGGGAAAAGAAAAGGAGGAGGGAGATTTTCTTCCAAGGAAGAAGCCGCGACTATAAACAAAAAATCCTGCAACGGATGTTACAGGATCGATGCGGTGCGTACGAGACTCGGACTCGTGACCTCCTGCGTGACAGGCAGGCATTCTAACCAACTGAACTAACGCACCAATAAAATGATGCAGCAAGGAAAGCGGTGCGTACGAGACTCGGACTCGTGACCTCCTGCGTGACAGGCAGGCATTCTAACCAACTGAACTAACGCACCATGATTTCAATCTGCAACGCGATCTCTCTCAATCGCGGATGCAAAGGTATATATTATTTTTTATCATACAACTTTTTCTCTCATTTTTTTCGCCTCATGATTCTGGTAATCTCCTAAGACTTTCAAAATAAATCAGTAAAGCATCCGAAGCGCCCTTTCAATTTTTTCGTAAAGCCATGTTTGCCCATCCCGGATTGGATTTTTGTTATTGGGAATGGTTCTTTCAGGCCGGAGGCAGATGGTGCAAAAAATAAATCAACGGCGTATTCTTGAATCTGTACCCATTTTACCTGCCAAGGTAAAATTATTAGTAGCCGTGGGATGGAGCGAGCCTGCGAGCGGATTCCCAACGGTTCAGGAGATTCATACCAAAACGTACCTGGAGGGTTCTACATCAGCCTCGGAGATGTTCAACCTTCCAGGTAGATGATTTCTG
>Ga0116193_1003212_pt1 | contig 11915 bp, 5 predicted proteins | sample AD_UKC115_MetaG_FD_89892 | JGI IMG/M metagenome (GOLD analysis project Ga0116193, IMG submission 89892) | Active sludge microbial communities of municipal wastewater-treating anaerobic digesters from Hong Kong - AD_UKC115_MetaG | ecosystem: Engineered > Bioreactor > Anaerobic > Digestate | place...
AGGGATTCCTTCAACTACACCTTCTGGAATACCTTCAGGGATTCCTTCAACTACACCTTCTGGAATACCTTCAGGGATTCCTTCAACTACACCTTCTGGAATACCTTCAGGGATTCCTTCAACTACACCTTCTGGAATACCTTCAGGAGTGCCTTCAACTATGCCTTCTGGAATACCTTCAAGAGTCCCTTCGACTACACCTTCTGGAATACCTTCAGGAGTGCCTTCAACTATGCCTTCTGGAATACCTTCAAGAGTCCCTTCGACTACACCTTCGGGAATACCTTCAGGAGTGCCTTCAACTACACCTTCTGGAATACCTTCAGGAGTGCCTTCAACTACGCCTTCTGGGGTCCCTTCAGGGATTCCTTCAACTACACCTTCTATAACACCTTCGATAGAACCTTCACCTTCAATAGATGGAAGGAAATCTTCACAATCAAGGACGCCATTTAAATTCTTATCTACTGCATTCAGTTGGTCTGCTGTAATATTTGAATTTAAACCATGTAATTCGTCTAATGTAAGGATATTATCATTGTTTGAATCTAAACCCGGCAATAGATTAAATATTGACTGAACTTTTACAAATTCATCCAGAGATAGTTGATTATCCTTATTAGAATCTACCAAAAGCCATAATGGAGCAATAATAATATCACTCCAACCTGTTATAGACTTTAGTTCACTTTTAGAAATCATACCATTATTATCCGTATCTCCAAACATAATCAGGATAGCGTAATAGTGGGTTATATCATCAATATCACAAGAAATAGGCTCACCCTCTACCACTCCTTCAGGGGTCCCTTCAAATACACCTTCACCTTCCACTATGCCTTCGGGAGTGCCTTCAGGAATACCTTCAATAACACCTTCGGGAATGCCTTCAACTACGCCTTCGGGTATGCCTTCAGCCACTCCTTCGGGGGTCCCTTCAGGGATACCTTCACCTTCAGGGGTTCCTTCGGGAGTGCCTTCACCTTCTTGGAAGTAAGGTTCAAAATCATAACAATCTAACAAGCCATTTTGATTAAGGTCAACAGCATTTAATTGCTCTTGTGTTATTGAAGAATTTAATCCTTGTAATTCACTTAAAGTTAATATATCATCATTATCAGAATCTATATTAACTAACAAATCATATATCCACTTAACAGAAGAGAATTCATCAAGACTTAACTGATTGTCTCCATTAGAATCAACCAGTCCCCATAGAGTCAGAACTATATCACTCAATCCTGTAATAGCCTTAAATTCTTCCTTAGATAACAGTCCATTGCCATCTGTATCACCAAACATTATTAATACATAATAATAATGTGTATAATCTGCAATATCACAAGGTGCTTCTCCCTCATAAGTTCCCGGACAAGGTGTGCAACCGCCACCATCAGTAGTTTGGTTAATATCAAGAGCAGTAAGGACGAAAGCATCATAGTTCTGCGGGTCGGTTACTATTGCGTTATATTCACCCAGATTACAGACTTCATCAAAATCAGGGTCTCCATTAGAAGCGAGGTATTGACCTGCCGTTAGGTCATATTCATTAAGAGTTAATTCACCACCAAAAATTCCTAATAGAGTGTTAATCACCCCCACAATAGAATCAATAAAAGACTGTTCACCTATTGTTAGAACACCTGCTAAAACATTAACAAAAGTGTCATTTGGAAAGACATAACCGATAAGCGGTATGGACTGCCATTTGTTCTGTGCCACTACACGATTATTCATATACGCATTCCGAACACAGCAAAACATGGGTTGTTCTGGATGTGCAAGAACATAATCCAACAATCTTGCCTGTGCCACATCGGCTAATCCATTGCCATCTAAATCCACTGTATCCGGATTTACTCCAAGGAAAGAAGCGATATTGTAAAGACCACGCAATGCAGTTTCAAAACCTGAACTTACAGGTGTTGAAGAACAAGTTTGCCAGCACCAATCTGCATAGCACGAATCAGGAACAGGTCCGCGAATGTCTACGCAATCTAAATATCCATTATCGTCAATATCAAACTCGTCAAATGTTGCCTGTGTTATTTTACTACTTAATTGCTGAATTTCTGATAGAGTTACCTGATTATTTCCATCATCGTCCAAATCCGCAGGGAGCAAACTACCTAAACGATAACTTCCAGCAAATTCTTCAAAAGATAGATAGCCGTCGCCATCTTTGTCAATCAACCGCCAGCCTAAATCTAACAAAAAACCAGTTACAAACGCTTTTAACTCACTTTTTGATAATTTTCCATCCTTATCTGTATCACCAAACATTACCAACAAAGCATAATAGTTTTCGTCCGAACGCATATCACAGGGAGGTGGTCCAACACTGCCTTCTCCATCTCCTTCGATAGTTCCTTCTGTTCCACAAGAAGGACATCCTCCATAATATTCTGTTACACCTGAATCGGTTGCTGCATTGACAAAAGCATCGAAGTCAGCAGGTGTATTAATTACCCATGCCTTATATTCTCCAATATTACAAATCCCATCTAAATCCGCATCACCTTTAGCATTCAAATACACAATGTTTGAGCCATTCAATTCTAACAAGGATAAATCAGGCAAATTAGGGATAATCCAGCCTAATGCTGTGATAACAGTATTAATAATCCCTGTGTTTCCCATCGTTGATAATGCAGCAAAGAAGGTCTTCATTCCTTCCAGGTCTGGTGGTGAACCTAAATAAGAGGGCCAGCCAGCATTAATAGCCAATGCCAATGCTTCAACCTTTACACGATTTGCTACATAAGCCCAGTAAATACATGTCTGAGTAGGAATCCCATAAATGCCAGGGATAGATGGTGTGCTCATAATTGTATCGAATAGTCGAGCCTGTGCTGTATCCTTCATCCCATCGAAATCCAAATCCAAATTGTCAGGATTTCCTCCAATAAACGGGATTTTTGCATACATATCGCGCAGTGAAGTTTCAAAACTCTCTGTATACAGGGGACCTGGAATGAGATTGCTACATGAAGGAATGTTGCAATAATCCACTTCTGCGTCTGTCTGGGAATAAGACGGAAAAGAACAAATTAAAAACACACCTAATAAAAACATTACACAAATACATTTTTCATTTACACTCTGTCTACTTCTCATAAATTACACTCCTTGTGTATTCTCATTTTTTAATGATTAATTATAACATAAAATATAATACTGCAAAAAATAAAATAAGTTGAAAAATAAAATTAACAATAAAAAGATAGTATAATACAAAAAATGGGAAGTGGCATTTTTATACCTATCACACATCAAATTATTGCTATTGATATTTAAGAACTCATTTTTTTTATTATCGCTTAATTTAAATATTCCTGCCTTTTTGCTATAAAAATATTTAGAGCAAAGTAAAAGTCCATATTTCAATACACAGATTGGGGAGTAATTGTTATTTATTACTCGAGTTTTTAATAAACTATTACTTTTGTCTTTAGTCATATACACCCACAGCCACAAAAATATATTTAATCGGATACCTATATTTTCTTAATTAGTTATATAATAGCATAATTTTAAATCGGATTCAATACCCATTTTAAAAATTTTTTGATAAAATATTTGAATTTTTGAACAGTTATTTTGTTTAAGGGTATAAATATGTTATTGTTATAAACGGTAATTTATGGGATTTATTATGAAATTAGAAGCACGACAATTTTTACAACAACGACAAGAACTACAATTATCTCTTTTTCAGACGCAGGCATTACAGATATTACAGATGCCTACTTTTGAGTTAGAAAGGTATATACAACAGGAGGCAGAGACAAATCCTTTTATTGAATTGAATTATACTTCGCCAGAAGATACGGAAAACGCTGTTGAACAAGAAGACGATGAAAAATCGCTAGTAGAAACAATAAACAAAAATATTTCTGACTCCAATCAAGATGCAGATTCCTACGATGTTGAAGGAAATGAAGTAGAGGTAGAGGACAGAGAAGAGAGTGTTGATGATTACAGGAATGAACACTTTACGGATTTAAGTCGCAATCCTGATATAGATGAATGGATAGAGGACAATTTTAGCAACATAAAATATCGTGAGACCTTACGGAGTTATTTAATCAATCAATTACATATTGAGATTGAGGGTCCCAAAGAAATAGAGATAGGTGAGAGTATTGTTGCGAGCATAGACCACCGAGGCTATTTTGTTGGTAATCTAGATGAAATCGCAAAAGAGTTTAATACTACTCCGGAGAGAGTTGAACAAATATTAAAAAAGATACAAAGTTTTGACCCGCCGGGTATTGGTGCAAGAGATTCGAAAGAATGTTTACTAATCCAGGTTGAAAGGTTATATCCAGATAACATACTTTTACGAAAATTAATTGAAGAATATTCAGAAGAGTTAGTCCGACGACAGATTCCGAAAATTGCAAAGGGACTGGGTATCAAACCTCATGAGGTAGAAGAACTAATTAAACTTCTCAAAACCTTAAACCCTTATCCGGGATACCTATTTGAAGCAGAGCCCGAATATATTGTTCCAGATGTTATTGTTAGAATCACAGAAGAGGATAAATTATCCATTGAATTGGTAAACAATCACCTGCCGGAGATAATAATTGTAGAACCTGTGCCAAAAAACCAATCAAAACATCTTCCCAAAGAAGAAAAAGCACAGATAAGGAAATTTAAAGAGTCGGCTATCCGTCTAAAGAAATGTGTAGATTTGCGGAACTCAACATTATTTAAAGTTGCAAAAGAAATTATTTTAATGCAAGAAGAGTTTATACGAAAAGGAACTGAACATTTAAGGCCTCTTACTTATAAAGATATTGCAGAACGCTTACAAATTCACGAATCAACAATTTCTCGTTGTATTGCAGGAAAATATATGCAAACTCCACAGGGACTTTTTGAGTTTCGATATTTCTTTTCAGGTGCGTTAAAATCGGAAAAAGGTGAGAAAGAATTATCTTCTCGGACAGTAAAGGAAATTATTAAAAATATTCTTGATGAGGAAGACAAATCAAAGCCTCTTAGTGACCAACAAATTGCTGAACTAATCCAAAAACAAGAGGGAATAAAAATTGCCAGAAGAACCATATCTAAATATCGCGAGGAGATGAATATCCCCAACGCTTTCGAGCGAAAAGTCTATTCAAAGTAGAAGGGCAATCAATTAGAAAATCATATCATTTATATTCCAAATATATCTCTCGGAAATTGGATTTAGTCCCGGATTTTATAGGAACGATTGTGAATTGATATTGGTATCTTTTGGGTTTAATTAAATACTCTTCATGTGGTAATGCTCCCCAACTATCATCACCACCTACTCCCATTTGCATATAATCAATATTCAGTGTCCAATATTCTCTCTCTGGAAGTTCATAATCGTGCATGCTATTTTCAATGTCTTCCATGGAACAGTGCCAGACACTAAACGCAATTGGTTGTGAACCCACTATCATAATTCCATTGTCTTTCTCATCAAGCAATGACAGCCATCGAACATCCATCCTGTTCCCATTCTCCTGTGGACGGACATAATGGTGGAATACATCTTTTAAGGGCAAGGTATATTCTCGGATAGCGGCTCCTGTTTTCCTGTCGCAGTAATTTTCATGTGGTCCGCGGCCATACCATATAACAGTAGAAAGTCCTCTGGAAATATTTGCTTGCAGACCAATTCGTGGAATCTCTGGCAATTCTGAACCATTCGGAGTGAACTCGTAATTCACGAGAATTCTCCCTTTATCATCAACAGTGTATTGAGTTGCCACTTCTGATTTTGTCGCTAGCAATTCATGACAGAATTTAACTTCAATCTTGTAATCATCGTGTTTGTTAACATTCCTTAATTTTAGCGAACGCTCATAAGTGGCTTTTCTCCATGCTTCAAGCCTCCATGGCATATTATTGCCACGGTCATTATCGGTAGGAGGTCTCCAGAAATTGGGCACTAATTGGGCAGTAATCAAAGGCTTCCCAAACACTGAATAAGAATTTAATAGGCCGTTTGTCCAATCAAATGTCAACTCAAAATTCTCATTTTTAAGCGTTAATGTATCCTCATTTTTAATCACTTGAATAGGGATTTTTACATTCTGTTCTTTTCTGTTGTCATTTCTATTTTTAAGATTATTCATTGTCCATGGCAAGTCCAATTGTTCCCATGCAACGATATATCCTGCTTCTGCCCATGGTGTGGATTCTTTCAAACGAAAATCCATAGTCAAACGATACTCCGATTTTGGAACTACATCCACCTTTTGTAGAGGTATCATAACCTCACAATCCGATTGTGGAGGAACAGAAAGTGATGACAATCTACCTTCCTGAATAGGCACTCCATCTTCTTCAATTGACCAATACCAATCGAACTTATCCAGATTGAGGAAGGCATACTGATTGATGACCTTTACCTTGCCTTTATGCAAATCAACAGGCTTGACTTTTATATATTGATAAACTTTTTTAACTTCATACAAACCGGGATTGGGTTTTCGGTCAGGTTGAGTTACCCCATTGCAACAGAAATTTCCATCATTCGGTTTATCACCAAAATCACCCCCATACGCCCAGAAAAATTGTCTACCTGTTTTCTGTGCAATATCCTCAGGTAAAGGTTTCTTAATCCCCTGGTCTGAGAAATCCCAGATACAACCGCCGATAAGTGTTTTGTGTGCTTCAATTACATCCCAATAATCCTGCAAATTACCTGTGCTATTACCCATCGAATGTCCATATTCACACAAGAAGAAAGGCGTATTAGGATAATGTGCTACGAATTTAAGCATATCCCAGAGTGGGGTATACATTTCACTATGGACATCCGCAATCTCATTCATTCTTTCATAATGAATTGGGCGTGATGTATCTAATTCCCTAACTTTCTTTACACATTTTTCAAAATTACAACCACTTCCTGCTTCATTCCCTAATGACCAGAAGATGATACAGGGATGGTTTTTGTCTCGCCGAACCATAGATTCCACTCTCGCAAGATGGGCCTTTTCCCATTCTGGTTTATTACCTAATGTCCGCTCCAATTCATACCCTATCCCATGCGATTCGATATTTGCTTCATCAATGATATAAATCCCCCATTCGTCACATAAATCATACCATATAGGCTGGTCAGGATAATGAGATGTCCGAACCGTGTTTATATTGTTCCTTTTCAATATTTTCAAATCTTCAATCATCTGTTCACAGCTCAAGACATGAAGAGATTCGGCACATATCTCGTGGCGATTTACACCTTTAAGTTTGACATCTTTGCCATTAATAAGAAGAACCCCATCTTGTAATTTTACCTCACGAATCCCAAATCTTTGCGGATAGACATCAACAGTTTTCCCGCATTCTGACAGGGTTATATACGCTTGATATAAATAAGGTGTTTCCGCTGACCATAAATCTGGGTTTTGAATCTCTACCTGCCAACTAAAATAAATACTACTTGTATCTTCACAATCCTCAACCTTTACCTTTTCTAATTTATTTGCAAAAAGTTCCTTACCTGCAGTGTCCTTTAACCTAATCGAGCATGTTATATCATCAACCTTCTGTTTTGGTGCTGTGGCTTTAACATCGCACATAACAACTGCTTTACGGTAGTTCTCCGATAACTTGCTCTGAATAAAGTAATCCTCAACATGCACATCCGATAGGGCATACAGAAACACATCCCGATAAATGCCGCTTACCCTCCATTTGTCCTGGTCTTCTAAATAACTTCCATCACAATAGCGATAAACCTGAACAGCAAGAAGATTTTGTTTATCTTTCAAAAAAGGGGTAATATCAAATTCAGCAGGTGTCATGCTATCTTCACTATATCCTACAAAATTTCCGTTCACCCAGACATACATCGCACTCATAACGCCGTCAAAGACAAGACGAATTTCCCTGCCTAACCACTCTTTCGGAATGTCAAACATTTTTCTGTAAGATGATACTGGATTGTCATCATGTGGAATGAACGGAGGGTTGATAGGCCAGAAAGGATACTGAATATTCGTATATATCGGTTTTCCATAACCAAATAATTCAGGATGCGACGGCACATGTATATCTATCCAACTGGAATCATCAAAATTAGGCTGATAAAAATCTTTGGGTTTTTGGTCTGGGACAGGGACCCAATGGAACTTCCAATCACCTGTGAGCGTATTATAATAAGGCGATTTTGTTCTATTATATGTAGATATTTCCTCAGACGGAAAAGGTATAAAAGTGCAATGGGGAGGCAATTTATTAATGCCAATAATATTTGGGTCTTCCCATTCTTCCGTATTAGAGGTAGAAGCCATGCCTAACATAATCATAGAGCATAAAAATAAAACTACAAATTCCATAAACATAAAACAACCTTTCTTATGTTTCGCTTTGGTAATACAGACAAATGAATGTTAAAATGTAATATATTAAAAGACTTTTCGATATTTATTATCAACTGTAATAAACAACCAAAAAGGGAAAATCATGATTTTAAAAAATATTTATCATGGACAACTAAAAGGTGTTTCTTTATTTGAAATTGGTAGATTTGAAGATATGCGTGGTTTTTTTACAGAGTTATATCATTCAGAGGAATTGAAAAAGGCAGGATTTACAGAGACCTTCGTTCAGGACAATTTAAGTTTGTCTCAGAAAGGGGTATTGCGTGGCATGCACTATCAATTAGAGCCACACGGCATGGGCAAGTTAGTCTGTTGCATATCAGGAGAAATTTATGATGTCATCGTTGACCTTCGTAAAGGTTCTCCAACCTTTGGAAAGTGGGAAGGGTTTAATCTATCAGGTAATGAGTTAAGCCTTTTATGGGTGCCAGTGGGTTTTGCACATGGTTTTTTGAGCCAGAGCGATAATACAATAGTCCTCTACAAATGCACCTCTTTCTACAACAAAGATGCAGAGCGTTCTCTCTCATATCGCTGTCCCAAAGTAGGGATTAAATGGCATAAAGAACCTCTTGTCATTTCAGAAAAGGATAGAAATGCCCCTAACCTTGACCAGGCAGAATATAATTTTGTATTTAAAGAATGTTAAACTTGGGTAATTTTTAATAATGCCTTTATATCCACGAATTGCAAGTAGACTACATAGCCTTATATCCAACCAGTATGCTAATTATTTTTATTATATAGCACTTCTACTATTAATATTTGTATCTATACTATCTGCTCTGGCACCTTATTATATTCAAGACCTTGTCAGAAAATATATACTTGAAAATTTATCTTTTAGAACACAATTTTTGAGGATTATACTTCCTGATAATGATGAGAATGACAAAGCATGGTTGAAAGCGTTAAAAGATGCACTTGGGAAAAATAGCAAGAAGGTAGTAGTTAAGGAAATTGAATGTGATAGGAATTCTTCACCTGTTGAAATGCTAATACATGGGAAAGGCGATATTACAATTACTTCCTCTTTATCCTGCTTATTAAACAATAGCAAAGTTTTGCCCATCTCTACTGCTGGTGAAAGGGCTATATATATTGTTACGCCAAAAAATTATGGCATTACAGAGTTTCAGTTGCTTGCAGGCAAAAAAATAGGATTTTTTGGTGATGTATTCCTTGGAAAGTATGTAATGGAACGATTAATTCGGTTTTACAATTTTGATTTATCCCCAGAATTAATTACAAACCGATTTTACGATATTGATAAAGCGTTTTCCAGTGGGGAAATAGAGGCACTTGTTTGGTCCGAAGGTAGAAATTCCACCTCAGTTCGTAAATTTTTAGACAAATCCTGGTATCAAATCGTTCCTATTAGACAATTAGAGGATTTTGTCAAGACGGTTCCAGGTTTATACTCAGAAACTATTAATTACTTAAATGAACCCATAAAAATTATTTGCACTAAAAATGTCCTGGTTGTGTCAAATAAATTATCTAACTCAGTAATTCGTCCTGTTTTGCAGGCATGGTTTTCCCCTGAAACAATATCGTTATCTACTGACCATACATACAACATTGAAGCATTCATACCCCCAGCCTTTTTACACATTCATCCAATGGCGATTGCATTCTATGAAAGAGATAAACCTCTGACCAGGCGAAATCTTATCACATTAGGGTTTTCTCTACTCTTAGTAGCATTATCAATCCTATTACTAAAACAGGTTATATCTATCTGGAAAAATAATAGGAATAAACCCTATTTAGAAGAACTTGAAAAACGATGGGAAGAAGTAAGATTGTTAAATTATCAATGGGATATAGACCTCTCTAACGAGGAAATCCTACTCCGACTCCGCAAGATTAAGTCTATTTATAACTGGACACTTCAAAGTTATAAGCAGAATTTTATACCAGAAAAGGCGGTCATTCTACTCTTTACCAATCTTGTCCATCAATTAATTGAATTTCATGAAAGATATTTTGAATGGCAAGAGAAGAAACAGATTATCAGTAGACTATACCCAGAAGAAACGGAAAAAGAACAAACTCCACAAAAAGACGAAACTTTGATTATAAAAAGTATTTATCAACCTATTGTAGATGATAAAGATAAATACCTAAAATCTTCTCCTGAATCTTTAACTAAAAAAGAGGAAAATCAAATGCTTTTGTTCAATCCAGAAGAGGAAAATAAACGAGAAAATTGAGACATAATAAGAAGGAAACGAAAATATGAAAAATCAATATATAGCCAATTTACATGAAGGTGACGAAGTAAACGACTATTTTATTATCACTCGAAAAGACTTAAGAGACCAACCATCGGGAGATAAGTTTTTAGGCTTTGTAATTCGTGATAAAACAGGTGAAATGGGCGGCGTTCTATGGGAAAAGCCAGTAGAAATTGCACAGAGAATTGAAGTCGGAGATGTTGTTGTGGTTAAAGGAACAATCAGAGTATATAAAGACCGACTACAGATTCGCGCTACAAATATTATCCCATTAGCAGATGAACAATACTCTAAGGATGATTTAATTTTGCCTGAAATGCCTAACACCGATAATTATATAAAAGAACTGTGGACAATTATTGATTCTATAAAAGACCCATGGCTAAAAAAACTGGTGCAATCTTTTTGTAATGACCAAAAATTAATGAGTGCATTTGAAAGTGCACCTGCTGCAAAAAAATGGCATCACGAACTACGCGGCGGACTATTTCGCCACTGTTACGAATTAATAAAACTTGCTCAGGCAGTATGTGAGTTATATCCAAAGGTAAATAAGGACCTGCTAATCACTGCTTGTTTTCTACATGACATCGGCAAAGTGCATGAACTTTCCATTGACCAACTATATATTGATTATACAGACGCCGGAAGACTTATTGGACATATTGTAGAAGGTGCACTCATCGTTTCAGAAAAGATAAAAACGATAGATGGTTTCCCTGAGGATTTAAGGCTTCATCTACTACATTGCATCCTATCCCATCATGGGGAATATGAAAATGGTTCCCCTGTCCTGCCAAAAACATTAGAAGCAATGATACTTCACCATTTAGACGACCTCGACGCACAAACCAATGCCCTGACACGAATTGAACAGGACACCTTAAAAAAAGGGGACAAATGGTCCGAATTCATAACCTTAATTTCACGACAAATCTGGACTAAAAGACTGTAAGCCCACAGCCAATATTTAGAGCCCTAACTTTCCACAAATTATTATAATAAATTAAAAATTATTTTCAGAAATCTCAAATACATAATCTTGTATAAATACTATTTTTTACCTAAGTATTTATTGTCTTCTTTGTAATTAAATTATCTTAATTCACTACTGTCCGCTAAAAGTGTAAGGGGATGTAGTCTATTTAGAATAGGGTTAATTGTTGGTCAGACTCTCTGATATGGGCTCTAAATCTATCGTAGTCTCTACAGGATAAAAGGTCTATAATGTTTACCATATCCATTACCGCCTCTTCAAATATCCTCGATAAATCTAATAATGAATAACTATACT
>Ga0116193_1003215_pt1 | contig 11911 bp, 6 predicted proteins | sample AD_UKC115_MetaG_FD_89892 | JGI IMG/M metagenome (GOLD analysis project Ga0116193, IMG submission 89892) | Active sludge microbial communities of municipal wastewater-treating anaerobic digesters from Hong Kong - AD_UKC115_MetaG | ecosystem: Engineered > Bioreactor > Anaerobic > Digestate | place...
CAGAACAAAAAGATTCTTGTCCTAGAAAAAGGAAGAAGGAAGATGATACATCGATAGCAAAGACTTATCTATCGTTAGAATGATTTCATGCTTTTCGTGGAATAAAACGATATTTATGACATTCAAAAGTCGTTGCAATTCTACAGGAAGCTTTCTACGTTGTATTTTCTAATGAACGATTTGGGTTAAGACATCTTCGTGATCGGAACCACAAACCAAAAGGTCGATCCTTTTCCAAAGACGGAATCGACGCCAATCTTTCCGCCCATCTGCTCAACGATACCCTGACAGATACTCAAGCCAAGACCAACACCGCTTGTGCCGCTTCCAAGCTGGACGTACTTATCGAAAATGGCATCTTTTTTATCTTCAGGGATTCCTTCGCCTGTATCTTCGACAAAGAAACGCACCGTATCATCCAGATTTTCATAACCGAAACGAATGCTTCCTTCCATCGTGTGCTTGACAGCATTGTTGAACAGATTCGTGATGACCTGCGTCAGACGGTTACGGTCTATTTCTATCGTTAGAGGTTTGCATTCTCGAAGTATCAGCTCCACATGCTCAGGCATCTGAAGTTTGAAGACAGAATGCAGTTCCGTCATCAAAGCCTGAAGATCACAAGGTTTGTTGAAGAAGGTCATGGAATGTGCCTCCAACTTCGAGACATCGAGCACTTCAGCAATCAATCGCTGCAGCATCTCATTGCTATTATGGATCACTTCATACTGCTGGCGACGCATTTCCGGATCATTCTCCTCTACAAGCAACTGAGAGAAGCCGTCGATGGCATTCAATGGCGTCCGGATCTCATGGTTCATATTGGCAAAGAAAGCCAGCTTGCGGCGAGATTCTTCCACTTCTCTTTTTTCCTGTTCTTCAGCCCTCCTCGCATTTTTCTTGTTTTGGCGGATCACGACAATCAGAATGATGATGACAAAAAGAAGAGAGACTGCGCCCCACATCATGTAAGTCACTTTGAGTGCAGCTTGTTTATTCTGAATCTCCAGTTGATTCAGTTCCAATTGCGACCGTAGTGTCACCAGATCTTTTTTATAGGAAGCATTATCGAGAGAATCGTGGACTTTAACATACTGATCATATTCCAAATAAGCCTCTTTGTATCGATTCAAATCAAAAAGAAGCCGGCTGCGTTTCTTTAAAATGACCTCCTGACGCGTAGCCTCTTTCCTCAGATCCGAGATTTTCAGCATGCTGTTACTGAGTTCCAATGCTTTCTCTTTGTGACCGGTTTGATCATAGTAGTCAAACAACTGCTCCTGCATCAGCAAATCCTGAGCAGCACGACCCGAATCAACTTTCACTAAATCATCCAATGCCGTTTTTGCCTCTTTATACATCTTATGAGGCATCAGGTATTCTGAAATCAAACTCCGATCGTACGTGTATTCTACATAAGCATAGCTGATGAGGTCGCTATAACGCTCTATATGCTTCTTTCTCATCTCAACTGCGAAACTTTTCAGCTTATGAAGATATTTCATCAGTTTCTCATCACTGCTTGCATTTCGCAAAAGTTCGCGGAGGACATTGATCTGATTCTCAGGTGAGGCGTTACGCGCTTCCATCTCTGCCAGAATATTCTCCAGCAGCTGAAAGCCTTCATCGTTCATTTTAATCGAGTTGTAATACAATGCCAGATTCAGTCGCGCAGCATCTTCATAATCCTTATTCTTCAGTTTCTTGGCCAAAGCCATGTCCTTGTCGATTTCAGCCTTTGCCTGCTTGACTTTCTGATCATGAATCAATTGAAAGATATACCAGTTTCGGATGAGATAATAGTCATCATAATTATTCTGCCGTAACACTGACGACTGCAATTGACCATAATAATGATAGAAACTATCGGGAATGCTAAAATAATAGTAACGCGAAAGATACATCAAAGCACGGATACGATACGGTTCGTTTTGGGAGACGCAAGACTCTTTATATAGCATCTGGGCCTCATCGATAAAATTTCTTGCATGTATATTCGCTAAAATATAATATCTCAGTTTTGCCATATATACCGTATCATTCTTCACAAGTGCAGAAGCCCATGGGAAGAAGGAAAACAGTAGTAACAGCAGCAAAACGTTTTTTTTCATGACGTCACATCTGCATTACCTTGAATAATCGGAACCACAAACCAGAAGGTTGAACCTTTCCCTAAAACAGAATCTACGCCGATCTTCCCACCCATCTGCTCTATGATGCCCTTGCAGATTGTCAATCCAAGTCCTACGCCGCTTGTGCCGCTTCCGAGCTGGACATACTGCGCAAAAACAGCATCCAGTTTATCGGCTGGAATTCCTTCTCCTGTATCCTGCACATAAAACTTTACATTCTCGCCCAGTGGTTCGTAGCCGAAGGTGATGCTTCCCACCTTTGTATGCTTGACGGCATTGTTGAAGAGGTTCGTGATGACCTGTGTCAGACGATTTCGATCGATGACCATCGTCAACGGAGCACACTCACAAAGAATCAGTTCCACGCCTTCCGGGACACGCATCTTGAAGAAGGATTCAAGCTCCTTCATAAGCGGAGGCATGTCGCAAGATTTATTGAAGAAGGTCATGGAATGTGCTTCCAGTTTCGAGACATCGAGCACTTCCGAGACAAGTCTCTGCAAAAGTTCGTTGCTGTTGTGAATGATTTCATAATACTGGTGGCGCGCTTCCTTCTCCTCTTCCTCTACGATCAGCTGCGAAAAACCGTCAATGGCATTCAGTGGCGTTCGGATCTCATGATTCATATTGGCATAGAAAGCCAGTTTGCGTTGCGTTTCCTCCTCCTCTCGTTTGCGCTCTTCGTTAACACGTTTCGTCTCCTTACGACTATAATGAACCAGATTGACCAGTATGATGATGACAAGAATCAGCGTAACGCCTGCCCACAGCATGTAATTGACATAGGCCTGAGAACGCGTAGCCTTCAGTTCCGCCTGTTTGTTCTCCACCTCCAGTTGATTCAATTCCAATTGAGAACGGAGCGTTGCAAGATCCTTGTTATAGGATTCACTGTTGAGCGAGTCGTGCAGTTCCACATATTGACGATAAGTCACGAATGCCTCCTTTGTCTTATCCATATCAAAAAGGAGATTGGCCCGTTTTTTCAAGATAACCGCCAAAGAACTTGCCTCCTTCCTGACATCTTTGGCATTCAGGATCATCTGATCGCTCATCGCCAGCGCATTCTTCTTATCGTCAATCAGAATGTAATAGTCATACCAGAGATTCATGATCTGCATATCGTTGGAAGCACGTTTGTAATCCGTCTTCATGATATCTTGAAGAGCCAACTCTGCCTCTTTGTATTTCTTCTGAGGAAACAGATATTTGCGGACGAGAATCCGGTCATAGAAAATCCGCATGTAAGAATAGGTCAAAAGAGGACTGTAACTCACGATGTGATTACTTTCCATGGTATCTATAAACCTCTTCAGTTTATTGAGATAAAGCAGAAGCTTGTCATTCTCTGAATAGTTCAGTATCTCGCGGATAAGATTGATCTGTTTTTCCGGAGATGCCTTACGCTTTTCCATCGAAGCCAGGACATTTTCAAGAAGAGTGAAACTCTCCTTCTCCATCTTGACAGATAGATAATAATGAGCCAAATTCTGAAGAGACGAATCCAGATAATCCTGATTCTTCAACGACTTAGCCATTTTGATTTCATCATTGATCACAGAAAGAGCCTCCTTGAGTTTCTGATCCTGTATCAACTGATAAATATACCAGCTCCGCGTGAGAAAATAATCATCATAGCTCTTCTGCTTCAATAAAAGCGGTTCCAGTTTCTGATAAAAATAGTAGAAACTGTCCGGATTCAGAATATAATAGTAACTAGCAAACGCTTTATAGGCGATGGCGCGGAAATGATCATCTTTCACGGCATTGGCCTCTTTGAGCAAGTCGACGGCTTCAACCGGATATTCCTTTGAAGAGGCAACGAGGAGAATCCTTTTAGACATTTCAGACATGCGTATCGTGTCGTTACTCATTGTAGTTGCCTGCAAAGTCAAGGCAAGAATTGAGAATATCAGAAAGATGATGGCTCTTCTCATTCAATAGTCTCCTTATATTTTGTCGGAATCACGAACCAGAAGGTAGAACCTTTGCCCAAAACGGAATCGACACCGATTTTTCCACCCATCTGCTTCACAATGCCTTTACAGATCGTCAATCCGAGACCTACTCCACTCGTGTTGCTGCCAAGCTGAACATACTGATTAAAGATGTCGTCCACCTTATCCGCCGGAATGCCTTCACCTGTGTCCTGCACATAAAACTTCACGTTCTCACCCGACAGATCGTAACCGAAGGTGATGCTTCCCAGCTTCGTGTGCTTGACAGCATTGTTGAAGAGATTGGTGATGACCTGCGTCAGACGATTGCGGTCGGTTACAAGCGTCAGCGGAGCACACTCTCGAAGGATCAATTCCACTCCTTCCGGAACATGCATCTTAAAGAAGGATTCAAGCTCCTTCATGAGCGAAGGAACGTCACAAGGTTTATTGAAGAAGGTCATGGAATGAGCTTCCAGCTTCGAGACGTCGAGCACTTCGGCAATCAGCCGCTGCAACATCTCATTACTATTATGAATCACTTCATACTGCTGGCGACGCATTTCCGGATCATTTTCCTCTACGAGCAACTGAGAGAAGCCGTCGATGGCATTCAAAGGAGTTCGAATCTCATGATTCATATCGGCAAAGAAAGCCAGTTTCTTTTGAGCCTCTTCATCCGCACGGAGTTTTTCCTCTTTCACTCGACGAGTCTCCTTCCTGCTGTAACGAACTATATTGACCAATATCAGAATAACCAGTATCAAGGTCACGCCACCCCACATCAGATAATTGATAAATGCATGTGAACGTGTCTGTTCCAACTCAACCTGTTTATTCTGCATTTCCAGTTTATCCAAATCCAACTGCGTACGCAAAGTTGCCAGATCCTTGTTATAGGAATCGCTGTTGAGGGAATCATGGACCTGAATAAAAAGCCGACTGGTCTCGTAAGCCTCTTTATTACGGCCCATTTTATAAAAGAGAGTAGCGCGTCTGTCTAGAATAGTCTCCGTAGCGATTGCCTCTTGTCTGCTCTTGGCGATCTCCAACATCTGATCATTCATCTCAAGCGCCTTCATGTTGTCTCCGACGGCAACATAGTAGTCGACCCAAATATCCTGAGACTGCAGATCGTGAGCGAAACGACTGGGATCTATCTTTACCAGATAGTCAAGAGCCTCTTTGGCCTCCTTATATCTTTTGTGAGGCATGAGATACCTATTGATATATACTCTGTAATAGTTGTATTCTACGAACTTTTGCGTCAGAAGATTACTATAACTCTCAATATGGTCTCTCCTCATTACATCAATGAAATTTTTCAATTTGGAGAGATAAAGCAACAGCTTGTCATCAGTAGGGCAGTTGTTAAGAATCTCCCGCAACATGTTGATCTGATCTTCTGCTTTGGCATGGCGTTTTTCCATAGAGGCAAGAATACTTTCGGATAGATTGAAACTCTCCTTATTCATCTTCAGCGCTTTGTAATAGTGCGCCAGATTCTGTAATGAACCGTCCAAGAAATCGGGCCTTTTCATTTCCTTGGCTCTTTTCGTATCTTCATTGATCACAGCCAAAGCCTGCTTCATCTTCTGATCGTGAATCAACTGATAGATATACCAACTTCTATAGCGGAAGAAGTTCTGATAATCTTTTACCTGCCAAACACTGGCTTCCAATCGATGATAATAGAGATAAAAGCTATCCGGAATCTTCATATAATAAAATCTCGTGATCGATTCCAATGCAAAAGTACGATAATGGGCATTGTCTGCAGCTACGGCCTCTCTCAATAACTGCTGGGAATCATCCAGGAAATTATCGGCCTGAATATTATCAGTTATCTTCTTTTCCATTTGTGCCATATGTAGAGTGTCACCCTTCACAGCAGCAGAAGCTGTGAATTTCAAGAATAACTGTAATATGAGCACAAACAGAAAAACTCTCGTCATATCTGTACGTTTTATCCTTTTATTGCGCGGGAATCGTAAACCAGAATGTCGAGCCTTCACCAAAAATTGAGTCCACTCCAATCGTTCCTCCCATCTGCTCAACAATTCCTTTGCAAATTGTAAGTCCGAGTCCGACACCGCTCGTTCCGCTTCCTAACTGTACGTATTGATCAAAAATAACGTCTATTTTGTCTTTAGGAATTCCTTCTCCAGTGTCTTTTACAAAGAAACGTATTTTATCGTCATTTTGATCATATCCAAAAGAAATTCTTCCCTTTATTGTATGTTTTGTAGCGTTATTGAAAAGATTGGTGATTACCTGAGTCAGACGATTTCTGTCGATCACGAGCGTCAGAGGTGGACAATCTTCCAAAGCCAATTCTACATTTTCAGGCATACGAAGTTTAAAGATACCATGCAACTCATTCATGAGCGAAGGAATATCACAAGGCTTGTTGAAGAAGGTCATGGCGTTAGCCTCCAGCTTGGAAACGTCGAGAGCTTCTGAAACGAGTCGCTGTAGCATCTCATTGCTGTGATGAATGATCTCATAATGTTCTTGACGGACCTTCGGATCATCCTCTTCGACGATCAACTGTGAATAACCGTCAATAGCGTTGAGCGGCGTTCGGATTTCATGATTCATATTGGCGAAGAAAGCCATTTTCAAACGCGCTTCCTCCTCTGCCTTTTCCCGTTCCTTCTTCACGCGGCTTGTCTCTTTCCGGCTGTGACCCACCAGAACGACCAGAATGAAAACGACCAGGATCAATGTCAAAGCGCCCCACATATAATAGTTAGCATACGCACGTGAGTGAGCAGCCTCCAACTCGGCCTGTTTGTTCTCAACCTCCAGTTTGTTGACTTTAAGCTGGGTCTGCAGCTTGGCAAGATCCTTCATGTAGCTCTCATTGTTGACGGAGTCCTTCAGGTGTTCATACAACAGCCTTGCTTCGTATGCTTCATCGGAACGATGCAGTTTATGCAGAATATTGCTATGATTATTAAGCGTGAGAATGATGGACGATATCTCTTTATTATTTTTATAATAGGCCATCATCAAGCTGGTTTCATCCAATGCTTTTTTGTAATCGCCCATTTTGACATACGTCTTCATTAGTAATTCATGCACCAGCATATTACGGGCTGAAACGGAAGGATCGGAAGATTCGGCCTTAAAGAGCTCTTGTTTTGCTCTTTGAGGATCGTTTTTATTAACCAGATAGTAAGCACCCAGATTGCGATAATAGCAATACTGCAAGAAAGAGAGCGTCAACTGTTCGTCGTATCTTTCTTTATGCTGCTCTATCATGTTGTCGATAAAGAATTTGAGTTTATTCAAATAGTATATTTTCTTTTCACCCGTTTGAGAATCATCCAGCAATTCACGCAGAAGATTGAGCTGTGCGGACTTATCCGCATTGCGTTTTTCCATCTGGGCATACAGATCTTCCCTCAGCGCATAAGATTCTTTCTCCTTATGGATTTGTTTATAAAAATAGGCAAGCGTCTGCAACGCCATCTCATGATATCTCGGATTATTGAGACCTTTTGTTTCCTGGAGCATCTTATTGAGGCGGATGGATGCCTCTTTGATTCTCTTATCGGTAACCAGCTGATAGACATACCAGGCTTTTGCCCGATAAACATCCTCGTAATTTTTCAGTTTTTGCGCGGACATCTCATAAAGCGGACAATATTTGTAGAAACTGTCCGGATTGGCATGGTAATAGACACGAGCAAGGGATTTCAACGCCTCAAACTTGTATTTCTCATTGTGCGCCGCGAGAGCTTCATTATACAGTTGCAACGATTTTCCGGCATAATTCTTGGTTGCGGTCATGGCAATGATCTCTTTGACAAGTTGAGCCATATGCGTGGTATCCACAGATGAAGCCGATGCAGACGAAACGTTTGCAATTCCTAATATGACAAGCAGTATGTAGTAGAACCTTCTCATCTCTTTTGACTCTTTTGTCCTCATTTCATCGAAATCTTTCCGGGAATCTCAAACCAGAAGGTTGAGCCTTCGCCGGGAGTTGACATCACACCTATCTTTCCATTCAGCTTATCCACAATCATCTTGCAGATGCTGAGTCCCAAACCTGTTCCCTGTTTGAAGGGATCGATCTTTTCAAAACGTTCAAAAATATGAGCCATGGCCTTGACCTGCATTCCGATGCCTGTGTCCTTGACATATACGTAAACACCGTCTGCGCGCGGTTCATAGCCATAGGTTATACTGCCTTCCTCGGTGAACTTAGTGGCATTGGAAAGCAGATTGTTCAACAACTGTTTGAAATGAGGTCTGTCCGAAACGAAGATATAATCTTGATTTGGCAACGCGAGATTCAATTTCACGCCGGGTTCGACACGGAACAGATAGGCAGGAAGCAGATCCTCGAACAACTGGTTCATTGGGAAAGGCGCTTCTTCCAATTCAGCATTGCCTGATTCCAGTTGTGAGATGTTCAAAATGTCATCCACAATCCGCAATAGGAGCGTATTGTTTTTCTCGATGATCTTGGCGAAATCGCACCGTTGCTCTTCATCCGACGAATCGGCAAGTAGCTGCGAAAAGCCGATGATCGCATTCAGAGGCGTACGGATCTCATGACTCATATTGGCAATGAAAGCATCCTTCATGCGATTGCTCTCTTCAGCTAAACGACGGGCATTGAGATTCTCGATGTTCGTTTTCTCATTCGAAATGTCACGCATGATTCCTATAACGACACTCGGATTCCGCTGTTCATCCCATTTGTAGGTACGTCCATGGAAACTGTACCAATGGTATTTTCCATCCAAGTAACAGCAACGAAGTTCGAAATCACAAACGTCCGCAGTACCTTTATGCACCTTATCTGTCTCACGTAGGAATACATCAAAATCTTCAGGATGAATATAACGGTACAACTCATCACGCTTAAATTCTATAGAATAGCTGCCTTTATTGGAAGACGATTTAAAAGTCGTTATTTCATTTTTAACGTCATGTTTCCATGGTAAGATACCACTCATCTGACAAGCCATGGAAAGAGAAAGATTATCCATTCTCAGAGACTCCTCCTTTTCCAACAATTCGGTCAAATCGACGGACATTCCCAGCAACAACGGAGCTCCGTCCTTGCGTTTGATAGGTACTTTTACAGTGATATTAGTGTGGACATTGCCTTTGCTATCTTTTACCTTCTCAAAAAACTGCTTCTTCTGTTCATTTCGGATGATCTCTTGGTCCATATCCCGAAAGCGAAGCGCCATCTCCTTGTCGTCAAACAATTCCTGATCCGTATGACCGACAGGATTCTTCACTTTTTTCGAATACAATTCGTTGATTTTTTGACTGGAATAAATGTATTTCAAGTCATCTCCCGAATCCTTTACGAAAAGGTAAAGGGGAATGGAGCTGACAATATTTGACATAATATTCTGCAGATCATCATAGCTCAAATGAACCTGCTCTTCTTTACCCTTATCCGAACCATCTTCCATACAATAGCATTAAATTATGAGACCATCCATCTGCCGCTAAAGTTAGACATATTCGTATAAATTCAAAAAAATATCGGATGAAAAAAAACAGAAATAGGTTCTAATTGGACCAATATATCCTTCCTTAACCTATTTTTCCTACTCTGGTACTATCCAAGTACCTTTCCTAGGCCTATTTCCCCTACTTCGATAGTCACAGAGTACCTTTCCTAGGCCTATTTCCCCTACTTCGATAGTCACAGAGTATCTTTCCTAGACCTATTTTTCCTACTTGGATAATCACAGAGTACCTTTTCTAGACCTATTTTTCCTACTTCGATAGTCACAGAGCACCTTTTCAGAGTGTTCCCTTGGTACTTGGCAGCTCATACTTGTAGATGTCACGATGTACGGCCATCTTGAGAGAACGGGCAAGTGCCTTGAAAATGCCTTCAATCTTGTGATGTTCGTTGGTACCTTCGGCTTTGATGTTGAGATTCATCAAGGCTGCATCGGAAAGACTCTTGAAAAAATGGAGAAACATCTCGGTCGGCATCTCTCCAATCTTTTCACGATGAAACTCCGCATCCCAAACGAGCCATGGACGTCCGCCGAAATCCAATGCCACACTGCACAGACAATCGTCCATCGGCAGACAATATCCGTAACGTTCGATGCCTCGTTTATCACCCAACGCTTTTCGGATGGCTTCACCTAAAGCAAGCGCTGTATCTTCAATGGTATGATGCTCGTCCACTTCCAGATCGCCTTTCGTATGGACAGTCAGATCAAATCCGCCGTGACGTCCGATCTGCTCCAACATGTGATCGAAGAAACCGAGACCTGTGGTGATATCACATTTACCTGTTCCGTCCAGATTGAGACGAACGTAAATATCCGTTTCCTTGGTCGTACGACGAACCTCTGCCGAACGTTCTCCGGCAAAAAGGAACTCCGTGATTTTGTCCCAGTCAGGCGTGATGAGTGAAGGTTTCAAGGCCGGATTTTCAGCAAGCGTTTTCAAAGCTTCCTCATCGTCGGCATGCAGCCAGATGCTCTTGGCTCCCAGATTCACAGCCATCTTCAGATCCGTCGGGCGATCGCCGATGACATAGCTTTGTGAAAGATCATAGTCTTCAGTGAGATATTTTTTAAGCATTCCGATTTCCGGCTTCCGATTCGGCGAATGGTCGGCAGGAAAAGAGGGATCGATCTGAATGTCATCAAAAACGATGCCTTCGCCCTCAAGCGTCTTCAACATGAGATTATGAGGCGGCCAGAATGTATCTTCCGGAAAAGAAGCCGTTCCCAATCCGTCCTGGTTAGTCACCATCACGAATTCGAAATCGAGATTCTTACGAATGAAATAGAGATTGCGAAAAATCTTCGGATAGAACTCCAGCTTCTCGAAGCTATCCACCTGTTCCGTAACTTCCGGTTCGATGATCAGCGTGCCGTCGCGGTCGATAAATAAAGCTCTCTTCTTCATTTTGCATTCCTTTCCTTCAAAGCGTTGAGCAAAGTGGCATTCTCTTCGGGCGTTCCGACCGTGATGCGCAGACAACCTTCGCACAGCGTGATATTGTTTCTATTTCGAACGATAACGCCTTTTTCCACCAGATAATCATACATTCCGTTGGCATCACCCACATCCATCAAAAGGAAGTTGGAATCGCTCGGATATACCTTACGGACACATTCAAACGTCGGCAGCTCTTTCTCAAGCATGGCACGCTGGGAAAGGATTTCAGCCTTCTGCTGATGCATACGATCTTCGTGCGAGAGCAGTTCGATGGCGCTTCGCTGTGTCAGGATATTGACATTGTATGGATATTTGACCTTGTTAAGAACGGCAATGATTTCCGGCGATGCGAAGGCCATTCCGAGACGTATTCCTGCAGCGCCCCAAGCCTTCGAAAAGGTTTGGAAGACCACGAGATTGGGATAGTTTTTCAGTTCACTGAGGAAGGAAGGCTCCGAGGAAAAGTCCACATAAGCCTCATCGATAATGACAATTCCTTCGAACAGATTCAGCACCTTCTTCAGTTCTTCACGATTCAGGAGATTTCCCGTAGGATTATTGGGCGAACAGAGATAGATGAGCTTCGTATATTTGTCCACAGCAGCAAGCAGCGAAACCGCTGTAATGTCGAACTGCTCATTCAGTTTGACGGTGCGGAAAGCCACATCGTTGGTCTCAGCCGCCACCTGATACATTCCGTAAGACGGCGTAATGCTGACAACGTTGTCAATACGCGGTTCACAGAAGGTACGGATAAAGAGATCGATCGGTTCATCACTACCGTTGCCGAGGAAAATGTTTTTTACGTCCACACCTTTCAAGGCGGCAATCTTCTCCTTCAGCTTCCACTGCAAAGGATCGGGATAACGATTGTATTCACTGTTGAAGGGATTC
>Ga0116193_1003220_pt1 | contig 11904 bp, 12 predicted proteins | sample AD_UKC115_MetaG_FD_89892 | JGI IMG/M metagenome (GOLD analysis project Ga0116193, IMG submission 89892) | Active sludge microbial communities of municipal wastewater-treating anaerobic digesters from Hong Kong - AD_UKC115_MetaG | ecosystem: Engineered > Bioreactor > Anaerobic > Digestate...
AACGTATGGAGAACGGCCGGGGCGACCACGACTGCCGCTGCGGCTGCGCCGGCTGCAAGAGCGGCAACCACTGCCACAACCTGGCCGCCGGCTGCAAAGCCCAGTACTGGTGAGACGAGCCCGCTAATACCCGGCCGCCCATCCGGCCGGTGAATACGCGATGATTCCCGGAACGGGTTCTCGTGCTGGGGAGGCAGACGCATGACAGTTCTGGTGACGGGCGCCTTCGGCCTGGTGGGCTCGGAGACCGTTCGGCAGCTGGCCGCGAGCGGGACCGCGGTGGTGGCCTCCGACCTCGACATCCCGGACAACCAGAAGAAGGCCGCCAAACTGCCGGCGGGCGTCACGGTGCGCTACGCGGACCTGACCGATGCGGCCGCGGTGGACGCACTACTGAGCCAGGTCGCGCCCAGCGCGGTGATCCACCTGGCGGCCATCATCCCGCCCCTGTGCTTCGCCCGGCGCGGCCTGGCCCGCAAGGTCAACGTCGACGCCACCGCGAACCTGCTGCGCGCGGCCGAGAAGCTACCCACGCCGCCGCGGTTCGTCCAGGCCTCCAGCATCGCCGTCTACGGCGCCCGCAACCCGCACCGGATCAGCGACGTGCTGACCGCCGACACCCCGGTGCACCCGACGGAGCTGTACGGCGCCCACAAGGTCGAGGCCGAGGCGCTGGTCCGGGCCGCCGCCCTGGACTGGGTGATCCTGCGGCTCGGCGGTGTGCTGACCGTCGACATGATGGGCCTGATGAACGCCGACAACATCTACTTCGAGGGTCTGCTGCCGATCGACAACCGGATCAACACCGTCGACGTGCGTGACGTGGCCCGGGCGTTCGTCGCCGCCGCGACGCGCCCGGACTCCGACAAGGGCGCGGTGGTCGGTCAGACGTTCCTGATCGGCGGCGACGAATCGCATCGGCTGCGCCAGGGCGACATCGCCCCGGGCATGGCGGGCGCCATGGGTCTGGTCGGCGGGCTGCCGATCGGGCTGAAGGGCGACCCGAACAGCGACTCGGCATGGATGTCCACCGACTGGATGGACACCGCACACTCGCAGGAAGTGCTTGATTTCCAACGGTATTCATGGCCGGACATGTTGATGGAGACGGCTGACAAGGCCGGCCCGCTGCGGCCGGTGCTGCGCCTGGCGGCACCGCTGAGTCGCCGGATCCTCGAATTCCGTTCGCCGTACCGCCACTTCGCTGAGCCCTACGCCGATCCGTGGGGACGGGTGGCGGCAAAGTGGGGCGACCCGAGTCCGGACAACACCTAGAATTCGTCGGGATGCTCGACGAATTCACGACGACCCAGAAACGGGCGCTGGCCGTCCTGACGGTCATCGGTCTGTTGTTCGGCGCCTACTTCCTGCGCCGCTACCTGATCCTGATCGCCGTGGCCGCCGTGATCGCCTACCTGTTCACCCCGGTGTACCAGCGGCTGCGCACCCGGCTGAACGTCGGCCTTTCGGCATCACTGACGCTGCTGTCCGCCATCCTGGTCGTGGGCATACCGCTGGCGGGCGTGATCTTCCTGGCGGTGCTGCAGATCGGGCAGATGGTCACCGGGATCGGCCACTGGGTGTCGCACAACGACCTCACGGCGGTGGGTCAGCGCCTGCTGGCGTCGGTCAACGAGATGCTGGCGCGCGTCCCGTTCATGAACATCAACCTGACCACCGAGACGGTGCGCACCACCATCGCCCGGGTCGGCCAGAACGTCGGCGACTTCGCCCTGCATTTCGCCCGCGACTCGGTCGGCAGCCTGGCCGGTCTGCTGACCTCGGCCATCATCTTCCTGTACGTGTTCCTGGCGCTGGTGGTCAACGGACCGAAGGTGGTCGGGTTGTTCCGCGACCTGAATCCCCTGGGCCAGCAGGTCTCCGACATCTACCTCGCCAAGATCGGCGCCATGGTGACGGCCACCGTGCGCGGTCAGTTCATCATCGCGTCGTGTCAGGGTGTGGCCGGCGCGATCTCGATCTACATCGCCGGCATCCACGACGGCTTCTTCATGTTCGTCATCTTCTTGACCGCACTGTCGTTCATCCCGCTGGGCAGCGGCATCGTCACCATCCCGCTGGGCATCGGAATGGCGTTGTTCGGCAACGTCGTCGGCGGCCTCTTCGTGGCGCTGTTCCACATCATCGTGGTCACCACCATCGACAACATCCTGCGGCCGTTCCTGGTGCCCCGCAGTGCACACCTGAACCCCGCGCTCATGCTGCTGTCGGTGTTCGCCGGGCTGGGCATGTTCGGCTTCTGGGGCATCGTGCTGGGCCCGGTGCTGATGATCATCGTCGTCACCACCATCAGCGTGTACCTGGTGGTCTACAAGGACGCGCCGCTGGACACGTTGCTGCCCCCGGACGAGAAGGACGAGCGGCCCAAGTGGCGCTGGCCGTGGCAGCGGATCAAGCCGTCGGCGGTCACCCAGGAACCTGACGCGGCCGACCGACCGGCGGCTAAACCGTCAGCCGCTCCTTGAGGAACTGCACCACCCGCTCGCGGGCCCGGTAGGCCTGCTGGCCCTCCACGTCGCGGACCTCGAGCGTGAGCACCGAATGCGCCATCTTGCCGAAGCCCCCCGAATTGCCTGGGCGAGAATCGATCTCGATGACCTCGAAGGCATCGCCGAGCCGGTCACGAAGCGTCTGGAACCGCTCGCCCGGGGACAGCCGATCCTCGGAGAATCGCAACCCGAGCGCACACAGACCCTCCTCGGCGGCCCGGCGCTGCACCACCGTCAGCTCGTCCTCGGACAACCCCGGATCGCGGCGCTGCGCCGCGGTCAATCCGATGGGCAGCGACGGCTGCGACAACACCGGCGCGAGCACGACGTCGTCGACCGCCGCGGCCAGCGCGAAACCGCCCGACCAGCACTGCCCGATGATGCCGACCCCCTTGCCGGGGGTCGATTCGTTGAGATCGCGCGCCAGCGCCCGCAGGAAGTACGTGACCGGGCGCTTCTTGTCGGTGGCGAACGCCGCGAATTCCTTTGTCACACAACCCCGCACCATGACCGGCACCATGCCGGGGCGCTGCGACGCCGCACCCGGCGTCCCGTACAACGACGGCGAGGCCACGGTGAAACCGTTGTCCACCAGATGATTTCCCAGCGCCAGTACCTCAGGCGTCAGGCCGGGCATCTCCGGGATCAGCACGACACCAGGTCCCGGGGTATCGGGGCCGCGGCGGTACACGTCATGGGTATAGCCACCACCGGTGAACGGTGCACAAGTCCAACCGGTCAGATCCGCGCGCGGTGCATTCGACATCGGCTCAGCCTACGGGCGGGTGGCCGGCAGCGGCGCGGCATTCTGCGTCGCGGTGGCCAGGGTGCGGAAGTCCGCGGCGTCCCCCGCCCCGGTCAGGGCGATCTGGGTGCCGTCGGCGCCGCCCAGTCGGGTGGTCCACACCGGCTCGCCCTGAGCGTCGTCACCGGAATCCCCGTAGACCACCCACTGCACGCCGGCGACGTCCTGGGCACCCGAGGGGTACAGATCCGGATGGAGGAACGCGACCAGCTTGCTCTCGTCGGCGTTGCTCTGGGTCAGGCTCAGGTACTTGCCCGACGGGGCGATGTAGCCGACCGTCGACACCTTGGCGCGGACCTGCTGGCCGTCGGGGTTGGTCCGCCCCGCCTCGATGCCGTCGCGCGCACCGGAGTTTGCCTGCCAGCCCGCCGGCAGCGCCGGCAACCGGATCGGGAAGCCCAGCGTCTGCGCGTCGGCCTTCAGCGCCGCAGGGGCGTCGTAGTGGGGCACCGAACCGGTGCTCGGCCCGCGGCCCTGGAAGGAGCACATTCCCACCAGCCCGGCCAGCACCAGGCAGGCCAGCACCAGCGGGCCCAGCGACCACAGCATGTCCCGGCCGTCCTGCAGCAACCGATTCTTCGGGGGCTTCGGCGCCGGCTGGGGTTGGGTGCTCACCGGACCAGTATCCCAGCCGCCAACACGCCACCCGCTTCTGGGACAATCACGCCATGAGCGATGCCGCCGCACCCAAACGCCGCGAAGCCCCCGATCGGAACCTGGCGATGGAGCTCGTCCGCGTCACCGAGGCCGGCGCCATGGCCGCGGGCCGCTGGGTCGGCCGCGGCGACAAGGAAGGCGGTGACGGCGCCGCCGTCGACGCCATGCGCGAGCTGGTCAACTCGGTCTCCATGCGCGGCGTCGTGGTCATCGGCGAGGGCGAGAAGGACAACGCGCCGATGCTCTACAACGGTGAAGAGGTCGGCAACGGCGACGGGCCGGACTGCGACTTCGCCGTCGACCCCGTCGACGGCACCACGCTGATGAGCAAGGGCATGCCCAACGCCATCTCGGTGCTCGCGGTGGCCGAGCGCGGCGCCATGTTCGATCCGTCGGCGGTGTTCTACATGAACAAGATCGCCGGCGGTCCCGATGTCGCCGACTTCATCGACATCACATCGCCCATCGCGGCGAACATCCAGCGCATCGCCAAGGTCCGCAAGGCCTCGGTCTCCGACATCACGGTCTGCATCCTGGACCGGCCCCGGCACACCAAGCTGATGGCCGACGTCCGCGAGGCCGGCGCGCGGATCCGGCTGATCTCCGACGGCGACGTCGCCGGCGCCATCTCGGCCTGCCGGCCGGACTCCGGCACCGATCTGCTGGTCGGCATCGGCGGCACCCCCGAAGGCATCATCACTGCCGCGGCGCTGCGCTGCATGGGCGGCGAGATCCAGGCCGTGCTGGCCCCGACGGACGACGCCGAGCGGCAGCGCGCGCTGGACCGCGGCTACGACCTGGACCGGGTGCTGACCACCACGGACCTGGTGTCCGGCGAGAACGTCTTCTTCTCCGCCACCGGCGTCACCGACGGCGACCTGCTCAAGGGGGTCCGTTACTTCGGCGGCGGCTGCACCACGCATTCGATGGTGATGCGGTCCAAGTCCGGCACGGTCCGGATGATCGAGTCCTATCACCGACTGTCCAAACTCAACGAGTACTCCGCGGTCGACTTCACCGGGGACCTCTCGGCCGCACATCCCCTTCCCTGATATCCCCATCCATTCGACACCCGAAGGACCCGAATAGCCATGTCCGGCAATGACGCTGAATACCGCATCGAACACGACACCATGGGCGAGGTGCGCGTGCCGATCGCCGCGCTGTGGCGTGCCCAGACGCAGCGTGCGGTGGAGAACTTCCCGATCTCGGGCCGCGGCCTCGAGCGCACCCAGATCCGCGCGCTCGGCCTGCTCAAGGGCGCCTGCGCGCAGGTGAACAAGGACCTCGGCCTGTTGTCCGCCGAGAAGGCCGACGCCATCATCGCCGCGGCCGCCGAGATCGCCGACGGCAAGCACGACGACCAGTTCCCGATCGACGTGTTCCAAACCGGGTCCGGTACCAGCTCCAACATGAACGCCAACGAGGTGATCGCCTCGATCTGCGCGCGCGACGGCGTGACCGTGCACCCGAACGACGACGTCAACATGTCGCAGAGTTCCAACGACACCTTCCCCACCGCCACCCACATCGCGGCAACCGAAGCCGCTGTGCGCCAACTGATCCCGGCCCTCGAGGTGCTGCACGAGTCGCTGGCCGTCAAAGCCCGGCAATGGAAGAACACGGTGAAGTCCGGCCGCACGCACCTGATGGACGCCGTGCCGGTGACCCTGGGCCAGGAGTTCGGCGGCTACGCCCGCCAGGTCGAGGCCGGCATCGAACGGGTCAAGGCGACGCTGCCCCGCCTGGGCGAGCTGGCCATCGGCGGCACCGCCGTCGGTACCGGCCTGAACGCCCCGGACGGCTTCGGCCCCAAGGTGGTCGACGTCCTGAAGTCGTCCACCGGAGTGGCCGAACTGCGGCCGGCCATCGACTCGTTCGAGGCGCAGGCCGCCCGCGACGGGCTGGTCGAGGCCTCCGGTGCGCTGAAGACCATCGCGGCGTCGCTGACCAAGATCGCCAACGACATCCGCTGGATGGGCTCGGGCCCGCTGACCGGCCTGGGCGAACTGCACCTGCCCGATCTGCAGCCGGGCAGCTCGATCATGCCGGGCAAGGTCAACCCCGTCATCCCCGAGGCGGTCACGCAGGTCGCTGCGCAGGTGATCGGGAACGACGCCGCCGTCACCGTCGGCGGCCTGTCGGGCGCCTTCGAGCTCAACGTCTATATCCCGATGATGGCGCGCAACGTACTCGAGTCGTTCACGCTGCTGGCCAACGTGTCGAAGTTGTTCGCCACCAAGTGCATCGACGGTCTGGTGGCCGACGAGGCGCGGCTGCGCACGCTGGCCGAGTCGTCGCCGTCCATCGTGACGCCGCTGAACTCGGCCATCGGCTATGAGGAAGCGGCCAAGGTGGCCAAGCAGGCGCTGGCCGAGAAGAAGACCATCCGCCAAACGGTGATCGATCGCGGGCTGATCGGCGACAAGCTGAGCGAGGCCGAGCTGGACAAGCGCCTCGACGTGCTGGCGATGGCGAAGGTCAAGCCGGGCGACTAGCCAAATCTCATCTGTTCAGCGCTGGCTGCGACATCGGTCGAGTGGGAGTCGCAGAGGACGCTGAACAGATCCGACCCGGGGGGCCGGGCGATCAGGCCGGGCGGTAGCCGGCGGCGGACTGCCGCAGCTGCCAGGTCTGCGCGGGGCAGAGTTCCTGCGCGGCCTGGCTGAGCAGGTACGAGACCGTGAGCTCGTCATTGGTGTTGAAGTCGGCCTTGATCTGCCGGGCCATGTCGGTGTAGCTGGTCTTCGCGTTGATCCTGTCGCACAGCCCGTAGCCGTAATCCAGCGCGGCCTGGGCGTTGGCGAAGTTGTAGGTCGGGCGCAGCGTGACGTTGATGATGTAGCCGATCTGGTCGGCACTGGCGACCGCCGGCATGGCGAGGCCACCGGCCAGGGCCGCGCCGGCCAGGGTGCTCACGATCGTTGCCTTCAACCCGGTCCTCATAGCAGGTCAGCGTAGAGGATCGCCCGGCCCGCAGGGCGAACTCGGCACATCGGGGCCTACCGGACCAGCGGTGCCAGGTGGCGCCGGGCGTAGGCACGGACCGCGTCGCGGTCGTCGACGTCGAGCACCGCGGTCGGAACCTGCGCGGACCAGCAGGCCAGCGCGATGTTCAGTTCGGCGATCGCCAACAGCTCCTCGGCCGGCATCTGCGCGCCGGCCGTCCCGGCCCAGGCCGACGAGTTCGATCTTCTCCACGGCCGCTTTCAGGATGGCGGCGTGCTGCTCGGCGGGCGAGTCGGTCGCCTTCCGATCGTTTGACACAAGGATCAGTAACCTGTGTCAACGTGTCAACGGTCCGGCGCGGTCGACTTGTGACTTTCGGCACTCCCGGTACGGCCGGGCGCCTGACACCATTGGGGTGCATCACCGGAGGGGAGAACATGACATCTGGTGCGGGCACGAGCCCCAGCGTCGACGACTGTGCACTGGCGTTCCTCGGTTCGGAATTCGCCGGCACCCGCTACCTCGATTGGCCGATCGATCGCCGACTCGAGGCCTACCTGCGCCACACCGGTCAGAGCCGGCTGGCCGATACCGGCGACAAGTTCGAACTGCTGCTCGACCGCGTCATGTTGAACTTCGCGCGGGCCCGCCGGGAAGGACATCTGGCGCCCACCCGCGACTGAGCCCGCGTTCCGTCACACCCCGTTGTTGGGGCCGCCGGAGTTCGCCCCCGGGATGTCGGTGATCGGCAAGTTCGGCATCGGCGCCGGCGACGGGGTGTTCGGCAGCGACGGGATCTGATCGGCGGGGATGTCGTGCAGCGCATTGGCCGGTGGGCCGTTGTCGCGGCTGCCGTAGCTGGTGCCGGGCTCGCGATGCCCGAGCATCTGGCTGACCGTGACCAGGTGGTAGCCATTGGCCTTCAGCACCGGGATGAACTGCTGCACCAGATCCACCGTCGACGAGTAGACGTCGTGCATCAGCACCACCGAATTCGGCTTGATCTGTGTCATCAGCATGTACCGGGTGGCCGCGGTGTTGGCGTCGTTGATCCAGTCGAACGGGATCACGTCCCAGTTGATGTCGGCCAGGCCCTGCCTGCGGGCCTCCGCGAGCACGTCGTCGTTCACCAGACCGCCGGCGGTACGCAGCAGCGTCGGCCGATGCCCCGTCGCCGACTCGATCGCGTCACTGGCCCGGCTCAGCTGGGCGGGCACGTCCTGCGGCGGGATCGTCGTCATGTTGGGGTGTTCCCAGGTGTGGCTGCCGATCTCCATACCGGCCTCGGCGATCCGGCGGGCACCCGCGGGATTGGCCGCCACCTTGTTGCCGATCAGGAAGAACGTCGCCCTGGCGTCGTTGTCCTGCAGGATCTTCAGCAGCCGGTCCGTGTACGGGCCGGGCCCGTCGTCGAACGTCAGCGCGACGCACTTGACCTTCGCGCAGTCGACGTCGGCGTCATCCGTCTGCTTCGCCTGGCCGGTGCATCCACCGAGCACCAAGGCCGCCACGAGCAGGGCGACGAACCGGAAATGCACCCTGGCAGCCTACCGGCCGACCTCGAGACAGCGCTGAGGGCGAGAATCTGCCGGCCGATTCGTCGCCCTCAGTGCCATCTGGATGTGGAGTACCTACGGCAGCGCGCCGGGGCTGATCTCCTCGAGCATCTCGGTGACCAGTGCGGCGATCGGTGACCGCTCGCTGCGCATCAAGGTGATGTGGGCGAACAGCGGATGCCCCTTGAGCTTCTCGATGACCGCGGCGACACCGTCGTGCCGGCCGACGCGCAGGTTGTCGCGCTGAGCGACGTCGTGGGTGAGCACCACCCGCGACCCGGTGCCCAATCGGGACAGCACTGTCAGCAGTACGTTGCGCTCCAGCGACTGCGCCTCGTCGACGATGACGAACGAGTCGTGCAGCGAGCGGCCGCGAATGTGGGTCAGCGGCAACACTTCCAGCATGCCGCGGGAGAGCACTTCGTCGAGCACCGCGGGACTGGCCAGTCCCTCGAGGGTGTCGAACACCGCCTGCGCCCACGGCCCCATCTTGTCGCTCTCGCTGCCGGGCAGGTAGCCCAGCTCCTGACCGCCGACGGCGTACAGCGGCCGGAACACCACGACCTTGCGCTGCGTCCGGCGTTCCAGCACGGCCTCGAGACCGGCGCACAGGGCCAGCGCCGACTTGCCGGTGCCGGCCTTGCCGCCCAGCGACACGATGCCCACGGATTCGTCGAGCAGCAGATCGAGGGCGACGCGTTGTTCGGCGGACCTTCCCCGGAGGCCGAACACTTCGCGATCACCGCGCACCAGCTGTACCCGCTTCTCGGCATTGACCCGCCCCAGCGCGTGCGAACTTCCGCCGAGGAGGCGAATTCCGGTGTGGCACGGCATATCCCGCGCCTCTTCGAGGTCGATCTCACCGTCGGCGAACATCGTGTCGATGACGTCGGCGGAGACGTCGAGCTCGGCCATCCCGGTCCAGCCCGATGTCACGACGTCCTGCGCGTGATACTCGTCGGCGCTCAGACCGACGGCGCCGGCCTTGACCCGCAGCGGAATGTCCTTGCTCACCAACGTGACTCGCTTGCCCTCGGCCGCCAGATTGGCGGCGCAGGTGAGGATCCGGGCGTCGTTGGTCTCGGTGCGGAAGCCCGCGGGCAGGATGGTCGGATCACTGTGGTTGAGCTCGACGTGCAGCGTACCGCCTTGTGTCCCAACCGGAATCGGCTGATCCAGCCGGCCGTGTTCGAGTCTGAGATCATCGAACAGCCGTAGCGCCTCGCGGGCGAACCAGCCGAGTTCGTGGTGGTGGCGTTTGGCCTCCAACTCGCTGATCACCACCAGGGGAACGACGACTTGGTGCTCGGCGAACCGGGTGCACGCCCACGGATCGGACAACAGAACCGACGTATCCAGCACATATGTCCGGATGTCTTCGGTTGCCCCATCCCGGGAAGCCGACGGCGAATCAGTCACGTGGCGCTCCTCGACCCACGCGGCCCCGCGAAGGAATTTTCGGCGGGCGCAGCGGCATCAGGACCGGGGCCGGTCCTGCCGTAGCAACTACGGGAGATACCGCCCGGACAGCAGAGCGTGTCGCTAGCCATCGGATAGGACGCTACTCCCGCAAACCCGCCGTCGCGCGGTGGCGCGCCGTCGTGTTGCACGTGCGGAGTCCGCGAAATCCGCTGAGGGTCGCGAGAATTGGGCAGCCCCGGAAACGTCCCTGCTACCCCCGCATTACGCCGAGATGAACTTCTGGAGTTCGGGACGCGCGTCGAGGCCCAGCGCGACGATCTCCTCGGAGATCACCTGCCGCAGCTGCTCCGGGCCGAAGATGCCGGCCGCGTCGATGTTGGCGACCTTGCCCTGATAGGCGTTGATGTCCGCGCCGACGGGCTGCAGCGCCGCCGCCCGCCGCGCCACGGCCCCGACGGTGGCCTCCTCGTCGTAGCCGATGCACCAGCGCACCAGATTGGCGAAGAACAGTTCGTGCCGTTCCTCGTCAGCGGCGATGTGCTCGACCAGTGCCTTCAGGGTCGGCTCCTCGATCTGCTCGGCCAGCCGCCGGCAGAACACCGCGTGACTGCGCTCGAAGAACGCCATGAACACCAGGGTCTCGATCTGGGTGAACTCGCTGGCCCGGTAGCCCTTGTTCATCACGTGGTCGACGCGCACGTCCTCGTTGGCGGTCGGGTCGAAGTTGCGGGTGACCACCAGGTAGTTGCGCAGCGCGATCGCGTGCAGGTGCTCCTCGGCGGTCCAGCGGCCCAGAAAGCGGCCCCACTTCCACTCCAGGATGAAGTGCTCGACGAGCTCCCGGTGGTAGCCGGCCAGGTTGTCCTTGGTGATCAGCAGGATCTCGAGGGCATCGACGATCGGCTGGGGCAACGTCTGCTGGCCCGGTTCCCAGTCCTTGCCGCCCAGGAAGGCGAAGTTCTCGCCCTGGTCGAACGGCACGAAGTCGTGGGCGAACCAGTCCTGCGCGGTGTCGAGGTGACGCTGCAGGTTCTCGGCAACCACCGGCTCCAGCTCGATGGTCAGCGTGTTCGCAACGGGAAACTCAGCCATGGAAGTAACTGTAACCCGAGTTCACATGTTCTTAGAAATCGTGATGGTCGTGTTGCCGAAGCGCTGACGAAGGTCCCACCAATACGCCGAAACGTCCGTCTCGGCGCGAAAACGCGGCGCGTCGCCGCCGAAACGGACATTTCGGCGTATCTCAGAGCGTCAGGCCCGGGTACAGCGGGTTGGCGGCCAGCAGTTCGGCCGAGGCGGCACGCACCCGGTCGGCGACGCCGTCGGCCACGCTGTATTTCGCCTTGGAGGTGCCCTCGGCCTGCGTGTTGGCGAGCACCTCGATGATCAGCTCGGCGACCCGGTCGAAGTCGTCCGCGCCGAAGCCGCGGGTGGTCAGCGCCGGGGTGCCCAACCGCACACCGCTGGTGTACCAGGCCCCGTTGGGATCGGCCGGAACCGCGTTGCGGTTGGTGACGACGCCCGCATCCAGCAGCGCCGACTCCGCCTGACGTCCGGTCAGCCCGAACGACGTCACGTCCAGCAGCACCAGGTGGTTGTCGGTTCCGCCGGTGACCAGCGTGGCATCCCGCTTCAGGAACCCGTCGGCCAGCGCGTGCGCGTTGTCGGCGATGGACTGCGCATACGACCGGAACGCGGGCTGGCGCGCCTCGGCCAGCGCGACGGCCTTGGCCGCCATCACGTGCGACAGCGGACCGCCGAGCACCATCGGGCAGCCCTTGTCGACGGCCGGCGCGTATTCCTCGGTGGCCAGCACCAGACCGCCGCGGGGGCCGCGCAGCGACTTGTGCGTCGTGGTGGTGGTGACGTGCGCGTGGGGCACCGGGTCCTCGTCGCCGGTGAACACCTTGCCCGCGACCAGGCCGGCGAAGTGCGCCATGTCGACCATCAGGGTGGCGCCGACCTCGTCGGCGATCTCGCGCATCTTGGCGAAGTTCACGCGGCG